>Ga0209515_10004947_pt1 | contig 17644 bp, 18 predicted proteins | sample Subgroupgradi54m_FD_187454 | JGI IMG/M metagenome (GOLD analysis project Ga0209515, IMG submission 187454) | Subsurface groundwater microbial communities from S. Glens Falls, New York, USA - GMW60B uncontaminated upgradient, 5.4 m (SPAdes)... ...
CGAAATAATTTGGAGTCATTCCGATTTTTCTAGAATCGGAGTCAAGTAACAGAATTGTGTCGGGTAAGGAATTTGCCCGCGTAGAGAGTGATTTCTACGAAAAAATTTCCGGCTTATAACGGTGAAGTCCGGGCTTTGCCAACATCCAACGACTAACAATCAACTACTAACGAATTCGTTGGAGGTTAGTAGCTAGAAGTTGGAAGTTGCAGAGCTGGATAATACCGTGGGAAGTTGTTCAGTATCTAATTTGAGGAGGAGGTAATTGTGAATCAATATCAGTTTGTTCTTTTTATGACAGGTCCATCTTCGACGCAACTTGTCATGGATTCGTATGATGCAACTGCAGATAGCGACGAAGAAGCTGTTCAAAAAGCTGATGCTTTGATGAAAGAATTAAGCAAGAGTACAAAAATAGTCAAAGCGCTCATCGTATCTCGCATCGTCAAGATTTTTGGTGATCCCAAAATCTTGACTCGAACGTCAAATGCAAACAACAATTAAAGAAATCCTTCCCAACCACTCGATCGTCCGCGCTCCAGTGGTTGGGTCCTTAAATTAGATACTGAATTAACCCCGTAACGACTTGTTCATACAAATGAACAGATAGCGAATCAGTCATGGAAATTAAATCGCTATAACACGCCGGCTCAAGATTACCCAATAGTGGAAAGGAGAAAGTAATGTACCAATCATTAAACAGACATATCGGTCCGAAAGTTTCTCGTAAGGATCGGATCGAAGAGTTGAAAAAGTACTTTAATTGGTTTCTGGTTGAAGATGCTCAAGATGGATCGGGTTTCGATCACGCAGTCACTGACGCACTTGATCAGGTCTTGAAAGAATATCCAGAACCAGTAAAAGGTGGCAAGTGAAATGTCTTGCCTCCACTATTGGGTAATGTTGATGAAGATATAGTCTATGCCCTTATGAAAATAAGGGGACGGAAATGAAGTTCCGACGCGCACGAATGGTGTAACGACTGGAGAACTGTCTCGGGGACTCGCTCGGTGAAAATACAATACCGGTGAAGATGCCGGTTACCTGCAGTTAGACGAAAAGACCCCGGAAGCTTTACTGCAACTTGGCATTGAGGATATGTTTGGACTGCGTAGAATAGTGGTGAGAGGTTTGATGTTTGGGTTCTCGGATCCAATCTACTCGACAGTGAAATAGCCATCTTTCTTGACATATTTTCTAACCTCTCGGGCAAAACCCGAAAGAGACAGTGCCTGGCGGGCAGTTTTAGTGGGGCGCTATCCTCGAGTATTTGAAAGACCTCACCCCTGGCCTCTCTCTTTATCAAGGAGAGGGGAAAGAGAACCTTGTTCTCTTGGGGTGAGGTAAATAAATTCGAATACTCGATCCGTCGCGCCTCAAGGCTGGTTCACAGCCGAAACAAATAAAAAAGGGGGACCATGGTCGCAGACCATGAGAAAAGTTGGAGAAATGCTGTAAACACCGGTGTATGGAAAGATACTCAATAAGATGCTAATTTGATCTTATTAGTAATAATTCTTTCCTGCGGTCAAACAGCAGGGAATTAAATCAAAATTATGGAAGGAGGAATAAAAGATCTTGGAGAAGAACAAGTTGGCATACAAAAACTTTCTAGAGAATACGTAGATCTATCTGAAGAACTTAATAAACTACTTCTTTCAATGAAAGATGGAGATAAGATAGAAGACAGAAAAGATATACTAGATATGCAAAGTAGGATAAATGCAACTTGGGAAAAAATATTTAAAAATTAATTTTAATTCCCTCAGAGACTACAACCCAACGCGAAGCGAACAACCAACTACCAACATCTAGCAACCAATGTTAGAAGCTGGAAGTTAGAAGTTGAATGTTTCGTAAGATATAGTCCGTCCTGCATGGCGATATGCAGTTAACACAAGAGCCTAAAAAGTAACGGAGGAGTTTATTAAGGTCAGCTAGCCGTGAATGGAAACCATGGCGATAGTGTAATGGCACAAGCTGGCTTAACTGCGAGACATACGAGTCGAGCAGATGCGAAAGCAGAACATAGTGAACCTACCCTTCGCGTTAGACGCGGGGACAGATTATCGGACAAAAGCTACTCCGGGGATAACAGGCTGGTTCCGCCTAAGCGTCCATAGCGACGGCGGAGTTCGGCACCTTAACGAATCGGGGTGCTATGCGAGTAATCGTATACAGCAATCTTTCTTTGCCTTTCGCGGGGCAAGAAAGATAGAATCGTGGCTTATAACGGTGGACTCCATGATATAATTATGGACAATACCGTGGGAAGTTGTTCAGTACTAATTTTTTGGAAAAGGAAAAGGCTCACCCTGAGGTGAGCCGGTTGTGGTAAACAATTGAAGCGAGAATATAAAGAAATTGAAATCCTCCAAGTGTATACCAAAACAATTTTGATTTTGCTGAGCCATCGGGTTTGCCGATGCAGCCCAGCAGGAAAGCACAACTGATGTAAATCATTAAACGAACCTCTGTCTATAGGATAGATTAAAATGTTAACTCTGTCAAGTAAAATCTTGACTCCAAAAATTAGTACTGAATTAACCCCGTAGAGACTTGACCTTTACTGGTCAGAGTTTGAATTTAAATTCAAGCTAACACGCCACCGCCTAAGTATCTTAAAAATATTTAGGATGAAGATATAGTCCGCTACTCCCAGTAATGGGAGAAAACAATCGACGATGTCGGCTCAACTTATCCCGGGGGTGGAGAAGCTCCCAAGGGTTTGGCTGTTCGCCAATTAAAAAGTTACGCGAGCTGGGTTCAGACCGTTTAAAGAGTAAATTTACAATTATCAATTATCAATTATCAAATAATGATTCAATGAATTAATTTAAAACATTAAAACATTGGAAATTTAATGAAAATTGCAAAATTTTAAATTGAAAATTATTTTTTGAACAATCTGAATCCCTTCGAAGTAAGAATACTGTTAGAATTTTTTCGTGTATTTAAAGAGATAAGTAGAATCCCCACGTCGCTCGAGTACGAGCTATGCGGGGCGAGCAATCAAATCACGGCGGTGCTGAATCTTTGCGAAAGCAAAGTGAAGTATTAAACTGACTAAAATCGGTGAAATCCTGAAAAGGATAATACCGAGAGAATCCTGAGAGAAATCGAAGGAACTTGTAGAGACTAAACGTCAGTAGTCCTTCCAAATTAAAATTTGTCAGGATGAAGCTATAGTCCATTGCACTGAGTAATCAGTGGTAACCCTCCTTCGCTCGAATACGAGCTACGGCGGGGCAAGCAAGCGTGAGACAGGTTGGTCTCCTATCTACTGCAGGCGTTGATTCTTGAGGGGATTTGCTCCTAGTACGAGAGGACCGGAGTGAACTGACCTCTGGTGTATCGGCTGTCCTGCCAAGGGCACTGCCGAGTAGCTATGTCGGGCAAGGATAACCTCTGAAAGCATCTAAGAGGGAAGCCAGCCCCAAGATTAGGAATCGTTATGAGAATCGTGAGAGATGATCACGTTGATAGGCGCTAGGTGTAAGTAGGGTAACCTATTAAGCCAAGGCGTACTAATTTTCCATTCTATTAGGAAATTCGGAAATCGCTCCCACTTCGCTCTTTACAGAGCTTCGCGGGACAAGCATTTTATCCTGCTTTATAGAACTATATAAACAAGTAGCCTGCAATTTGATTCTTTGAATGTGGAATTGTTCTTTTTGTTTTAATGGGGCGCCAAAGCTCACGTTGGTAGAGCAACCGACTCGTAATCGGTAGGTCGAAGGTTCGATTCCTTCTGGCGCCTCCACCTCTCTTTTTAGAGGGGTCCGCATTCAAGGAATCAATATTTAATATAATGAATTGTATCTTTTGTTCTGGTGATTTGTCGCTAGGGTCACACCCGTTCTCATTCCGAACACGGAAGTTAAGCCTAGTTGAGGCGATGGTACTCGTAAGGGGAGAGTAGCTAGTCGCCAGAACAAAATATATAATAAATATATGAACAGGAAATATATACTTTTTATCTTACTGATCTTGTTAGTTTTAGGTGGAATATTTTTTTATATTAAAAATAATTCTGTAGGATATGGACCTTGTGTAGTTGGTATTGATAGTCCATGTAATAATTAATTTGTCGCAGTGGTCAATCACAGATAATTTTCTGCTGAAAATTTCTGCGACCCCACCTCGCACCGTCGTGCTCCGGTCTTGCGAAGCTCCGAGTATTCGCTTCACACCCGTTCTCATTCCGAACACGGAAGCCCGCCCGCAACGATTCGCAAGCTCATCTTGCGATTCGGGCGGGTTAAGCTCTGTTGAGGCGATGGTACTTGAAAAGGGAGAGTAGCTAGCCGCCAGCACAGAGTATTAAACTAACTTTACACGCTAGCAATCAGTGCTAGACTATTTGTATTAATATTAGTTAAAAAATATGGAAGACTTTCCTAAAAAAAGCAGTATGGAAGAATTGCAAGCGCAAGAGGAGGCATTGCTCGCAGAAATTACAGAATGTGAGAAACAGTTGAAAGATAAAGAAAGACCTGATGAAGAACGAACTAAAATCATGTATCAGAGTGAGAATGCCTATGCTAAATTAGATGATGTAAGAAGGCAAATGCTAGCTCTGACACAAGAATCAGAATAATTTTAATTACCTCGGAGTCCTCAATTTTGCAACCACACTTGGGGTGTGGGCAAAATTGGGATATACTTAACCCATGTCAGACTGGTCGTCTAGAAGGAAAGCTATTTATTTTTGGTCGGTGGTTTTGGTTTTGACCGCCTCGGCGTTCATTGTGTTTTGGAAATACTGGTACAAAGCGCCGACTTGCTTTGATAACTTTAAAAATGGAGATGAGACCGGGATTGATTGCGGCGGGTCCTGCTCTCTTGTCTGCTCGGCTGAAGCTCTAGCGCCAGTAATCAGATCGGACCCGAGAATTTTTGAAGTTTATCCGGGAGTATATTCGCTTCTGACTTTCGTCGAAAATCATAATATTGATTCGACTGCGCTAAACGTGCCTTACAAATTTAAAGTATACGATGTAAATGGTAAATTGCTCGCGGAACGATCGAGTTTGGTCACTCTCACTCGCAACAAAACCTCTGCTATTTTTGAAGGTCCGGTCGTAGCGAGCTCAAGCCGTCCAGCCAAAGTCACTTTTGAATTAAGCAAAAATATTATTTGGACTAAGGATAAATCTCCAGCGCCGGAACTCACTGTTACTCATTCTCCACTTCTCGATGCCGACAAATCCCCTCTAATCGAAGCGAAGGTAACAAATAAATCAACCAAAGACCTCCAAAACATCGAGATTGTAGCTGTTATCTTAGATGGCAGGGACAATGCAATTGCCGCTTCCCGCAGTTTTGTCGAAAGGCTCAAAAGTTCTGCGTCAGAAGATGTTTTCTTCACCTGGCCCAGACCGTTTAATCTTTCTGAAAAAATTTGCGAGAAATCATCGGACATAATTCTGCTTTTGGACCGTAGTGGCTCGATGGCCTCCTTGGGCAAAAATCCGCCGGAACCGCTTACCATGGTCAAGGCCGCGGCTGTCGAATTCGTCTCTCAACTTCGGGGTGGGGATAAAGTCGGAGTTATCTCCTTTGCCACAGAGCCCAGCAATCCGCCAGACTCGCCGATCGCAGAAGATTTTACTTCTGTGAAGTCTGCTATCAATAAAATTGATATTGGCAAGGTCGGCACTCAATATACAAATATTAGCAATGCTCTTCTCGCCGCCTTAGACCTTCTGGCTTCTCGTGAAAAAAACAATGCTTCTAAGGTAATTATTCTTCTAACGGACGGAGTCGCCACTTCAGAGAAAACTTCAAATTCTGTGAAAGCTGAAGCCGAAGCTCTTACAGAGGCAAACAAGGCCAAAGAAGCCGGCATCAATATTTTTACCATCGGCTTGGGTAAAGACATCCACGTTGATTTTCTGAAAACAATCGCCTCTTCCTCCGCCAATTATTACTTTGCTCCCAAAGCAGAAGATCTGAAGAAAATTTACCAAGACATATCTTCTTCTATCTGCAAAGAAACTCCCGCCCGAATCGAACTTTTGAGTAAAGTGCTCCATGAATAATATTTTCAAGAAAATTACAGAAAGGATTGACTGGATTCTTTTTGGCGCCGTTATCTTGATCTCTGGAGCTGGTATCCTAACCATGGATTCGTTTGTTAGCCCGAGCAAATTTTCTGAAAAGCAACTTATCTGGCTTCTAGTTTCGCTCTCGATTTTTTTCCTAGCCTCCTTTATTGATTGGAGATTTTTACGCAAAAGTAAAATGAATATCATCGCGTTTCTAATTTCCACGGGTCTACTTCTGCTACTTTTTCTTTCCGGCAGTATTTTTAAGGGAGCACGGAGCTGGTTCAATCTGGGCTCTTTTGCTTTCCAGCCGACAGATTTCGCGAAACTCGCGCTAATATTGTTGCTTGCAAAATATTTTAGTCGCAGGCATGTGGAAATTAGGCATGTTCGGCACATCCTAGTCTCGGGGCTCTATGCATTTATAATTTTTACACTGGTTCTGCTACAACCTGACTTTGGTTCGGCTATTATTGTATTTTTTGTTTGGCTCGGTATGGTTTTGGTCTCCGGCATTTCTAAGCGTCATCTGCTATTTGTTTTTGCTGTGGGTCTTGTTTCTTTTGTCTTGCTTTGGTCATTTGTCTTCAAGGATTATCAAAAGGCGAGGATTGCCAGCTTTATTTCGCCTCTTGCTGATATCCGAGGGGCTGGCTACAACGCTTATCAGTCTACTATCGCAGTGGGCTCCGGCGGACTTTTTGGCAAGGGTATTGGATACGGTAGCCAGTCCAAGTTGCACTTTCTGCCTGAATATCAAACAGACTTCATCTTTGCTTCTTATGCCGAAGAATGGGGCTTTGCTGGCATCCTGATACTTCTTGGGCTCTATGGAGTAGTATTATGGCGTATTCTCGCAATCTCCTATAAGGGGGAAACAAATTTTGAAATTTTATACGGACTGGGGCTCTGCGTTATTTTTCTCTCACATATTGTGATTCACGCCGGTATGAATGTAGGTCTTTTACCGGTCACCGGTACCACCATTCCCTTTATGAGTTATGGCGGCTCTCATATGCTTGTAGAATTCTTAGGGCTAGGTATTCTAATGGGTATGAAGAACTACTCTCGCACCGTGCACAAAGATTCCGAACACAACGAGCTTATCCAAATACACCAATAGTTTCTGTAACCATCTTTGCTTTTGAAAAATTTTTAGAAATTTGCTTTTTCAGAGCCGAACCGAAACTCACTTGTCTTTTAGGATTGTTCAGAAGATATTTCAAAGCCTCCGCAATTTCTTTGGGACTTTCTTTGTGGATTAGAACGCCGCTTTGCATATCGGTTATGATTTCCGGAATACCTCCGACGCTTGTCGAAATGATCGGCAATCCGACAAGTCCGGCTTCAAGAATAGCAAATGGCAAGTTTTCTGTCCGGGAAGGAAATAAAAATATATCAGCGCCGGAAAGCAATTTTTTGGCATCATCTACAAAGCCTAGGAATCTCACATTTTCTTGCAAGCTTAGGTTTGCAGTCAGCTTTTCTAAATTTTCTTTTTCTTCTCCGGAACCCGCTACGCAAAGAACTATTTTCTCTCTTAAATCAGGAGTCAAAAGAGCCAGGCCGCGCAGAGCTACATCAATCCCCTTGTTATTATGCAACTCGGTAGTAGAAAAAATTATAGTTCGATCTTTCTTCTCTCCAGCTAAAATTTCTCTAGCCTCTTCTCTCGGTAAGGTCTCAAATTTCGAAATGCCATTGTGGATTACTTTTATTTTCTTTTCTATAAAAGGCAGAAAAGCTATATCTTTCTTGGTTTTGAGGGATACGGCGATAGTTGTGTCACAAATCAAGACAGTAAAATAATGAGCAACATAATAAATTATTCTTGAGAGGAAACTTCTATTTTTCTCATTAAATGCCCAGCCGTGACTGGTAAAGACAAATTTAAAATTTAAAGATGGAAAGAAGGAATGAAAATATAAAACAGATACTGCTCCAAGAAAACCGATTTTGGAAGAATTAAAATGGACAATATCTGGCTTCTCTTCCTTTATTGTTTTTATTAGAGCTTTAAGAACAAACCAATCGTTTTTCAAATTTATTTCTCTTTCCGAATGGAGGTCCAACACTTTAATATTTTCTTCTTTCAATCTTTCCTTCAGCAATTCTCCTTGACCGCAAGCTACTACTGCCTCAAACCGGCTCTTAGGCAAGCTTGTCGCCAAATCAAACACATACCTCTGCGCTCCGCCAAAATTGCCTTTGGTGATTACAAATAAGACCTCTTTCTTCTTTTTTTTATCCACATTTGTATTTGACATATTTTTTTGATTTGCTATACTCGCTTTACAAGTGCCTTCGGGCTCGCCTCTCGCAAGAGAGGCATAAAGACAAAAGCCATCAGAGCAAATCTTTGATGGCTTTTGTTATTGTTTCAAAAATACTTTTGTTTAAAAAGCCGATCTTGTAAATCAATCTTTTTGTATCGATTACTCTAATTTGAGAAATAATAACAGAATTTTCTTTTTTAGTTCTATCTATAGTCCCGATAGGAATACGCATTTTGTGTATTTCTCCAGATGAAGTGAGAGGAGCTATCAAACATGTTTTCCTGCTTAATCCTGCCAAGACCAAGACTGGACGGTCATATTTTTCTCCAGTTCCATCCTCTTCTGCTCCTACGTTAATTCCCAAAGAGCACCACCATATTTCTCTTGCGTGGTACAGGCGCAGCTCTCTCTCGTTATTGATAGTCTTCTTTTTCTCATTCCACTTATCAAAATCCTTTTGCATAAAAAATATATTATCTCAATTTGACTAACTTTGCAAGGTGTGATAATTTGCGAGTGGAGGTCAAATATGACGCAAGTACCACAAACGCAAGACGTGTCTGAAACTAAGAAGGTTACTGATCAGCAAATTGCGGCTCTCAAGTATCTCATCTTTCAATCCCAGGATGCAAATGACTGGGCCAAGAGAATTCTCGTTTTTCTTCTGGACAAATCGGAAGGATTAAAGAAAGAAGTAACTCTCACTTTGAAGGCTCGAAAAGATGGATTCAAAGACATCGATATTCGAGATGCAACCAAAAGTCTTGATCAAATGTTGAGCGGCAATTGCTACACTCACCTTCAAGAGATTATGGTAGCGGTCGGGACAGATTTCATTTTAAGCTTCAATACGGACTCGGGTCCGACTTTGATTCTTTACTTAGCTCGAGAATCATATCCTACAAATAGGTCGAATCTCTCCAAGCTGGAGGTATCTGAAGTAGCTCTCAGACTTGTCGACATTGAGGAATCCGGTTTGTATCATAGGTAATTATGTGAGAATTAAGGGGCCGGGATCGGAGGACCGGCCCTTTTTGTTGCATTTACAGGGGTAATTTGGTACTATGTTCTAAGCCCTGCGGGGTTTTTAATTGCAGAAATATGGCTAAAAAATCAGTTATAGCAAGGTCGAAAAAGAAGCCAAAGTTTAGCACTCGGGCGACTAACCGCTGTTTTAAATGCGGCCGCGGTAGGGGGTATATGGGCGACTTTGGACTTTGCCGAATCTGTTTCCGAGAGCTCGCAAACGAAGGCAGAATCCCAGGTATCAAAAAATCATCATGGTAAGCGATCCGATTGCAGACTTTTTAATAGCATTGAAAAACGGCTCGAGGGCGCGCAAGTCTTTGGTGATAGCGCCTTACTCTAAAATTAAATTTGAAATAGCCGAACTACTTTCTAAAAAAGGTTTTATAGGCATGGTTGCCAAAAAGGGCAAGAAAAAGCTCTTCTTAGAAGTAGGTCTTCTTTATAACGAGAAAGATCCGCGCATTACAGATGTCAAAAAAGTTTCCAAGTCTTCCAGAAGAATTTATAAACAAGCTAAAGAAATATATCCATATAAAAGCGGCAAAGGGCTGACGGTTTTCTCTACTCCAAAAGGAATTTTAGAGGGATCAGATGCTAGAAAGCAAAAAGTCGGAGGTGAAGTCTTATTTAGCATTTATTAAAACAAATATGTCTAGATTAGCCAAAAAACCGATTATCATACCTCAAGGCGTCACCGTCCTCCTTGATTTCGGCAGTATGTCTGTCAAAGGGCCTTTGGGCGAGCTTTCTATTTTAGTCAAACCAGAAGTAGTGATCGAACAGGTACCGGAGGGAATCTCCATTACTACCAAAAGAAATACCAAGCTGGCCCACGCTCTTCTCGGCACTTATGCCTCTCTCTTGAAAAACATGATCAAAGGAGTGAAAGAAAAATTTGTGAAGAAATTGATTCTCGAAGGAGTAGGTTACAAATCAGAAGTTAAAGGTAAAAATCTGAATTTAGCCCTCGGCTTTTCTCATCCGGTAGAAGTAGCTATCCCGGATTCTCTGACTGTAGAAGCGGTTAAAAATGTCATCACTATTCAGGGAATAGATAAAGCGTTAGTCGGCGAATTTGCAGCTAAAGTAAGAGCTCTGAAAAAGCCAGAGCCGTACAAAGGCAAAGGCTTTAGGTACGAAAACGAAATAATCCGAAGAAAGCAAGGGAAGAAGTCAGTGTAAAGTAGCCAGCATCTGGTAGCTAGGAAAAACATGAATACAAAGATTAAAAAAATTCAGAGAGAAAGGAGAAAGAAGCGCATTAGAGCGAAAATTTTCGGTATCTCTGTGAAGCCGCGGCTTTCTATTTTTAAATCCAACAGATACATTACCGCCCAGCTTATCGATGACAGCAGGGGCGCCACCCTTCTTTCGGGTAGCACTAAAACTCTAAAAGGCAAGAACATGCGGGAGAAAGCAAAAGCTTTGGGTAAGAACATCGGCAAAGCCGCTCTGGAGAAGGAAATTTCTCTTGCTGTTTTTGACCGGGGAGGTTATCTTTATGCGGGGTCGGTTGCCGCAATCGCAGACGGAGCCAGAGAAGCGGGATTAAAATTTTAATCTTGAGTTAATAAAATGGATACAGAAGACAAAAAAGAAATACAAGAACAAATTACTGAAGAAATAGTTGAGCCTGTAATTGCCGTGCTGGAAAAAGCTACGCTCCCAAGAGAATTTAACAAAGAATTTAAAAAAAATCCCCGCAAAGGACCGAGGCGAGAGGGTAGAGTGAAGCAAGAATTTGATAATAAGCTTCTAGAAATCAGAAGAGTGGTCCGGGTGGTTTCAGGCGGACGTCGTTTTTCTTTCTCCGCTTCGGTCGTGATTGGTGATCGGAAGGGTAAAGTGGGAGTCGGAGTCGGCAAAGCGGCGGATACTCCTATTGCCATTGAGAAAGCCATGCGCGATGCCAAGAAGAATATGATCGAGGTCAACATGACCAATAATTCTTCTATCACGCACGAAGTTAGGGCAAAATATGTAAGCTCGATCCTCATGATGCGTCCCTCTCCGGGCAAGGGTATTATCGCTGGCAGTGCCGCGAGAGCCGTGCTCGAAATGGCAGGCATCACTGGCGTAACAGCTAAGTTTCTCTCTCGTTCAAAAAATAAAATAAATAATGCGCGGGTAGCGGTGAAAGCGCTAGCGCAATTAAAAGAAGGAAAAATGAAAGAAGGAAAAATTAATCTTTAAATCTTTCCATCTTTAAATTTTTTAATTATCAAAATGCAGTCCCATAATCTAAAAAGAAATAAAGCAAATAGAAAAGCCAAGCAGGTCGGCCGCGGCGGCACTCGCGGCAAGACTTCTGGCCGAGGCACCAAAGGCCAAAATGCCCGTTCGGGCAGGAAGAAACGACCAGAAATGCGCGATATTATAAAACGCATTCCAAAGTTGCGTGGCCGGGGAGTTAATTCACTTAAATCCAGATTTCTCAAAACTATTCCTATCAATCTGGATATTTTAGAGAGAAACTTTGGACAGGGCGAGGTAGTCAGCCTTACGACTCTGCGCGAAAAAGGCATTATCAAGAAAGACGACAACAGGATTAAGATCCTGGGCTCCGGCAAATCAAGCAAGAAGTTCAAATTTGAAGGCCTTTCTGTTTCGGCTTCAGTCGCAAAAAACAATGTCTAACTTTTTGCAAAAAATAAAACTGGTTTTTCAAGATCCTGTTTTGAGGAAGAGGATTTTGTTTACTCTTTTTATTTTGGTAATTTTCCGAGCCATGGCGGTGATCCCGATCCCCGGAGTGGATGCATTGAGGCTCGGGCAGTTCCTTTCTGGCAATGATTTTCTTGGTCTTTTGAATATCTTTTCTGGCGGGGGACTCTCCAAACTTTCGATTATCATGCTCGGAGTCGGCCCTTACATTACCGCTTCGATCATCATGCAACTTATGACTATCGTCTTTCCAAAAATGAAAGAACTTTATCAGGAAGAGGGCGAAGCCGGCCGCCGCAAGTTTGCCCAGTATTCAAGGCTTCTCACTGTGCCTTTAGCCATTGTGCAGGCCTTTAGCTTCATGGCAATCTTAAAAAGCCAAGGGATTTTGGGCGCTCTTTCTCCGTTCAATATGGCAATAAATATCATCGTGGTAACTGCAAGCTCTATACTTCTTATGTGGCTCGGAGAACTGGTGACCGAATTTGGGGTCGGCAATGGTCTCTCGCTCATTATTTTCTCCGGAATCGTTGCCGCTCTCCCTAGTGCGCTCGGCCAGCTTTATTTCCTGATTCAATCAGACCCTTCCCAAATTCCGATTTATCTTGCTTTCGTTGTAGCTTCACTCCTTGTTATCTGGGGTGTAGTTATTATTACCGAGGCAGAGCGTCCGATTCCGGTCACTTACGCTAAACGTGTCCGGGGCAACAAAATGTACGGCGGCGTTTCCACTTATCTTCCTCTCCGAGTCAACCAAGCCGGAGTTATTCCGATTATTTTTGCCATCTCTCTTCTTTTATTTCCCCAGATGATCGCGAACTTCCTGGTTAATGTTTCCAATTCGATCGTTCATAATATTGCCCAATTTGTAGTGACTACTCTCGCCAATCAATGGTTCTATGCTATTCTTTATTTTCTTCTCGTCTTTATGTTCACTTACTTTTATACCGCAATCACTTTTGATCCAGATTCGATCTCGAAAAACCTGCAAAGAAACGGAGCTTTTATTCCTGGTATTCGTCCAGGCGTTTCCACTTCGGAATACTTATCCAAAACTACTACTCGGCTGACTTTCTTGGGCGCTCTTTTCCTAGGCATCATCGCTGTTTTACCGCTCATCACTCGGTCTCTCACCGGTATCCAATCTGTCGCTATCGGCGGTACGGCTCTCTTGATTGTAGTTTCCGTAGTTATTGATCTCATCAAAAAAATCGACGCCCAGATTTCCGCTAGAGAGTATTAGCAAAAACAAGGGTCACCCTTGCGCTAGCGAAGCTAGTCAGCAAAGGTGACCTTTGTTTTTGCGGTGTTATAATAAGATCATGACTCCCCAAACTTTTATTTTCTTCGGCCCATCTGGTTCCGGCAAGGGCACCCAGGCTAAACTTTTGATTGATTATTTACAAAAAAACGATCCGGGTAGGAAAGTTTTGTATTTGGAAACTGGCGAAAGGCATAGAGAATTTTCCAAGACGGATTCTCTGACTGCCCGGAAAACCAAAGAAATAATAGATGCTGGGGGATTGATGCCGGAATTTATTCCAGTCTGGCTTTGGACTCAATTTTTTGTGGATAATATAAAAACTGGAGAAGAACATATTATCTTAGATGGTATTTCCCGCCGCCCGCATGAAGCGCTGATTATCGATTCAGCTTTGCAATTTTATGAAAGAAAAAAGCCAATCGTTCTTTCGATCAATGTCTCGCCAGAATGGGCTACAGATAGATTAGAAGAAAGGGGCCGAGTGGACGACAAAGCGGCTGAAATAAAAAGGCGGATGGAATGGTACGAGAAGAATGTGCTGCCCGCTCTCAATCATTTCAAAAATAATCCATACTATAAATTCATCGAAATCAACGGCGAGCAGACGATTGAAGAGGTGCATAAGGAGATTTTGGAGAAAATAGGAATAACCCCTTAAATTCGCTTTACTCTACCTCATCCGGACTATTCGTCTCGACTTCTCCTTGCAAAGGAGAAGTTTCTCCGTTCGAGTCTAGCGAACTAAACAACGAAGAGATACCCCTTCCCTTGATTGTAAGGGAAGGCCCGCCCGCCTGACAGCGTGTCGGGCGGGGGAAAGGGGATGAGTTATTTAAATTAGGGAAATATAAAATCAAAAGGGCGCGACTCGCATCGCGCCCGATCCGATTTCACTGTCAGAATCCTAGTATCCGTAGGACCGATAAACTCGCGATGGTTACTAGGAAAACAAAGGCCAGTTTCAATAGGTTGGATCCAACCGGGAACCTTTTGTTGATAATAAAATGAACTAAGGCTCCAATGGGTAAACTCAAGAAAAAGTATCTCATCGTATTCCTCTGCTTAAGATAGTAACAATCCATTGTAGAAAAGTCAATAGCGAAAAGATGCAGTAAAAAAGATATAGTTAATTTATGATCCGCTATAAAACACCAGAAGAAATAGAGACTCTCCGCAAATGCGGGCAGATTAATGCGCGGATTTTGAAGGAGGTCTCTAAAAAGATAAAACCGGGAGTTAAAACTTCCGATCTTGATGCCTATGCGGAAAGATTGTTGGATGAAGCTGGAGCAATATCAGCATTTTTGGGATACACACCAAAGGATGTTAAAAAACCTTACCCAGCGGTGCTGTGCGTTTCAATAAACGAAGAAGTGGTTCACGGAATTCCAAGCGAGGAAAAAGTATTGAAAGAAGGAGACATTGTGACGATTGATCTGGGAGTCTCGCTTGACGGTCTGATTACTGATCACGCAATTACACTTCCAGTTGGGAAAAGTGATGAGTCTAGTATGAAGCTAATTCGAGCGACACAAGAAGCGATTAACGCGGGGATTTCTACTCTGAAGATCGGCGGACACATCGGAGACTTCGGCGCAGCAGTTTTAGAAATTGCCAAGAAATATAATTTAAGTATTGCTGAAGATTTATCTGGACATGGCGTTGGTTATGATGTGCATGAGGAACCCTTCGTGCCTAATGCCGCTAAAGCTGGAGAAGGTCCAGAATTGAAAGAAGGTATGGTCATCGCGGTCGAGCCAATGTTTACTTTAGGCAAAGGCGCGGTGAAGTGTCTGTCTGACGGCTATACTTATGTTACCAAAGATAAAAGCCGAGCGGCTCACTTTGAACACACCATCGCCTTCACTAAAAAAGGAATTGAGATCTTAACTCGTGTATAATAGCAGTATGAATCATCCTAAAACAGAAAGAACTTTAGTGATTGTGAAGCCTGACGGCGTGCAGAGAACCTTGATCGGGGAAATTATTAAAAGATATGAGAGAGTAGGATTGAAACTGGTTGGCATAAAAATGCTTGTACCAACTGAAGACAAAATAGAATCGTTTTATACTCTGGATCCAGAATGGAGGAGAATTACGGGAGAAAAAAGAATCAAAGCGGCGCAAGATAGAGGAGAGGAATTATTTTCTAATGATCCAATAGAAATTACAAATTTAGTTCTTCAGAAGCTCCGCAAATATATGACAAGCGGACCGATTGTTGCGATGGTCTGGCAGGGCGCCCACTGTGTAGAAAAAGTCAGGAAGCTTACCGGCACCACCGAACCTCGGACGGCGGATGTCGGCACAATCCGCGGCGACTTCGTTTTAGATTCTTACAGCATGTCGGATCCGGACAATAGATCTATTCGAAATCTAGTTCACGCCTCCGGCTCGGTCAAAGAGGCTGATATGGAAATTAAGCATTGGTTTAAACCAGAAGAGCTGTTGGAATACCGCTTAGTTCAAGAACAAATTCTTTATGATGTAAATATGGACGGAATTTTGGAGTAAGAATATAATTGGGACAGGGTCGTTAGGATTTTTTCTAGATTGCACTTTTTAAGGGCTTGGCTAACTTTCTCCGACGTAAGGTCGGAGTCGAGGCTGCCCACCTAATTTTTTCAATTAGGGAAATATTCTTGCGGCCCCACAAAAGTCTCCCATACGGGAGATTTTTGTGCTAATATGGTTTGATGTTTAATAAACCGATTTTTAAACTTGCTTTCGGAAGCTTACTCCTGACCTATGTGCTTAATAAAATTGGCAATTTCTATGGCCTCTATACCCCCGTTCTGGAATATGATTCCTTAGTGCACTTTTTTGGCGGCATGGCTGTCTCTTTTGGGGTGCTTTGGTTTTATTTCTATTCTGGAATTTTTGCTCCTCTGAATAGAAAATATGCAAATTTCTTTTTGATCTCGCTTTTAGGGACTGCCTTCATCGCTTTTGTCTGGGAGAGTTTCGAACTTATTATAGGCATTATGTCGGTTGCTATGCCGCAATACTTTTACGATACTACTCTCGATGTTACTTTCGGTCTCTTGGGCGCTCTCGTCGCCTGTATTTATGCTTATAATGAAGAATTAAAATGGAAGAAAAAACAACAAATAAACCTGCCATCAACTTCTACGGAGGAGTTGGTACTGCCACCGGAGCAAATATCGGCCTCGCATTTGGAGGCAGAAATATCTTAGTCGACTGTGGACTTTTGCAGGGTTTGAAGCCAGACGAAGAGAAAAACTTCGAGAATTTTAAATATGATCCTAAACTCCAGGATTTTCTACTTATTACTCACGCGCATATGGATCACATAGGTAAGATTCCTAAACTTGTCCGAGACGGCTTCCAGGGTAAGATTTTTTCTACTAATGCTACCAAGGAAATTGCTCGTCCCATGCTCGAAGACGCGTTTCGGGTTATGCAGAGCAAAAATCCAGATCATCTTCTTTATCAAGAGAAAGATATAGAGGAAAGTTTTAAGCTCTGGCAAGGCTTCAATTACGAAGAAGAAATTAACCTTTCTGAAAACTGCAAGCTAAAAATGACTGATGCTGGCCACATTTTAGGTTCGGCTATTCTAAATCTAGATTGCCAGGGAGATAAAGAAAAAACTAAATTTGCTTTTACAGGAGACTTGGGCAACTCGCCTTCGCCCCTTTTGCCGGATACTAAATTTGTAAAAGACGCTCGCTATATCATCATGGAATCGGTATATGGAGATCGCAATCATGAAGAGAAAAAAGAAAGAAGAGAGAAATTAAAACAATATATTTTGGAAGGAATCAAAAGAGACGGCACTATTATTATTCCCGCTTTTTCTATTGAAAGAACTCAAGTGCTTCTATATGAACTGAATAATCTAGTCGAAAATAAAGAAATTCCAAATATTCCAATCTATCTAGATTCGCCTCTGGCAGAAAAAGTAACCGAGATTTATAAAAATCATACTGAACTTTTTAAAGAAGAAGCGCGAGAACAGATTAAATCTGGAGATGATATATTTTCTTTTCCTAATCTAGAAATAGTAAAGACTCATAATGAATCAGTAGAAATTGAGATGAACCAAAATCCCAAAATTATCTTGGCTGGCTCGGGGATGTCCTCCGGTGGTCGGGTCGTCAACCATGAAATCGCGGCTCTGGGAGGCAAAGAAAATACGATAATACTCGTCGGCTATCAAAGTATCGGGACGCTTGGCCGACAGCTACAGGAAGGTTTGAAAGAAGTTATGATTGGTCTAAAAAAAGTGAAAGTGAATGCCAAGATTGAGAACATCACCGGCTATTCTTCGCACGCTGACTCCGATCATCTGCTCGAATTTGTAGCTGAAGCGGGGGAATCTGGTAAATTAAAGAAAG
>Ga0209515_10004948_pt1 | contig 17643 bp, 19 predicted proteins | sample Subgroupgradi54m_FD_187454 | JGI IMG/M metagenome (GOLD analysis project Ga0209515, IMG submission 187454) | Subsurface groundwater microbial communities from S. Glens Falls, New York, USA - GMW60B uncontaminated upgradient, 5.4 m (SPAdes)... ...
CTCGCCCGAACGCCGCGCTGCGCGCGGCGGACGGGACGAGGGGGGCCCACTGCGCGCGGCCCCGCGGGGGCTGCACCCTGCGCCACCCGCCCGGTCGCGCCATCGCCGTTCGGGAATAATGCACGCTAGGGCGTCGTCCTCAGACGCAGCGGGTGTTGCCGGTCTCGCGCGGAGGCACGACCATGTCCTCGCGCGCGATCGGCGTGGGCGTCCCGGCGGCCGGGAACTCGCTGCCCCAGTACCGGATCGACGGCGGGATCTTCTCCGGCTCCATGATCTCGGCGACGTAGCCCGGCGTGAGCATCTGGTGGTCGCACGCGCGCATCTCGACCTCGCCCCAGGCCGTCGTGAAGCGGGCGCCCTCCCACGCCTTGATCAGAGCCTCCGTCTCCACGCTGCCCGCCGTCCTGATGACCTCGGCCAGCCACAGGATCGCGTAGGCCGCGCGGGCGTAGGCGCCCTCGGGGTACCGGTAGCTGAGCGGCGCGTCGGGGTAATGGGCGCGCCAGGCCCTGATGAAGTCGCGGTTCTCCGGCGTGTCGACGGTCAGCAGGTAGGCGTCCGCGGTGACGTGCCCGATCGCCGGCTTTCCCACCGCCTTGAGCACGACCGGATCGTAGAGGAAGAAGTTCCCGATCTTCACCTTCCACCCGAGCGCCGCCCCCTGCTGGAGCAGGAGGCGCAGGTCCTGGCCCCAGTCGCCCGTGATCACGACCTCCGCCCCCGAGGCCATGATCTTCGTGACGTAGGGCGCGAAGTCCTGCACCTTCTGGAGCGGGTGGTACTCGTCGGCGATGATCTGCTGGCCGGCGGCGCGCACGCGGTCGAACTTCCGCTTGAAGCCCTCGGCGGCGGCGCGGCCGAAGTTGTAGTCCTGGTTCAGCAAGTAGAACTTCGTGTATCGCGGCGGGGCGAGGCGGGCGAAGTAGACGGCGAACTGCGCGGCGTGCATGTCGGTGTTCAGGCAGCAGCGGAACGTCGTCCGGAAGAACTCGGCGCCGGTCAGCCCGGCGGATCACCGCCGGCGCCGGCACCACGGCTCCCGCGACGGCGCCCTTCAGGAATACGCGACGGCCGACTGGCTGGTGCATGATCCGCCACCCTTGTGCGAGTGAGGCCGGGACTTATCGAGGGGCTTACTGTGAAAGCACTCTCTTTAGTTGTCAAGGCCACCGCGACGGCCGGCCGATGTAGTACTCTCTTCGACGCCGCGGCGACCGACAGGGAAGGAGGAACCCCATCCCCGTGGACAAGACGGAGCTCTGCTTCACCCCCGCGACGGAGCTGAGCCGGCTGATCCGGATCCGGGCGCTGTCGCCCGTGGAGCTGGCCGACGCGGTCCTGGACCGCGTCGAGCGGCTCAACCCGAAGCTCAACGCGTTTCTCACCGTGACCGAGGACCTCGCGCGCCGGCAGGCCCGAGAGTCCGAGGACCGCGCGCGCCGCGGCGAGCGGCGCGGTCCGCTCGACGGCATCCCCTACTCGCTCAAGGACCTCGAGCCCACGGCCGGCATCCGCACCACCTTCGGATCGAAGTGGTTCGAGCACAACGTGCCCGCCGCCGACGGCGCCGTGGCGGGCCGGCTCAAGGCCACGGGCGCGGTGCTGCTCGGCAAGACGAACACGCCCCACTTCGGCCACAAGGACAGCTGCGACAACCTGCTCGGCCCGCCCTGCCGGAACCCCTGGCGGCTCGATCGCACCTCCGGCGCGTCCTCGGGCGGCGCCGGCGCGGCGGTCGCGACCGGCCTCGGCCCGATCGCCCACGGGACCGACGGCGCCGGCTCGATCCGGATCCCCTCGGCCCTCTGCGGCGTCTTCGGCCTCAAGCCGTCGCTCGGGCGCGTGCCCTACCATCCCTCCGCCGACTACTGGGCGGCGCGCTCGCACGTGGGCCCGATGACGCGCACCGTGCACGACGCGGCCCTCCTCCTCACCGCCATGGCCGGGCCCGACGCGCGCGATCCCCTGTCGATCGACTCGGCGCCGATCGACTACCTCGCCGCTTGCGATGGGGACCTGAAGGGGCTGCGCGTGGTCTGGAGCCCCGACCTCGGCTACGCGGCCGTCGATCCCGAGGTGCGCCGGCTCGCTGCGGCCGCCGCGGGCCGGTTCGCCGACCTCGGCTGCACGCTCGAGGAGCGCGCGCCCGGCTGGCCCGATCCGCTTCCCTTCCATCGCGTGATCTACGAGGTCAACATCGGCGCCCGCCAGATCGACCGGGCGACCGAGCACCCGGAGTGGATCGAGCCGAGCCTCATGCAGATGATCGACTTCGCGCGCGGCGTCTCGGCCATCGACCACACCCGGGCGCTGCTCGCGCGGAGCGCCTTCTACGACCAGGTCCACCGCTTCTTCCAGACCTGCGACCTGCTCCTCACGCCCCAGATGCCCGTGGGCGCCTGGTCGGCCGAGCCCGGCCCGCTGCAGGGCCCGAAGGAGATCGGCGGGCGCCCGACTCCGACGATGCATCACCGGCTGCAGTTCACCTTCCCCTTCAACCTCACGGGCCAGCCCGCCGCCACCGTCCCGTGCGGCTTCACCTCGGAGGGCCTGCCCGTGGGGCTCCAGATCGTGGGCCGCTGGCATGCCGACGCGACGGTGCTCCGGGCCGCGGCGTGCTTCGAGGCGATCCAGCCGTGGGCGCACGTCCGGCCGGCGCTGGCCTGATCACACGAGAGAGAGCCCGACATGCCCCACGAGATCGACATCAAGCGCGCGCAGGCCTTCGCCCGGCAAGTCTTCGGCTTCTACACGGGCGGCATCGTGAGCCTGCTGATCCACATCGGCTACAAGCACGGCCTCTTCGACGCGGCCGTCAAGGGACCGGCGACGAGCGCGGAGCTGGCGGCCCGGGCCGGCCTGAACGAGCGCTACGTGCGGGAGTGGCTCGGCAGCCTGACGACCGCGGGGATCTTCACCCACGACGCCGCGACCGGCGCCTTCGCGCTGCCGGCGGAGCACGCGATCTGCCTCACGGGCGACAACCGCCTCAACGTCGCCCCGGTGAGCGGATTCATCCCGCACCTCGGCAAGGTCGTGCCGCGGGTCATGGAGGCGATGCGCGACGGCGGCGGCGTCCCCTACTCCGAGTTCCGGCCCGAGTTCACGGAGCTGATGGACGACGCCTGGCGCCGGATCTACGACGACGCGCTGCTCGGCGGCTTCCTGCCGCGCGTGGCGGGGTTGACGGCGCGGCTCGAGGCGGGCGCGCGGGTGGCCGACATCGGGTGCGGGACCGGGCACGCGGTCAATCTGATGGCCCGCGCCTATCCCCGCTCCACCTTCGCCGGTTACGAGATCGCCGAGGACGCCATCGCCCGCGCGCGGGCCGAGGCGGACGCGATGGGGCTGGCGAACGCGCGGTTCGAGGTCCTCGACGTGACGCGGCTGCCGGCCGCGCCGAAGCTCGACGTGATCTTCGCCTTCGACACGATCCACGACCAGGCCCACCCGGCCGCGGTGCTGAAGCGCGCCCACGACGCGCTCGCCCCCGACGGGCTGTTCGTGATGGTGGACGTCAAGGGCACCAGCGACGTCCGGGAGGACGTCAAGAACCCGTTCGCGCCCTTCTACTACGGCGTGAGCCTCATGCACTGCATGACGGTGTCGCTGGCCGAGGGCGGCGCCGGCCTCGGGACGATGTGGGGCGAGAAGGTGGCGCGGCGGATGCTCGCGGAGGCGGGCTTCACCGGGGTCGAGGTGATCGACGCCCCGCGCCCGCAGAACGTGATCTACAGCGCCCGCCCGTAGCCCTGGTCAAGACGGAGCCCCGGCCCCGCTGGTTCCCCGAGAACCGGGCAGCGCCGGCAGAGCCGCTGCTCGAACACGGGTTCGAATCCCGTTGGGGCCACCAGATTAATTTGGTTGTTGTTTTCGGCGTCGTGTTTGAGGAACATGAAAAGCTCCTGAAACACCTCAATGGCGATTCGTGCCGCGTCCGGCCGGGGGTTGCCCGCTGCCGGGTCCCGCCGTAAGGTGGGCGCACGCAGGGCGACCGCTCCGAGGGAGGCAATGGCCATGGCCAAGCGGATGACCAAGGACGAGATGCTCCGGCGCGTCGCGCGCTTCAGGGATCTCCGGCCGAGCACGCAGGCGTTCGTCGACACCCGCCTGCCCGAGCACCAGCGGGAGATTTTCAACGTGATCGGCCGGGGGGTGACCGAGGACCCGGCCCTCACGCCGGCGATCACCGATGCCCGGGACTTCAACGTCACCTACGTCGCCGCCGAGCCCGGCAAGGGCGCGGCCCTCCACGCGCATCCGACCGTCGAGGTCTTCATCGCGCTCTCCGGCCGGTGGGCGGTCTACTGGAACGACGAGGGCGACGAGGAGGTCGTGCTGGGGCCCTGGGACGTCGTCTCGGTGCCCCCCGGCGTCATGCGCGGCTTCCGCAACGCGGGGACCGAGCGCGGCTACCTGATGGCCGTCCTCGGCGGCACCGACGCGGGCAAGGTCGGGTGGGCCAAGTCGGTGCTGGAGCGCGCGGCGGCGACGGGGCTCGCCCTGGACGCGCAGGGCAACCTGATCGACGTCCGGCACTGAGCCGTCAGACGCCGAGGTAGTACTTCTTCACCAGCTCGTGCTCGGTCAGCTCGCGGGTGCTGTGCCCCTCGAACTCGATCTGGCCGTGGACGATGATGTAGCCGCGGTCCGCGATTTTGGTGGCCTGGTTGAAGTTCTGCTCGGCCATGAGCACTGTCAGGTGGTAGATCTCCTTCAGCTCGCGGATCTTGGCGATGACCCGGGACACGAGGATGGGGGCGAGGCCCACCGAGGGCTCGTCGATCAGCAGGACGCGGGGGTTGGACATGAGCGCGCGGGCCACGGCGAGCATCTGCTGCTCGCCGCCGCTCATGCTGCCCGCCAGTTGCCGCCGCCGCTCGCGGAGCACCGGGAACGCCTCGAAGCAGAACGCGAGGGTGCGCTCGAGCCCCGGCCGGGCCGCCCGCCGGTAGGCCCCCAGCAGCAGGTTCTCCTCGACCGTCAGCACGGGGAAGAGCCGGCGGCCCTCCGGCACCAGCGCGATGCCGAGATTCACGATCTCCTCGGGCGAGCGCCCCACGAGGCTCGTGCGCCGCCCGTCCGTCTCCAGCACGATCTCTCCGGCGGCCGGCCGGACGATGCCCATGATGCACTTCATGAGCGTACTCTTGCCGTTGCCGTTGGTGCCGAGGAGCACGACGGTCTCGCCCTCGTGGATCTCGATCGACACGCCGTGGAGCACTCGCACCGCTCCGTAGCCGGCCTCCACGCCGCGGACGAGGATCCTATTCGCCAAGGTAGGCCTTCTCGACGGCGGGGTTGTTCAGGATCTCGTCCGGGCCGCCCTCGGCGATCCGCGCGCCCGCGTCGAGGACGACGATCCGCTGCGAGAAGCGCATCACCGCGCGCATGATGTGCTCGATCATGATGATCGCGATCCCGCGCTCGTTGAGGGCGAGGAGGATGGCGAGGATCTCGTCGACCTCGGCGCTGGACAGCCCCGCCATGGACTCGTCGGAGATGAGGAGCCGCGGCCGGGCCGCCATCGCGCGCGCCAGCTCGAGCTTGCGGAGCTCGATCTGGGTCAACCCCGCCGCCGGCGCGTGCGCCTTGGCCTCGAGGCCGATGAGGCGCAGGATCTCCATGGCCTCCGCCACGACGTCGGCGCCGGGAAAGCGCGCGTGGGCGGCGTACTCGGCGGGGATGCAGAGGTTCTCCAGCACCGTCATGCTGACGAACGGCTTGGGGATCTGGAAGCTGCGCGCGATGCCGAGCCGGGTGCGCTGGTGGGCGGGCAGGCGCGTGATGTCGTGCCCCGCGAACCGGATCTCGCCCTCGTCGCTGCCGAGCGCGCCCGAAACGCAGTTGATGAGCGTGGTCTTGCCGGAGCCGTTGGGACCGATCAGGCCGAAGCGCTCGCCCTCGCGGACCTGGAGGCTCACGCGGGTCAGCGCCTCGAAGCCGCCGAAGCGCTTGCTGACGCCGCGCACGTCGAGGAGGATCCCCGCCGTCACGCGTGTCTCCCTCCGCGGCGGCGCCGCACGAGGCCGATGATCCCGTCAGGCGCCAGGATCACGAAGGCGACGAGGACCACCCCGACGATCAGGAGATTCAGCGCCGAGGAGATCGTGACCGTCGCGATCTGCTGGGCCGTCCCCAGAAGCACGGCCCCCAGGAGCGGGCCGACCCACGTCGTCGCGCCCCCGATCATCGGCATGGCCAGGCTGTTGACGGCGTAGTCGAGGTTGAAGGTCGACGCCGGCTCCATGTAGGTGACGTAGTACGGGAACGGCGCGCCGGCGATCCCCATGAGGGCGCCGCTGACGGTGGCCGCCACGAGCTTCAGCCGGAGCGTCGGCACGCCCATGCACTCGGCGGCCTCCTCGTTGTCCCGGATCGCGGCCAGTCCGCGCCCGAGCCACGAGTGCTCGATCCACCGGGCGGTGGCGAGCGCCCCGAGCGCGAGGATCAGCATGACCACGAAGAGGAACTCGACGTAGTTGCCGAAAAAGAGGACCTCGGCGGGGCGCATCGTGTAGATGCCGCGCGAGCCGCCCGCGTACTCCCAGTTCACGATCAGCGTCTGGAGCACGACCGCCAGCGCGAGCGTCGCGATCGAGAAGAAGACGCCGCGGAGGCGGAGCGTGAGGTAGCCGAGGCTGAGGCCGAGCAGGCCCCCGACGGTGCTGGCGGCCAGCAGCAGGACGGGGAACGGCACCTGGAAGGCCTTGATCAGGATGGCGGCCGTGTAGGCGCCGAGCGCGAAGAAGCCCGCGCTGCCGAAGTTCACGTAGCCGGTGTAGCCGCCCAGGATGTTCCACGCCGTCGCCAGCACGACGTACTGGAAGATGACGTACGCCGCGAAGTAGTAATACTGGTTCGCGCTCAGACGCGTGAGCGCCACGGCCAGGACCACGAGGGCAACGGCGACCGCGAGGAGAGCCCGACCTCTCATCCCGCCCTCCCGAACAGGCCCGACGGCCGCACGGCGAGCACCAGGAGCAGGATCCCGAACGACACCGCCGGCGCCCAGGACGGGCCGTAGAACGTGGAGGTGAGGCTCTCCAGCACGCCCAGGATCAGCGCGGCCACCAGCGTGCCGCCGATGCTCCCCATCCCGCCGAGGACCGCGATAGCGAACACGCGCCCGATGTACTCCCGCCCGATCGAGGGCTCGACGGGGCCGATCATGATCAGCAGCGCTCCGGCCAGGCTCGCGGTGGCGATCGCGATGCCGAAGGCGAGGCCCTTGATGCGGACGGGGTCGGCGCCCATGAGGCGCAGCGCCAGGTGGTCCTGGGACACGGCCTTGACCGCCCGCCCGTAGAACGTGCGCGAGAGGAACAGGTGGAGCGCGAGGGTGAGCACGAGCGCCATCGCGCAGGGGATCGCGAGCCGGAACGCGAGGTCGATCGGCCCGAGCCGGAGGCTGTCGCCGATGTAGGCCGCGTGGACGGAGCGGTAATCGACGCCGTACTGGAGCGACAGCGACACCTCGATGATGAAGATGATGCCGAAGAAGAAGACCAGGCCGCGCAGCGACTCCTCCCCGCGCTTCTCGAAGCTCGCGTAGTAGATGCGATAGACGCCGATCCCCAGCAGGAAGAAGACGGGCATGAACAGGAGCCCGGCCAGGATCGGGTCGAGCCCGAACCCGCTGTTCACGACGAACGCGGCGTACGAGCCGAGGATCACGAAGGCCGGGTGGGCGATGTTCACCACGTTGAGCAGGCCGAAGGCAAGGGTGATGCCGAGGCTGACGGCGGCGTAGAAGCCGCCCACCAGGATGCCGGCGACGATCGCGTCGAGGAGCAGGTCGAAGGAGAACACGGGATCGACGGGCCCGGGGGCGCGCGGCTAGCCGCCCCCGGGCCCCTGCGCGCTCAGCGCTTGGCCTTGGCGTACGGGTAGATGAGGGTGCCCGACTTCCACTCGTCGGGGTAGATGACCACCCGGTGGCCCGGCTCCCCGAACTGCTTGAGGTCGTTGTTCTCGATGTTCTGGAACTGGACCATGAGCACGCGCGACTTCGCCCACTCGCCGTTCGGCGCGAACTTGATCTTGCCCGCGACGGTGTCGTGCTCGTGCGTGCGGATGTACTCGCCGATCTTCTGCTGGTCCAAGCTCTTGGTCGCCTCGACGGCCTGACCGAGCACCTGGAGGTCGGCATAGGCCCAGGGGGGCAGATAGTGGCCGAGCGGGTCGACGCCGGCCGCCTTCGCGCGCTCCTGGTACCTCTTCAGGAAGTCCTCGATGCCCGGGAACTTGAGCGTGCGCTCGGGCACCCAGAACTCGTAGTTGACGACGCCCTCCAGCATCGGGCCCAGCGCGGTCTGGAGCGAGGCGAACTGCAGCCCGGCCATGCCCCCGCCGAAGAGCTTGGGCTTGAGCCCCACCTCGTGCGCTGCCCGCAGCATCCCCGCCGAGTCGGGCGGGTAGGAGGCGACGAAGACGACATCGGGGTCGGTCGCCTGGATCGCGCGGACGATCGGCGTGAAGTCGGCGGTCGCCGGGGGGTAGGCCTTGTCGTAGACGACCCGGAGGCCATGCGTCTTGGCGTTCTCCCGGGCGCCCGCCAGCGCGTTCTGCCCATACTCGGCATCCGCGCCGACGAGCGCGACGGTGCGGGGCTTCGGGTTCTGGCGCCCCGCGATCTCGAAGAAGCCGGCGGACCAGTCCGTCTTCGGCGACGGGCCGGCGGGCATGATGCCGAAGTAATGCGGGTAGTGGAACTGCTCGTTCACCGCGAGGCCGAAGAGACCGATGAAGGTGAGCTTCCGCTCGATGACGATCGGCATCGCGGGGGCGATCAGGTTGGTGCCGTAGCCCGACACGACCAGGTCGACCTTGTCCACGTCGAGCAGCTTCGTGTAGATGCCGGGGACGGTCGCGGCCTTCGACTGGTCGTCGTAGTAGACCAGCTCGACCTTGCGGCCCAGCAGCCCACCCTTCTTGTTGACGTCCTCGGCCCAGATCTGCATCGCCAGCAGCGCGGCCTTGCCGTTGCCGGCCACACCGCCGGTCAGCGCCATCCCGAAGCCGATCTTGATCGGGCCCTCGGCGACCGCCGGGGGCGCCCAGACGGCGACCAGGCCCAGCGCGCCGATCAGCGCTGTGACGACACCCCACGCTCGCATCCCCCTCACACTCCGAAGCATGCGGGCCACTGTAGGTCTCCTGTGTTCCGGGTGTGACGATCCTACCTCACACCCGAACCCCCCTCGAGGGGGTTCGTCGGCCGGTCCAAAACGCTGGATCCAGAGCCTCCCTCGCCCCGAGGGTCGGAAGTGTAGGGCCTTAGAGAGGGTTGAATTTTGCGCGGCTCTAAGGGTGTCGTCAAGGCGCTCGTCAAGGCGCTCCTTGACCAGTCAGCGGCCGACGGATACCCTTGGCGCACTTCGCAAGATTCACCGGCCCGGCCTGTCGGAGGGCGACTGGTGCTGTGTTCCCGGTGCCGCGCAGAGAACCGTGAAGGGCGCCGCTTCTGGCGCGGAGTGCGGTGCTTCCCTGGCCCTCACATGTTCGTCATGTGGCTTCGCCAACGAGGCGGGCGAGAAGTTCTGCGGTGGCTGCGGCGCTCCGCTAGGCCCGTCGCCGAGAACTCCTGAGCCAAAATTCAGCGCCCCGCACGTATATACGCCGAAGCACCTCACCGAGAAGATCCTCACTTCGAAGAGCGCGCTGGAGGGCGAGCGCAAGCAGGTCACGGTGCTCTTTGCCGACCTCAAGGGCTCGATGGAACTGCTCGCTGATCGTGATCCCGAAGAGCGCGGAAGATCCTGGACCCGGTGCTCGAGCGGATGATGGAGGCCGTTCACCGCTACGAGGGCACCGTGAACCAGGTCATGGGCGACGGCATCATGGCGCTGTTCGGGGCACCGCTGGCCCACGAGGACCACGCCGTCCGCGCCTGCTATGCCGCGTTGCGCATGCAGGACGAAGTCAAGCGTTACGCCGCCGAGATCCAGCGGACCGCCGGTGCTCCGATCCACATCCGAGTGGGCCTGAATTCTGGCGAGGTCGTCGTTCGCTCCATCGGTGGCGATCTGCATATGGATTACACCGCGGTGGGCCAGACAACGCATCTCGCTGCGCGCATGGAGCAGATGGCGATGCCGGGGTCAGTGCTCCTGACGACCGACACCCTCCGCCTGGCCGAAGGATACGTCCAGGTCAAGGCGCTCGGCCCAGTGCCTGTCAAGGGCCTGCCCGAGCCCGTGGACGTCTACGAGTTGACGGGCGCGGGACAGGCGCGCACCCGCCTGCAAGCCGCGGCCATCCGAGGGCTCACCAGGTTCGGTGGACGCGATTCTGAAGTCGAGCACCTCCGGCGAGTCCTCACGCTTGCTGGGGACGGTCACGGCCAAGTAGTCGCCATTGTCGGCGAGGCCGGGGTCGGCAAGTCCAGGCTGGTATACGAGTTCACCCACTCCCATCGGGTCCAAGATCGGCTGGTCCTCGAAGCCGCCTCCGTCTCCTACGGCAACGCCACCAGCTACCTGCCCGTCATTGAGCTCCCGAAGAGCTACTTCAAGATTGGCGACCGGGACGACCACCGGGAGGTGCGAGACAAGGTGCTGGGCCGAGTGCTTGGCCTCGATCGAGGGTTGGAACCGCTAATGGCCCCGCTCCTCTCCCTCTGCTCCTGGTCAACTACCGCCCGGAGTACGAAGCACCGGTGGGGGCGCAAGACCTCCTACTCCCAGCTCCGGCTCGACAGCCTGCCGGCGGAGAGCACGGCCGAGCTGCTGGAGGCGCTCCTTGGGCTGGAACCCGGGCTCGCGCCGCTGAAGCAGATGCTGCTGAAGCGCGGGAATGCCTTCTTTCTGGAGGAGACCATCCGGACGCTGGTGGAAACGAAGGCGCTGGTGGGGAAGCGGGGGGCGTATCGGCTCACGCGGCCGGTGGACGCTTTACAGGTCCCGGCGACGGTGCAGACGATCCTGGCGGCGCGGATCGATCGGCTGCCGGCCGAGGAGAAGCAGCTGCTGCAGGCGGCGTCGGCGATCGGCAAGGACGCGCCGTACCCGATCCTGGCGGCGATCGCGGAGCAGCCGGAGGCCGGACTCCAGAAGGGGCTCGCGCATCTGCAGGAGGCCGAGTTCCTCTACGAGACCCGGCTCTTTCCGGACCTGGAGTACACGTTCAAGCACGCGCTGACGCACGACGTGCCCTACGGGAGCCTGCTCGGGGAGCGGCGCCGCCAGCTCCACGCGCAGATCGTGGCGGCCATGGAGCGGCTGGGGCCAGCACGCGCTGCGCGGGGAAGTGTGGGAGAAAGCGGTCGGGTACCTCCACCAGGCGGGGGGTCAAGGCCCATGACCGGTCGGCGAACCGGGAGGCGGTGACGGTGCTCGAGCAGGCGCTGGGGGCGCTGGCGCAGCTGTCTGAACGTCACGACACGCTGGAACGAGCGGTCGACCTGCGGCTCAGTCTCGCCCCGCCGCTCTCTGCGCTGGGCGACATGGAGCGCGCCCTGGCGGCCCTCAGAGACGCCGAATGCGCTGCCATTCAGCTGGGCGACCCGCGCCGGCTCGGGTGGGTGTGGGGGACACTGGCGACCGTTGAAGTTTTGCTGGGGGACACCTGGCCGCACTCGAGCACGGCGAGCGGGCGCTTGAGAGTGCCCGGGCCACGGGCGAGCTCGGCCTTCAGGTAGTCGCTGGAGTCTACCTTGGCGCCGTGAGTGGCCACCTCGGCCGGTTGCCGCGCGCAATGCAGCATTTTCGCGAGGCGTTCGGGTTGCTCGAGGGCGAGCCGCGCCCGGAGCGTTTTCGGACGCCGGCCCAGCCCCGGAGGTACCCGGTGTCCAGCGTCCCGCTCTGCGCCGCCAGCACGCTCACGGCGTCCTCGAAGTCGCGGGGACGGCCCGCCTTCAGCCTCATCAGCACCAGGTCGTCCGGAGCGACGAACGGCAGCCCGCGGCCCTCGAACGCCACGTGGTGGCGGCGGCCCAGCGCGGCCTCCTCGTGCGCGTCCCGTGGACGACATGAGGTCGACGATCGCGCCGGGAGCCGTGAGCCGTCGCTGGCGGTCACGCAGGAGCGGCTGCCAGTCCAGCCACTCGCGGTCCACCGCGAAGCCCGCGCGCCCGGCCCGGCCGGCGAGCACGTCCAGCTGCTCGGCGTCGGCGTGCAGCGTGACGTCGATGTCCGCCGTCGCGCGCGGCCGGCCCCAGACGGCGACGGCCAGCGCGCCGACGATCATGTAGACAACGCCCTCGGCCTCGAGCACGTCGGCGAGACGGAAGAGAGCCGCACGGACCGCCCCGCCGGCGCCGGGCTCAGCCACGGGCGCGCAGTCGCTCGTCCGCCCGCGCGTACAGGACGAGCAGGTCACGTACGGCGCACCCACGCCGCGCCGCCTGCTCCTCCAGGCGGTTCGGCGAACGCGATCAGCTCGAAGCCCAGGCGGAGCCGCTCGGCGGGGGACGAGGCCGGCGCGTGCCGCACCTCCTCGGTCACGGCGCGCAGCCGCCGCAGCCACGGGGGCGGCGTCCAGCGAGTGTCCGCGCTCTCGGGGTGCGTCATGGCGCCGATTCTACGCCGGCCGCGAACCGATCGAAGACGCGGAGCCCGGCGCAGCGGTCGAGCCGGCACTGATCCTCGATCGGTGCCGTGAGGGAACGAGGCGAGTTCAGGAGACAGGCGACTCGAGGGGGCCGGCGGGGTCAGCCGCCGCGGGTGTGCATCTCCAGGTGCGGGTCCTTCTTCAGCGCGCTCTTCCCCACGAGCGGGCTCCGCTCCCAGCGCGCCAGCCGGTCCTCGGCGCCCCGGTCGTCGCGCGCCCGCCACCGGCCGGTGATCACGGCCTTCAGCTCGTCGACCGACGCGCCGCGGCGCAGCGGTCCCCGCAGGTCGGTGCCCTTGAGGGCGTAGAGGCAGAGGTACCACATGCCGTCGGCGGTCAGGCGGCTGCGGTCGCACTGCTGGCAGAAGGGCGCGGTCGTGGACGAGATGATGCCGAACACAGTGCCGTCCGGAAGCCGGTACCGGTCGGCCGGCGCGGAGGTTTCTTCGACGACCGGCTCGATGCGGCCGTAGCGGCGCTCGAGCGCCAGCAGCATCTCGGCGCGGGACACGACGTCTTTCATCGACCACCTGGTCGCCCCGCCCACGTCCATGTACTCGATGAAGCGCACCTCGGCCGGGAGCGGCCGGCAGAACTCGATCAGGTCCGCCAGCTCGTCGTCGTTGACCCCGCGCATCACCACCGTGTCCACCTTGGTGTCGGTGAAGCCGGCCCGCGGCACCGCCCGCAGCCCCTCGATGACGTGGGCGTGGTTCTTCCGCCGCGTGAGCTTCTCGAACCGATCCGGCCGCATGGTGTCGAGGCTCACGGTGACGCGGTGCAGCCCCGCCGCCTTCAGCGTCGGCGCCTGCTCGGCGAGCAGGACGCCGTTGGTGGTCATCGCCAGGTCGCGGAGCGCGGGCTTCTTGGCGAGGAGCCGCACCAGCTCGGGCAGGTCGTGGCGGAGGAGCGGCTCGCCGCCGGTCAGGCGGACCTTGTCGACGCCGAGGTCAGTGACGACATCCACGAGAGCGCTGATCTCCTCGAACTCGAGGATGTCCTTCCGCGGGAGCCAGACGTAGTCCTCCTCGGGCATGCAGTACTGGCAGCGCAGGTTGCAGCGGTCCGTGACGGAAATGCGCAGGTTCTTCAGGGGCCGGGCGAAGGTGTCGGAGATCGGCATCAGAGCTCGACGTACACGGCGCCATCTTCGACCGAGACCGCGTAGCACGCGAGCCGGACGGCGGGGTTGTTGACGCTGACCCCCGTCTTCACGTCCCACCGCCAGCCGTGCCAGGGACACGTCAGGACCAGCCCGTCCAGGTCGCCCTCGCCCACGGGGCCGCCGCGGTGCAGGCAGGTGTTGTCCACCGCGTAGAGCATGCCGTCCGCGTTCACCAGCGCGATCGGCTTGCCGGAGGCCTCCACCACCCGCGCCTGCCCGGGGGGAATGTCCTTGATCTCCGCGACCTTCACCTTGGTGGCCATCGAGCGGTCTCCTAGCCGAGCGCGGCGAGAATCTCTTCGAGCGGCTTGCGCGCGCAGGTGTGCTGGGGCGTGTCGCGGACGGTGTAGCGGCTGGCCTCGGTCTCGCGGAGCCGCATCAGCAGCGTCACGAACTCCTTCGGGTCGTCGCCCTCGAAGGCCACCACGAAGTCCTGGTCGTCCAGCCCGAACGAGTAGGCGGTGTTGATCCGGATCGCCGGGAACTTGTGCCCGGCGCGGATGTGCTCCGCCATCAGCCGGCGCCGCTCCTCCATCGGGAGCAGGTACCACTCCCGCGTCTTCACGAACGGGTAGACGAAGAGGTACCTGGACTGCCCGGGCTGCATCGTGACCTCGACCTCGTCCTCCGTGTGCGCCTTCACGTACTGGGACTCGCGGGTCACGGCCAGGTAGCTGTAGGTGTTGTCCAGGTACGGCGCCAGCGCCGTGCGGCGGAGCGCCTCCATGAGCTGCTGGATCGGCTCCATCTCGCGCGAGCTCACCCACAGGAGGAAATCGGTGTCCCGGCGGAGCCCGAGGGTCGAGTAGGTGCGGATCGTGAGGCGCCGCTGGAAGTCGTCCACCGCCGCCAGGTACTCGGCGATGGCGCGGCTCCGGTCGGCCTTGCGCAGGAGCAGCCAGGCCGGCGTGGCCCTGAAGAAGGTGTACAGCGTGCACATCCCGGGAGGAGTCTGCTCGGCCATTCCTACGCCCCCTGCGTGACTTCGGGCATCACGGCGCGATTCCACTCGCGGATCAAGCCCGCCTTCTTCACGCCCACCTCAAGATGGTCCCACGGCATGCGCTCGTCGAGCGACCGCTCGCGCGTGGTGTAGAAGGCGGGATCGCCCTTCCACTCCCGGAGGGCCCGCCGCCAGTCGCCGTCCATCCGGGCGGCCAGCTCCAGGAAGTCCGCCACCCGGCGGTCGCCGCGGGCGAGCAGGGCCTGCAGCTCGGCCTCGCGCGGGTTCTCGTGGAGCACGCGCACGTTGGAGAACCGCCGCACCCCGCTCTTGATGATCGCGAGCTTCTCCTGGAGCGACCCCACGCCGTCGAACCTGGCCCACTGGAAGGGCGTCCAGGGCTTCGGCACGTAGGAGGACACCGAGAGCGTGAGCCGCCCGAAGGGCCGGCCGGCCGGGTCGTGCACGCGGAGCCGGTCGAGCAGGCGCGCCGCCAGGTCCACGATCGCCTCGACATCCTTGCGGGTCTCCGTCGGCTGGCCGATCATGAAGTAGCACTTGAGGTTCGGGATGCCGTAGCGCCGGACGAGGTCGCAGGCGTGGTAGAGCTGCTCGTCGGTGATCGCCTTGCGGATGGCCCGCCGGAGGCGCTCCGTTCCCGCCTCCGGCGCGATGGTCAGCGTGCGATGGCCGCCCTTCTGGAGCGAGGCGACGAGGTCCTCGGTGAGGCTGTCGGCGCGCAGCGACGAGATCGAGACCTCCACGCCGTGCTCGTCGAGCATCTTCATGAGTTCGCCGATCCAGGGGTAGTCCGACACGCATGCCCCCACGAGCCCCACCCGCTTGGACTCCTTCGCGATCCGCGCCACCGACTTGCGCAACGCCTCCACGCTCCGGTGCCGTACCGGACGGTAGATCTCGCCCTCGAGGCAGAACCGGCAGCCGCGCCCGCATCCCTTCCCCACCTCCAGCAGGGCCATGTGGCCGTACTCCGCGTTCGGCGTCTTGATGGTGGAGACCGTCTCGAAGGCGTCGACGTCGCGGAGGCGCCGCTTCACCACAGTGGCGGGCACCCCCGGGGCGGGAATGACTTCCTCCACTATGCCGTCGGGCCCGTAGTGGACGTCGTAGCGGCCCGGCAGGTAGATGCCCTCGATCCCGGCGAGCCGCCCGAGCAGCGCGTCGCGGTCGGTGCCGACTTCCCGGTACTGCGCCACCAGGTCGTGGATCAGCTCCTCGCCCTCGCCCACCACGACAAAGTCCATGAAGGGCGCGATCGGTTCCGGGTTGGAGAAGGCGCAGACGCCCCCCATCAGGATCAGCGGGTGGTGAGGCTCGCGGTCGGCCGGGCGCAGAGGAATCCGGGCCATGTCGAGGAGCCGCAGCACGTTGATGAAGTCCCCCTCGTAGGTGACCGAGAAGCCGACGAGGTGGAAATCCGTGAGGGCACGGCCGGACTCGAGCGAGAGGGGCGGGGTGGCGGTCCGGCGGTGCTCGTCGAGGTCGGCCGGGTCGGGGAAGAAGACGCGCTCGCACACGACGTCGGGGATCTGGTTGAGGTGCCAGTAGATGGTCTGGAACCCCAGGTTCGACATGCCGACGGCGTAGGTGTTCGGGTAGACCAGCGCGATGCGCAGGCGCCCGCCCCAGTCCTTCCGGATCGTCCCCTGCTCCTGGGACACCAGGACCTGCGCTTTTCTTTTTAATGTGGAGGACATACCCGCCAGAGTACCACACGGCCGCCCCCGTGGGCCGGGGGCCGCCGGCCTCAGGCGGCGACCCTGCGGTGAGAGCGCAGGTACAGGAGCCCCGCGACGGCCAGGCCGACGCCGGCGACGCTCGCGAGCTGGGGCACGCGGAAAGGGCCGAGCCAGAAGCTGTCGAGCCGGATCGACTCGATCAGGAAGCGCCCGACCGAGTACAGGCCGATGTAGAGGAAGAAGACGGCCCCGGACCGCCCAACCAGCCGGCGGCGCAGCGCGATCAGGGCGACGAACACGCCCAGGTCCCAGAGCGACTCGTAGAGGAACGTCGGGTGGAAGTACTCGCTCGACGCGAACGGCAGCGGGCGGTTCTGCGGGGAGATGTAGAGCTTCCAGGGCAGGCTGGTCGGCGTTCCGAACGCCTCCTCGTTGAAGAAGTTGCCCCAGCGGCCGATCGCCTGCCCGATGGCGAGGCTCGGCGCCACCACGTCCAGGCAGCGGAGGATCGGGAGCCCCTCCCGGCGGCCGACCCACAGGCCCGCCAGGATGCCGAGGATCAGGCCGCCGTGGATCGCGAGCCCGCCCTCCCAGACGGCGGGGATCTTGGAGAGATGCCGGCCGTAGTAGTCCCAGTTGAAGACGACCTCGTAGAGGCGGGCGCCGATCAGCCCCGCGATCACGGCCCACTGCCCCGCGTTGAGCAGCTTGTCCGGGTTGATGCCCTCGCGCTTGGCCTCGCGGTCGGCCAGCCAGAAGCCGACGAGGATCGCGGCGGCCATGAGGATCCCGTACCACCGGATCGTCAGCGGACCGACCTGAAACGCGATCGCCCCGGGGGACCGAAACATTCCACTGGAGTATACACGCCCCCGGAAGCCCGACCGGCCCGCGGCGGCGTCCGTATAATGAGAGCCGGACCGGCGAGGAGCCGCATGTCGTGAGGCCGAGCGAATCGAGCGTCGACACCCGGGAGTTCGTCCGGCAGCTCGCCGAGGAGAACCGGGCGTTCTGGCGGGACCGCGACGTGCGGCTCGAGCCCGTCGCGCCGCGCGAGGTCCTCGAGCGCCAGCTCCGCTACCGGATGCGCCAGGGCGTCTACAACGAGCTGCGCGCCGCCGAGCTGATCGCCGCCTGGATCCCCTCCGTCCGCGAGCGCGAGATCCGCGAGCTGCTGCCCCGCCAGCTCGAGGACGAGCAGCGCCACTACCAGCTCCTGCGCCGGCGGCTGCTCGACCTCGGCGAGGACCCGGACGGCTACGAGCCACTCCCGGAGGGGG
>Ga0209515_10004949_pt1 | contig 17643 bp, 21 predicted proteins | sample Subgroupgradi54m_FD_187454 | JGI IMG/M metagenome (GOLD analysis project Ga0209515, IMG submission 187454) | Subsurface groundwater microbial communities from S. Glens Falls, New York, USA - GMW60B uncontaminated upgradient, 5.4 m (SPAdes)... ...
CGCTCGAGCAGGCGCGCGCGTCGAAGCGCGCCCACGTCTTCACCTGCCCGATTCAGCGGTCCGCCTATGTGCTTCCCATCACCCAGGATCACCAGATTACGGGCTACGTGGCCCTCTGTCACGGCGAGACGGCGCTCCCCGCCGTGTCGGTGGAGCTGGCGGCGCTGACGGTGGAGACCACCGTGCGCGAGCTGGAGAAGGAGCGGGAACTGACCAACCTCTACGAGTCCATCCAACCCCGTTGTATTGCTCTCTCGACGGTCCATACGATCCATCGGTTGATGAACTCGACGCTCAATTTGGATGAGCTCCTGCCGCGACTGGCCCGTCTCTGCGCCCAGGTGCTGCGCGCCCGTCGGTGCACGATCTTGTTGATGGATGACCACCGGCGGTTGCTCGTGCCGCGGGCGGTCATCGATCTGCGTGCGCGGCATCCGGTGGCGCGCGCCTGGCGGATCGGGCAGGGGATCCAGGGGCGCGTGGCCTCGACCTGTCAGGCCTACCTCCGGGATCGCTTGCTGGCGGTGCCTTTGATGGATCAGGATTGCGTCGGCGTGATCATGGTGGAGGACAAACAGCACGGCGCGCCGTTCACGGCGTTCGATCAGGAGATCCTGATGACCCTGGCGGAGCAGGCGGTCGTGGCGATGAACAACGCCCGCCTGTACGCGCAGCAGGAGAAAGTGGCGCTGGGCACCATCAAGAGCTTGGCCGGGATCCTCGGGTCGCTCGATGCGAATGCGCCGCACGGCCGGCCGCACACGCGCCTGCTGGTGGATACCGCCTTGGCGATCGCCGATGAGCTCGGGGTGAGCGCCGAGGACCGCCGCAGTCTGCATTACGCCGCGCTCCTGCATGACGCCGGGCGCGTCGTCATTCCCGATGAGATTTTGCTCAAACCGACGAAGCTGACGGGGCGCGAGGTGCGGATTGTCCGTCGGCATCCCCTTAAGGGGGTCGAGCTGATGCGCCCCCTCGAGATCCTCGAGCCGGCCATCCCCATCATCCTGCATCACCACGAGCGCTACGACGGCCGCGGCTACCCGAAAGGATTGAAGGGTGAGGAGATTCCCATTGGGGCGAGGATTATGGGCGTGGCCAACGCGTTTGAAGCGATGATCTGCGAACGGCCGTACCGCCAGGCTCTCCGGGTGGACCAGGCCGCCCGGGAGATTCAATCGAACGCCGGCACCCAATTTGATCCCAAGGTGGTGCAGGCCTTCCTCAACCTGGTGCGCCGCGGCGCGCTGCAGCCGATCCTGACCAGAGATCTCGCGACCCGCGGCAGCCGCGCGGCCTGATGGCGACCCGCCAGCACCCGGCGACGAATCGAACGCCGGTACGGCCCTCTGGCCAGCACGTCGGCTGGGCCGTCGTGGTTGGGCTGCTCATCGGCACAGCCATTCTGGGGATTTGGTGGGTGGGGCATGTCGAGTGGGAGGCACCACAGGCCGTGGGGTTTGCCTCCGCCACCCTCGGTCGCTGGGTGCATGCGCCGGTCACGATCGGTCGTCTCTGGATCATCCCCTGCCGGCAGGTACGGGCGACCGATGTCGTGGTCACCCCCGCCGGAGGTGGGCGTTTACATGCGGAGTCGGTCTTCGTCCGGTACCGGCTCGGAGATCTCCTCCGGGGACATCTCACCAGTCGGTGGCGGATTCAACGCGTCCGCATCGATCCGGGCTCCTGGCATCTCAAGCGGCGCCAGGCGGTGGCGACCCTGAGTGAACGCCCGGTGGCAGACACGGTGACGATGCGCCTCACCTGGCGACCACCACACCTGGTGACGCTCCATTATCTGCGAATTCTGGGTCCCTTCCTCCGCGCCGAAGGGCAGGGGACCTGGTCGAACGGCACCGTCCGGCTCTGGATCCTCGGCCAGGCCGCCTGTTCCCTCTTGCGCGACCTCGGAGTGCCGCATTCACGCCCGCGCGGATGGGAGCCGATCGTGCTGCGCCTGAACGGTCCGGTCCGTCGGCCGGCCCTCTCGCTCAAAGTGCGAAAGTTCTCCTTTCAAATGGGGATGGCAGGGCTGTTGTGAATCAGACCGAGCTGCTCGCGGATCTCAATGAGGCCCAGCGCCAAGCGGTCACCACCCTCGAAGGGCCGCTCCTCATCGTGGCCGGGGCCGGGACCGGGAAGACGCGGGTCATTGCCCATCGGATCGCCTATCTCCTCGATCACGTCCCGGGACTGACCCCGGACCAGCTCTTGGCTCTGACCTTTTCCAAGCGAGCAGCCGAGGAGATGCGGGAGCGGGTCGAATCGCTCCTGGGCCGTCATGCCGACTCCCTCCCCGTTTCGACCTTCCATGCTTTCTGTCATCAAATCCTGCACGATCACCATGCCGAGGCTGGGTTGCCGGCCCGCCTGCAGCTGCTCGATCGGGTCGAGCAGTGGATTCTGTTGCGCCGCCTGCTGCCGGAGCTGGCGCTGACCACCTATGCCTCCCGCACGGACCCGGCCAGTTGTCTCGATGGGCTGGTCCGGTGCATCAACCGGGCGAAAGATGAGTTGGTCAGCCCCGCCGACTACGCCACCTACGCGGAGCAGGTGACCGACCCGGCGGCGCGATCGGGCGTGCTCGAGGTGGCACGCGTCTACGCGCGGTATCAGTCGGCGCTGCAGGCCGCGGGTGCGGTGGATTTCGGCGATCTGATTATGGAGACCCTCCGCCTGTTCCGTGAACGGCCCGCGCTCCTGGTGCATTACCAGGCGCAGTTCCGCTATCTCCTCGTGGATGAATTTCAAGATACCAACGTGGCCCAGATCACGCTGCTCGCCGCGCTCGCGGCGCCGCATCGGAATCTGTGCGTCGTCGGGGATGATGACCAGGCGATCTACCGGTTTCGCGGGGCCTCCTATGCGAGTTTCGTCCTGTTCCAGGAGCAGTTCCCCGAGGCGACCGCCATCCGCCTGACCCAGAACTACCGCTCCCGCCCCCACATCCTCCGCGTGGCGGAACGCCTCATCCAAGGAAACGGAGAGGATCGCTTCGACCCGACGAAACAGTTGTTGCCGACCCGGACGAGCGGGACGCCCGTTGACGTAGTCGTCTGCCGCGACGATGCGCAGCAAGCGACCGTCGTGGTGGATCGGATCCGGGCGGTGATCTCCGCGATGCCTCCGTCGGAACGCGCCTACCGGCGGATCGCGGTCCTCTACCGGGCGCACGCCCATCGCGAGGTGCTCGTCGAGGCTCTGCAGCGCGAGGGGATCCCGCATCTGGTGGCGGGGGGCGCGGCCCTCTTCGAAGAGGAAGTGATCCGGGATCTGATGGCCTGTCTGCGCGTGGTGGAAGATCCCATGGACAGCATCAGTTTGTTCCGCCTCCTCGGCCTGCCCCTCTGGGGATTGGAGTTGTCCGACGTGGTGCAGGCCACGCGGGCCGCGAAGCAGCAACAGCGCCCGCTCTACCAGATTTTGCGGGCGCCGAAGGTCGTCACCTGGCGCCCGGGCGTGCGATCGCGCGTGACCCGGTGCCTGGCGGCGATTTCTCGGTGGCAGCGGGTAGTCCACCGCCAAGGGGTCGAGGCCCTGGCGCGATGCCTCCTGGAGGAGGTAGGGTATCGCCCTCGACTGGCCGCTGGCGACGCGGAGTCGCGCGCGGCGGTGACGGCCTTGAGTCGGTGGCATCGCTTCGTGCAGCGTGCCCTCGAGACTCACGGTCGGCCGAACGATCTGGCGGCGTTCCTCTGGTATCTGGAGGCGTACCAAGAAGCCGGGGGCGAGCCGACCGAGGAGCTCTCGACGACCGACACCGACGGCGTTCAGTTAATGACCATTCACCAGGCGAAGGGGCTCGAGTTTGACTGGGTGTTCCTGCTGAGTCTGGTCCAGGGGCGCTTCCCCTCACGGGCGCGGGCTGAGACCGTGCCCTTTCCGGTGGAGCTGATGAAGGAGCGACTGCCGAGCGGAGATGTTCACCTCCAGGAGGAGCGCCGCCTCTGCTACGTGGCGATGACCCGGGCCCGCGAAGGGTTGACGCTCATGACGGTGGAGCGCCCGTACCAGCGGCCCTCCGTGTTCATCCGCGAACTGTGGGATCGCCCCGAGCTTGGGGACGATCTGCTCCGGACCGAACTCCCCCTACCTGAGCCGATGGAGCAGGCCAGGGCCGTCATGGATCAGGCCGCGGTCGCCTCGATCCAACAGATCCGGGAACTGTTCGCCATCGTGCAGGAGCTCCAGCAGTGCGAGACGGCCGACGACGCCGCCGTGGACGAGACGCTCGCGCGATTGATGGTTGCGGCAAAGGCCCTGGTGGGCCCCCGCGCTCCCGCGACGCCGGTGATCCCGCCGCCGACGGAACTCAAAGTCAGTTTCACGCAGTTGGAAACCTACCGGTTCTGTCCGCAGAAATACCAGTACGCCTACATCTATCAGATTCCGATACGCCCCACGTCGAGGATGCAATTCGGCACGAATCTTCATGCCTGCCTGGAGGCGTTCGCCGAGCGCCTGATGGCCGGCCAGACGCCGACCGTCGAGGAACTGCTCGCCCTCTTCGAGGAGACGTGGCGCTCCGAGGGCTACCCCGATCCGGTGGTGGAGGCCAAGGATCGTGCGTACGGCCGCGGGCTCCTCACCCAGTATTACGAGGTGAACCGCGCCTCATTGCGCCCCCCGTTGTTTATCGAGAAGCCGTTCCTGTTGAAGGTGGGCGACGTCGGTGTGCGGGGTTTTATCGACCGCATTGATGCGCAGCCGGACGGGCGGGTGGAGGTGGTGGATTACAAGGCGGGGAAGCCGAAGACGGCGGCGGAGGTCGGGGACCGCCTGCAGTTGAATATCTACGCCCTGGCGTGCCGCGATGTGTTGAAGTTGACCCCGGCGGCGATGAGCTTCTACTATCTGCAGACGAATGCGAAGCTCTCCTTCCCTTATGACGAGGCGGGCGCGCGCCAGGCCGAGCAGACAATCACTGAGACTGCGCAGAAGATCCGGGCGGGGATGTTCGAGCCGACGCCGGCCCTCGGCAAATGCCGCGTCTGCGACTTCCGCACGATCTGTCCCGCGAGCGCAGCGTGAGTAAGGCGATGCAGCGGTTGGACGAGCGGCTGGCGGCCGCCACCCCGGGGACGATCCGGCACGAGGCGCTCGAGACCACGAAGCGATTCAAGAGCTCCTGGATTGAGCTGGGCCGTGTGCTCTGGACCGTCTGGAAGGACAAGGCGTTCCGCGAGTGGGGCTACCTGACCTTCGAGGCCTACTGCGCGAAGGAACTCGGGATCCGGTCGGCCACCGCCAAGAAACTGCTCCAGTCCTATCACTTTTTGGAGCGCGAAGAGTCGGGTGTGCTGGAGCGGTTGTCCGTCCAGCGGCCGTCGGCCCTGCCGCACTACGAGTCGGTGAACGCCCTGCGATTGCTCAAGCAGCGGCCCAGCGTGTCGGAGGCCACCTATCAGACCCTGCGGGCGAAGGTGCTCGAGCAGGGCCGGGAGGCGCCGGAGGTGCGCCGCGAGATCCGCACCGCGTTGGAGGCGACCCAGCCGGATCCGGAGGCGGCGCGCGCCGCCCGGCGCCAAGGAGCCATCCGCCGGATGATCGGCACGCTGAAGTCCATGCGGCGGGAGTTCGAGGCCGCGCACCTCGTGCCGGACAAATTGCTCGGAGAGATCGAGGCGCTGACGAAGAAGCTGGAGCAAGCGCTCTAGTCCCCGTGTTTGCCGACCGGACGGCGTGGGATCTCGCCCCGAATGCGTTCACCACGCGGCAGGTGGCCCTGCGCCGCGCGGGTCTCCCCCTGTTCGACCTGACGGTGTCGAACCCGACGCAGTGCGGGTTCCACTATCCGCCGGAGATCCTCCAGGCCCTCACCGATCCGGCAGGGCTGACCTACCAACCGATGGCGACAGGGCTGACCACCGCGCGTGAGGCGGTGGCGGCGTCGTACGCTCGCCACGGCGTGACCATTGATCCGGCCCACCTCGTCATGACGGCCAGCACGAGCGAGGCGTACGGGTTCCTCTTCCGGTTACTGGCGAACGCGGGTGATCATCTGCTCGTCCCCCGACCGAGCTATCCTCTCTTCCAGTATCTGGCCCAACTCCACGACCTCGTCGTCGGCACCTATCCGTTACGGTATCGCGATCGTTGGACGGTGGATCTCGCGGCGGTGGCCTCCGCGATCACCTCGGCGACCCGGGCCCTCATCCTGGTCCAGCCGAATAATCCGACGGGATCATGCGCCACCCCACAGCAGTTCGCGGCCCTCGCGCGCCTCTGCGCGGCCCACGGCCTCGCGTTGATCGCGGACGAAGTGTTTGCGGACTATCGCTTCGATGAATCGTCCAGTGTGTCAGTGGCCCGGTGCCTCGGCATGCCGTCGGAGGCGCTCACGTTCACCCTCGGCGGGCTCTCAAAGTCGGCCGGGTTGCCGCAGATGAAAGTGGCCTGGGTGGGGGCGAGCGGTCCTCCCGCGCTCGTGCAGGAGGCCCTCGGCCGGCTCGAAGTCATCACGGATACGTTCCTCTCGGTCAGCACCCCGGCGCAGCTGGCCCTTCCGCGTTGGCTGGCGCTGGCGCCGATGATACAGGCGCAAATCCTCGAGCGGGTGCGCGACAATCGCCGGTGGCTAGCCGCTCAAGTGGTCGGGCGACCTAGCACCGCGCTCCTGGCGGCCGACGGCGGATGGTCGGCGATGTTGCGCGTGCCCGCAGTGCGGGACGAGGAGGCCGCGGTGCTGGCCCTGCTTGAGCGCGAGCAGGTGATCGTCTATCCCGGCTATTTCTTCGAGTGCGAGGAGGCCGGCCATCTGGTCCTCAGTTTGTTGCCGCCCCCCGCGGTGTTTCAGGAGGGCGTGGCCCGACTCCTGCGTGGACTTGAGAAATTTCAGGAGACATGTTAGGATACGCGTATGCTTGAGCGTGGTCCGCAACAACCCGAACTCTTTGGTGAATTTCAGCAGGCGCGTCCGACCCCCTGGTGGGGTCGCCGCTGGCGTCTCCCGCAGCGATTCGTGGTTCTCCGCTTGGCCTACGAGGATCTCGTGCTGGCCGCCGTGGGCGCGCTCATGGTCGTCGTCCTGGGATTTTGTGCCGGCGTAGAGCGGGGCAGGCATCTCGTCGTCCAGAGTGCCGCAGGCCCCGCCGTGACTCCCGCGGTGTCCGTCTCGACGCGCCCCAGCGCCCCCGTCGCTCCGTTGGTGCCCGCGCTTCTTCCAGCCCCGGCAGTTGTTGCGCCGCGCCCTCTTCACATGGCGCCTCGGCCGCCGCTCGCCCAACCGTCACAGAGCGCCTCCGCCACGAAGGTGGCCCAGAATGCCTCGACGCCGACCGGGCGCTATGTCGTGCAGGTGGCGAGCTTCGCCGACCGCCCATCGGCCGAGGCCGCTCAGCGTCGCGTGACCCAGCATGGATTGCAGGGGACGGTCGCTGCGAAAGGGCGCTACTACGTGTTGTACGCCTCGGGATTTTCCACCTACGCGCAGGCCAGCGAGGCCGCCAGCCAGTTGCGCCAGGCCTACCAGGATTGTTTTGTCCGGAAACTCACCGGGGATTCACGAGGCTGATATGTCGGTCCATCCGAGTTTGCGCATCACCGGGAAGATGAAGCGGCACCGCAGCGTGCTGACCCGCCTGGAACGGTTGAAGTGGTTGCAGACCCAGGGGACGTGGGACGCGACGAAGTCGCCGCTGGGGTTGCCGAAGGTCAAGAACGTGAAGGTGAAGGTCAAGAAAGAGAAGGCCGCCGCCCCCGCCGATGCCGCGGCCGCCCCTGCGGGAGCCGCCCCAGCCCCGGCTGCTGGCGCCCCTGCGAAAGCCGACGCGGCCAAGCCCAAGAAAGGGTAGCCGTTCTGCGATCCGCCTATCTCGACATCGAGACCTCCTTCGCGAGGACGGTGACGGTGGTCGGGGTGCTCTCTCCCCGAGGATTCCATCAGTGGATTGGGCGTGAAGTCGCGGTCGCACCACTCCTTGCGTCGCTGCGCGGCGTGGACACCCTCGTGACCTTCAACGGAGACCGTTTTGACCTGCCGGTGCTCCGGCGCGCGCTCGGCGTCGACCTGCGCGACCACGCCACCTCCCATGATTTGCTCTACGATTGCTGGCGCATGAATCTCTATGGGGGACTGAAAGTTGTTGAGGCGCGGCTGGGCATCCGCCGCGTCCTCGAGGGCGTGGATGGATTCGAAGCCATGCGGTTGTGGGAGCGCTATCAGCGCCGGGATGATGTCGGGGCCCTGCAGCGGCTCTGTCAGTACAACCGGGAAGACGTGTTTAACTTACCGCGCGTGGAAGCGCGCCTCCGCCAACTCGAGGAGATGGCCTGCCCATGATCACTATTGAGCAATTCCGTCAACTGGAGCTGAAGGTCGGGACGATCACGCAGGCGCAGGAGCACCCGAACGCCGATCGCCTGTTGGTGCTCACGGTGGATGTCGGCGGCGTCGTCAAGCAGATCGTGGCCGGCATCCGCGGACACTATCAGCCGGCGGACCTCGTCGGCAAATTGGTCGTCGTCGTGGATAATCTCGAGCCCGCTACGATCCGCGGCGTCGCCTCGCAGGGAATGGTCCTGGCGGCCTCGGGCGGTGACCAGCTCAGCGTCATCACCCTGGACAAACCGGTACCGACCGGCAGCCCGGTGCGTTGATCGCGACCGCGCTCCACCTGCTGATCATCCTGCCGATTTTCTTCACGGCCCTGGTCGTGCATGAGGTCAGTCACGGCTGGGTGGCTAATCGCCTTGGCGACCCCACAGCGAGGCATCTCGGCCGCCTCTCGTTTAATCCTTTGCGCCACATCGACCCGATTGGCACGATCCTCCTGCCGTTGCTCCTGTTGGTCACCCGGGCCCCCATCGTCTTTGGTTGGGCCAAGCCGGTCCCGATTGATGTCGCGCGCCTCCACTCGCCGAAGCGGGACTTGGTCTGGGTTGGGTTGGCGGGGCCGGCAGCGAACTTTGCCTTGGCGGTCGTTCTCGCTGCGCTGTTGCGATTGTTCCATCTTCCCGTCGAGTCGCTGGTGGGGGCGCTGTTGGTGAGCGCCATTATGATGAACCTGGTCCTCGGGTTCTTCAATCTGATCCCCATTCCTCCGCTCGACGGCTCGCGGGTGGCCGCCGGACTCTTGCCGTACTGGGTAGCCCATTGGTTGGTCGTGCTCGAGCCGTTCGGATTCCTGGTTCTCATCATCCTCATGTGGGGCGGGTTGACCCATCGGGTGATTTGGCCGCTCGTGATGCGGACCCTCTATCTTCTGGGAGTGATGGGCTGATGCGGCCGACGGTCGTGACGCTCCCGCTCGGGGCGCGCCGCTACAATGTGGTGATCGGGGCGTCCCATCTGAACACACTCCCTGCCTGGCTGCGCCGCAGCGGGCTCGTCGGGGATCCCGTCATTGTCACGAACCCCGTGGTTTGGCGTCGCGGCGGCCCAGCCATGCTTCGTGCCCTCCGCCGCGGCGGGTTTCAGCCGCGCCTGCTCCTCGTGCCGGACGGCGAACGGGCGAAATCCATGCCACAGCTCACCCGTCTGCTCCAACGGCTCGCCTCGCTGGATGGAGCGGGACGGCAGCTCTTCGTCGTGGCGTTCGGCGGCGGCGTGGTCGGCGATCTCGCCGGGCTCGCAGCCGCCCTCTACCGCCGCGGCGTCCCATACGTCCAGATACCGACCACGTTGCTGGCGCAGGTGGATGCCTCCGTGGGCGGGAAAACCGCGGTGGATCTGCCGCACGGGAAAAATTTGGTCGGCGCCTTCCACCAGCCGCGGCTCGTCTTCATCGATCTCGAATGGCTGGCGACGCTCCCCGACCGACAGTGGCGGACCGGACTGGCCGAGGTAATCAAGTGCGGAGTGATTCAGGATCGGACCCTCTGGCGGTATCTGGAGACCCATCGTCGCGACCTGTTGGCGCGGCGCCCAGCCGCCCTCCAAACCATCGTGACGCGCGCGGTGCGCGTGAAGGCGGGCGTCGTGGCGCGCGATGAGCGAGAGGTGACCGGCCTGCGCGCCGTCTTGAATTTCGGCCACACGATCGGCCACGCGATTGAGGCCGCGACGCATTACGGCACCGCCTACACGCACGGGGAGGCGATCGCGGTCGGCATGAGCGCGGCGACTGCGCTGGCCGTGCGGCTGGGCCTGTGCGCGCCCTCCGTCGAGCGCGAGCTCAACGACCTCCTGCGGGCCTACGGATTACCAACGACCGCCCGCGGCATCCGTCCCGCCGCCGTCCTCGCTGCGCTGGCCCACGACAAGAAGGCCAGGGCGGGCCGCGTGCGTTGGGTCCTCCCCACCCGGATCGACCACGTCATCGTGACGCCTGACGTGCCGGCCGCGCTGGTCCGCGCCGTGGTAGCGGAGCGCGTCCACCGATGAGACTCTTCCCGATTCGACCGCGCCTGCCTCGCGAGCGCCTGCAGGCGTTGGCGGAGGCCCAGCGGGCCTTGAAGTTCCGGTTCCGAGACCTGCGGCTCCTGCATCAGGCGTTGTCCCACCGCTCTTACGTCCACGGCGTCAAGCCCGGCACCGAGGCGCAGGATTACGAGACGATGGAGTTTGTCGGGGACGCGGTGCTCGGGCTCGTCATCTGTGATCAGATCTACCACCTCTATCCCAAGGCCCAGGTGGGCGAGCTCGCGAAATTGAAAGCCCAGGTGGTCAGCCGTTCCACGCTGGCGGGGCTCGCGAATGAGATGGGCCTCAGCCGCTGGCTGCTCGTCGGGCCCGGCGAAAAAACCCGTCATGAAGGGGAACGCACCTCGGTCGCCGCCGGCGCGATGGAGTCGGTGATTGCCGCGATGTACTTCGACCGCGGCTTAGGGCCCGTCGCGCGCTGGATCCAGCGATTCTTTCTCGAGACGATCGTCGCGATTGAGAGCGGGCAGACGGCGGCCGATTACAAATCCTCACTGCAAGAGTATGCCTTGCGGTACTTCCACGCCGCCCCTGAGTACCGCGTGCTCAGCGAGAGCGGCCCCGGCCACCGCCGGCGATTCGAGGTGAGTGTTAGCTGGCGCGGCCGCGAGTATGGCCGCGGCGTGGGGCTCAGCAAGAAGGCGGCTGAGCAGGCGGCCGCCAAGCGCGCGTTGGATCACGTGCTCTCCGGCGGCCGGTCACCGACGGCCAGTTCGGCTTGACAAGCGGCGCCGCGCGGGGGTAGGATACCTCAATTCGCTCCACCCAGCCGGGAGGAGGGTGCTATGCCGAAGGCCAAAGCCGTCAAGAAGGCTGCACGATCGACGAAGAACACTACACGACCCCGGAAAGGGGCGCGCGCGTCGAAGGGATCGAAGAAGCCGGCGACCGCCACGGTGGAAGAAGCGCTCGGCAAGCCCCTGGGAATTGTGACCGGTTATTTCGCGCATGTCAGCGCCGCCGTGTTGAAATTGAAAGGCCCACTGGCCCTCGGCGACGCGATCTGGATTAAGGGCCACACCACCGACTTGAAGCAAACGGTACAGTCGCTCCAAATTGACCGCACGCCCATCACGAGTGCCAAGCGTGGCCAAGAAATCGGCATCAAGATTAACGATCGAGCCCGTCGAGGCGACCGCGTCTACAAGCTCTAGCGGCCTGAGCATCCGTCCGGTGGCCGTGGAGGAATCGTCCGAGGTCGCCGCCCTGATTACCGGCATTCTGGCGACCGAGTACGCGGCAGACCAAGCGGCCTACCCGGCCGATGATTTGACACGGCTGTCGGTGGCCTACGGCGGGCCAGGGGAGACGTTCCTCGTGGCCGAGGCCGGCGGCCGGATCGTGGGCACCTGCGGAGTCAAGCGCGACGGCCCGACCACGGCGCTCCTCCGGCGTCTCTTTGTGGATCGCGCCGCCCGTGGCCAGGGCGTTGGTGTCCGGTTAGTGAGTGCGGCGATCGCCCACTGCCGGGCAGAGGGGTACAAGCAGATTCGGATCCGAACCTCAGATCACATGACGGCGGCGATCGCTGTCTGTCGGAAGCTTGGGTTTCACGATGATGAACAGCTTCAACTGGGCCCCATACACCTGGTTCTCATGACGCTACGGATGACCCCATGACCCCCTCCTCGACCGACCTGGCTTTGCGTCGCCTCAGCGAATCCGAAATTCAGGACCGGCTCTACGGGGAGTATCATGGTCGCCGCCGGCGTCAGACCGTCGTGGATACGGTCACGTTGGCCGAGGTGGCGCCGACGAATGTCTCGCCCGCGCCGACCGTGGCCGAGCCGCGCTGGACCGGTGAGGAGATTCTTCGGGGAGAACTCTCGCGATTGACGCAGGAGTTGACGACGCTGCGGCGGGAGCAATCTCGGCTGGAATCAGAAATGACCCGGCGGAGTGTCTCCGCCCCCGTCACGTCGGCTCCCAGCCAGGGCGCGGTCGTGCGATTTCCCTCCGCGACTCCGCCGACCCCGACGGTGCGCGTGATGACGGCCTCCTCGGGTCGTTCACCGGTGGGTGCTGGACTCTGGATGGTGGCCGGGTTATTGATCATCGGCTCGGCGATGGCGGCCGTGGTGTTCCACGCGATGGTGTTGGAGGCGCAGCCGCTCGTGCTTGGTGCACCAGTCCCGGGGAGTCTCTACAGTCTTCAGGTGGGCGTGTACGACGGTCGGGCGATGGCGCAACAATTCGCGGACCAGCTCAGCCAGGCGGGCTACCCGGCCTTTCTCGTGGAGCGCCCTGCGCGTTCAGGCAAGTCCCGCTACCGGGTCTACGTCGGCCGTTATACCTCGCGGGTCGAGGCGCAGGTCCAACTCGACCTCCTGCAGCACCATCCACTCCTCAGGGGCAGCTTTATTTTAAAGCGCCATTAGCGCTGGCTGCTGTCGAGGGGGAGGTCAATCGTCTCCCCGTTGTCGAGGAGCTGCACCCGGTCGGTATTGACGCTCACGACCTTCGCTCCGCGCACCTGCTGTCCCTCTTCCACCAGCTGTCCATTGATAATGGCCGTCGGGGTGCCCATGCCGACGATCACCCCATCCACTTTCCATGACAGGGCGGAGGCCGTGGGGCCGATCGGGAGCATGTTCATGATGGGCTGCGGCATTGTCCCGGGCCGCGTGGCGCGGGCGGCAGGGGCTGGCGCGTGGCTGCGGTTAGCGGAAGCCGCCGCCAAAGGGGCCTGACCCGTCTGATGCGGCCAGAACGCGAGGGTGGCTCCGCCGAGCCCGATCAGCAGCACCACGAGTCCCCACGGCGTCGGCCGGCGGGACGAGGGGACGCGCATCGTCGGGCTAGATGGTGCTGACTGGGCTTTCTGCAAGGCGTCGGTAATCAGACTCATGGGATTCCTCCGTGGGTTCTGCGAGACCTTCGACAGCACGAATCGCTTGTTGGATGAGGGACTGATCAATGCGCCGGCATTCTCTGACGAAGCCGGCTAAGAGGGCTTTGTCGCAGACGTGATTGATGGCTCGCGGCAGGCCTTGGCTGTAGGCCGCGACGGCCTCTACCGCCTCTGGCGTGAAGGCGATCTGCTCCTCCACCGCGCCGGCCGCCCGCAGACGATGGGCGACGTAGGCCGCGACTTCCTCGGCGCCCAGCGGCTGGATCCGATAGCGGACCGCGATTCGTTGGCGCAAGGGGCGCAGCAGCGGCTCCGCCAGCTTCTCCGCCAATTCCGGTTGCCCCACGAGGACGATTTGGAGGAGCTTGTCCTTGGTGGTTTCGAGATTGGAGAGGAGCCGGATCTGCTCCAGCGTCCGGACGCTCAGCGTTTGCGCCTCATCAATGATCAGCACCGCCGTCCGGTCCTGCCGCCGTTGCTCGAGGAGGAACGCGTTCAGCGTTTCCGTCAACGCCGCCCGGGTGTGGCGCGCCGGCGTCAGACCAAAATCCCGCACGATCGCCTCGAGCAATTGGACGTCGGACAGGCGCGGGTTGAGGATGACGGAGGTGGTGACGGAGGCCGGCAGCCGGTCCACCAACGCTTTGATGATCGTGGTCTTGCCGCAGCCGACTTCTCCGGTGATTTCCAGGAAGCCGAGGCGCTGCCGAATCCCGTAGTCGAGGTGCTCCATGGCATCGCGGTGTTGCGAGGAGAGGAAGAGGAAGGCCGGATCGGCCGTCACGTGGAAGGGGGGTTCCCGCAGCCCGTAGAACGCTTCGTACATCAGCACCTCACGGTTACCGGCATCATACCACGGGGCCCAGGGCTGGCGCTTGCATTTTTTCACTGGGGGTTGTACAGTGGTGGCGGAGGACGAGACCCCATGCCTTGGACTGGAATGGATCAGCGTCGGTTTCCGCGGGTCCGCCACACCTGTGTGGTGGCCTTGCGCCAGGCCACCTCGCGCCCAGCCATCTCGGCCACGACGGAGAATATCGGGATCGGCGGGGTCTGCGTGCTCTTGGACCGAGGGCTCGACATCTTTGCCCCGGTGGATGTGGAGTTGGCGTTGGAGGATGGACAGCCGCCGCTCACCTGCCGCGGCATGATCGCCTGGGTGGTGCGGCGCCGCGAGATGAACCAGGCGCCGCTCTTCGACACCGGGATTGAGTTTGTGGGGCTGACTCCCGAGGACGAAGCCCGGCTGCAGCGGGCCGTCTCCTCCGCCGACCCCCGCGCCACGGCGTGACGAAGCCGCCCCCCGCGTCCCACCCGACGACGATCCCCCCGAGTCTCCTCTACTCGGTGCTCTGCGACGACGTTCGCCGCGAGGCCAATGGGAAGCTGATGCTCATCGGGCTGTTCGAGACGGTGGGCGCCCCCGAATTTCCGGCAACGCATCCGGCGCTCTACGTGGTCAATGGATGGGCGGGCGGGGTGGGGACCTTCACGCAGCACACGCGGATCCTCGGGCTCGATTCCGCCCCGATCATTCAGGACCGGGACACGACCTTCACCCTCACGGACCTGCGCGCCAAGCACAGCGTCATTGCCCGCTTCAACAACCTGCCGCTCACCCAGCCGGGCGAGTACGCCGTGGAGATCATGCTCAACGGCGACCTAAAGCTCCGCTACCCGCTCCTCGTCGACAAATCCCAGTAAGGCGGCTGCCGGTCAGCGGCTTGGAGCCGCCGCCGCGGCCCGCGTGGCGAGGACGAGCGCCTTCTTCACGGCGTCCGAGACCTGGTGCGCCCGGAACGGTTTAATGAGATAGTCGTCGCACCCCAGCCGCGCGCACTCCTCCGCGATCTCCACCGACTTGTACCCCGTGGAGATGATTACGTGCGTCCCCGGCGAGACCTCCCGCACCTGCCGCAGCGTCGTCAGCCCGTCCATCTCCGGCATCTTGAGATCGAGAATCATCGCCTTGATCGGCTGCCGCTTCAGGATCTTCAGCGCCTCGCGCCCGTTGCCGGCGAATTTCAATTGGTACGACTCGTTCAGGATCAGCTTGTACGCCTCGCGAACCCCGTGAGAATCTTCACAGATCAACACGGTCTCTTTCGGGGTGGTGTCGGCCGCCTTCCGGCGTCGGGTCAACCATGACAGCATACGGACCTCCTTCGGTGGTGCGGGGCTCGTCGGATGTTACAGCGCCGGGGGGCTCGTGACACAGAGACACTGCGCTTTTCCGCGCCCGGCGTTGCGCCAGCTGTGCGGCAGCGAGCCGGCAAAGTAGAGCGCATCGCCGGCCTTCAGCCGGTGTGATTCCGTGCCGACCTGGGCCTGCACGACCCCCATCAGGACATAGAGGAACTTCTCGACGCTGGGTTGGGATTCCTCCGATTCCGTCCCCCGACCGGGGGCCAGCGCGACCAGCATCGGCATCATCCGCTTCGCAAAGATCTTGGAGGTGAGCATCTCCATGACCGCCCCCTTGCCATAGACGAAGCGGTCGGTGTTCGCCTGCGCGCGCCGGCGCAGCACCACCAACGGCGTCTCCGCCGCCACCTCGCGGTAGAGGTCGGGCAGGGGAATGCCGAACGCCTTCGCGATCGCCTGGTGGCACTCGAGGGTGCCGGTCATCCGGCCGGTTTCGATGCGGCTCAGGGTGGCGAGGGCGACGCCCGACAGCTTCGACAGCTCGACGAGCGTCAGCTTCGCCGACTTGCGCAGGGCCCGGACCCTGGCCCCGAGGGTACTGGTGGCTGGTTTCGTCATGGCTCTCTTCTATCACAGCCGATTTTCCCTGTCAACCAATTTTTCATGATTCATAATTTCGTGAAAAGAATAATTAAAAAATAATAGTTGACAAATAACAAAAGACCTGATAGGGTGATGGCGACCCCGAAGATGATCACAAGACAGGAGACCCGACATGCGTGACATCAATCTCTGGAGTTTCACCGGTAATCTCACGAAGGATCCCACCCTCAACGCGCTGACCGACGGCACCCCGGTCTGCCATTTCCGTGTGGCCATCGGTGGACGGCGTCCGGTAGGAGAGCCCTCCTACGTGGAGGTGACGGCCTGGCGGCGCGATGGGGAACGGTGTCATACGTATTTAAGGAAGGGCAGTCGTGTCTTTGTGGCTGGGCCACTCCAGGCGGCGCTCGTGACGTTGCCGGATGGCCGGACGCTGTTGGATCTGGCGGTGGAAGCCCGGGATATTGAGTTCCTCGGCGGGCCGCGGCCGAAGCCGAGCCCTGCCGAACCGGCCGGCGAGGCCTCCTCGGCCGACGCGGCGTCGCCGTCGCCTATGGCGACGACCCGTCGGTGAACGATGTCGCGCGCTCGGATGCTGATCGGCGCGGCCGTGCTGCTTGGCATTGCGGTGTGGGGTGTTGTGGTTTCTACGATCGCTCGAGCGGGCGGGCCGGGATCGGGCACACAGAATAAGCCGTGGCTTGCTGAAGAGGTAACCACCGTGCTGACACATCCCACCACCGATGCCATCCTCTATGCTGGATCACGTCGGGGTTTGTTTGCCAGTGAGGACGGCGGGCAGCGGTGGCAGCGCCGGCTGGCACTCGGGGGTGCTGATTTGTATGAAGTGACAGCGGCTCCTTCGAAGCCATCCATTTTGTACGTGGCCACCTCCCGTGGTGTGTACCGTTCTGACGATGCCGGGGCGCATTGGCAGTTCCGATCGGGTAAGGTCGGGGGGACAGGCGCTACGACTGTTTTGGCAGTAGCCGTACACCCCCTCGACTCGGAGGTCGTGGCGGTCGGTACTGCGCAGGGATTGGCGATGAGCCGTGACGGCGGGACCAGCTGGCGATCGGTCACCCTCGGGGTGGAGTCGGGAACGGTGCGCGCGGTCGCATATCATCCTATGTCGCCAGACACACTCTATGCGGTGGCTGACTCAGGCATCTATCGGTCCCGGAATGGAGGGCAGGGGTGGAGCCGGCTCGTCGTTCAGACCGCAGCCGCCTCTGAGTTGGAGTTTGACGAGCTGATGCAGGTTTCAGAAGACGAAACTCCCGCCCCAGGGCTCGGCGCCGGGAGCGTCGCGCTCGATCCTCGCGCAGCTGCCCGTCTGTTCGTAGGCACCTCGCGTGGTGTTTGGCGATCGGATGATGGAGGAGAAACCTGGTGGACGCTTCCCTCGGTGGGGTTGGGTCATCCCGCAATTCGACACCTGCTCATTACCCCCGATGACGCCGACCGTCTCTACGCGGCCACCGACCATGGACTCTTTGCGTTTTCCCATCAGTGGCAGGCGTGGCGGCCGATCACCGAGGGCATTCCCACGCTGGATGTGCGGCGCCTCAGTTGGTCACCCACGGCGCATGCCCTCTGGGTGGCCACGAGTGTTGGGCTGATGCAGGTTCCCGTCCCCACGCCGGCAGGGATTGCCGCGCCGTTTCCGCCAGTGACCCTC
>Ga0209515_10004951_pt1 | contig 17641 bp, 11 predicted proteins | sample Subgroupgradi54m_FD_187454 | JGI IMG/M metagenome (GOLD analysis project Ga0209515, IMG submission 187454) | Subsurface groundwater microbial communities from S. Glens Falls, New York, USA - GMW60B uncontaminated upgradient, 5.4 m (SPAdes)... ...
TGGCAATGGCGTGCTGTCGGCCGCCGCGCGTGGCCTTGACCACGTCGGCTTCGCCCGCCTCGATGACGAAGAAGCCGTCGCCGCGCAGGCCTTCCTCGACCATGATCTGGTCGGCCTCGAAGCTGCGCTTCTCGCACACCTGCGCCACCCTCGCCAGGTCGGCGTCATCCAGCCCGGCGAAGACTGGCACCCTCCTCACCAACTCCACATCGTTCATCATGGTTCCCTCGAGATGCGTCGCGGCCCGCCGCTCACCGGCGTGCTGCGCGCGCCATTGCCTGTTCGCGCGTCACTCGTCATGCGCCACCGCGTGGAACACCCGAATGGTCGCGCCGCCGACGACGAGATCGTCGACGCCGTCGCCGTCCAGATCGCCCACGCGCGGCACGCCGCTCGCGGGCACCAGCGGCGGCGCGGCGACGTCGAGCCCGAGGGCGCGCTCGCCGCTCAGCCTGACCACGCGCTGCCCCGCCGGCGTGTCGACGACCAGCTCACTCGTGCCGTCGCCTTCGACGTCGAGCAGCGTGAAGTCGCCCAGCACGCCGCTGGCGTCGCTGGCCGCGAGCACCGACGGTGCCGGGTCGAGCACGCCCGCCTGGTTCCAGTACACGGCGATGCCCGAGGCCAGCAGGGCGGGCGGCTCGTGCCCGCCGACAGCGAAGAGCGCCACCGCGTCCAGGTCGCCGTCACCGTCGACGTCGAGCAGGGCGATCCGGCGCGGCGACGAGGTCCAGCCGGTCGGCGCGGGCAGCGCGGCGGCACACTGCATGCTCGGGACGTCATCGCTGCCGGCGAGACGACAGACCTGCAGCTGGGCGGGTGTGCCCGCGTCGGCACAGACGCCGCCGACCAGCTCGTCGGCGCCATCGCCATCGAGATCGCCCCAGGCGATGGGACGGGCGGCGTGGCTGTCGCAACCCCAGTGCCGGGCTGGACCCATGGGCACCTGGCGCAGGTCCTCGGTGCGCAGGCGACCCTCGCCCCGGCCGTGGACCAGCGCGGCGTTCGCGCCGCCCTGCTGCGGCAGCACCAGCACATCGACGTGCGTGTCGTGCCCGGGGCTGAGGCGGCCGACCGCGAACGCGCCCGGGTCGAAGGTGGTATCGAGCGGCGCCACGGGCAGGCGCTCGGAGGTGCCGATGAAGACGCTGAGCTCGTGGCGCGCCGGCGCGCCGGCGCGCGTCGACTGCACCATCAGATCGGCGGCGTCGTCGATCGACAGCGAGCTGCCGGGGATGACGAAGTGATTGGGCGCGAGCACTTCGATGTGATCGAACCCGCCCAGCGACGCGCCTGGCACGGGCGCACCGTCGGGCCGGCCGAACAGCATGACCAGCTCCTCGCGCTCCGCGGCCGCGCCGCCGGCGCCGAAGCGCTCGACCGCGACGACCAGGTCGAGGTAGCGGTCGCCGTCGAAGTCGCCGAACGCGAGCGCGCCCGGCACACCGTCGAGCGAGACGCTCCAGCGCGTGTAGAGTCCCGCCGCGCCGCCGAGCATGACCTCCAGACCGCCGTCGGTGCGCGCGGCCACATCGGCAATGCCGTCATGGTTGAAGTCGGCGATCGCGGCGCCCCGCCAGGCCAGCGAGCCGAAGGCGACCTCGCCGGCGGGGGCCACGAAGATGCCGCTCGCGCCCACGTAGTCGGTCACGCCGTCTCCGTTCAGATCGCCCGCCGCCAGCAACGCCTCGTCGCCCAGGCGCAGGTCGAGCGTGGGCGCGGCAAAGCTCAGGCCGCTGGCGCGCCGGAACACCGCGAAGCCCGCGCCCGCGCTGTCGGCGAGGACGTCGAGCCGCCCGTCACCATCGACGTCGGCGGCCATGAGCTCGCCCGCGAGCGCCGCGGGCAGGTTGAGCTCGGCGACCAGCACCGGCCCGGCGACGCCCGCGGCCTCGGGCGCGGTACCGATGACGATCACCAAGGGGTCGCCGGCGAAGCCGAGCAGCAGCTCGTCGTCACCGTCGCGGTCGAGATCGACGGTACGCCAGACCGCCCCGGCCAGGCCGTGCGCGGGCGCGGCGCGCAGCAGCAAGGAGCTGGGTGGCGTGGTCAGGTTCTGCACCTGGAAACCGAGCACGCCGTCCTGGGTGCCCGCGACCAGCAGGCTGGCGAAGGGCGCCGAGGCGGGGGTGCGCAAGGGCATGGTCAAGAGCTGCGGCATGTCGATGGCGAACGAAGGCTGGGGCACCGGGGTGTAGCCACTCGCGCCACCGCCGCGCACGATCATGAGCGAGCGCGGACCGCCCACGATGACGTCGTCGAGACCGTCGTCGTCGAGGTAGGCGAACACCGGCGCGCCGAACTCGAGGAAGCTGGGCAGCCGGCTGACCGCGCCGAAGCGCCCGCCCGGCTCGCCCAGGTAGAGCCACATGCGCGAGGGGCCGTAGCCGAACAGGTCGCGCACGCCGTCGCCATTCATGTCGGCGACGCGCATCTCGGTGACGTCCTCGGCAAAGCCGAGGCCGCGCTCGACGAAGCGGCCGGTGGCGTGGCGACAGCGCCGGTCGCTGCCGCAGCCCCAGCCGTCGGGACAGTCGGCAGGCGCGCTGCAGATGCGCCGGCAGGACTGGCAGGCATCGGCGCCGGGCGCGCCCGCGGCGAGGTCGCAGTCCTCGCCCGCCTCGAGCACGCCATTGCCGCACTCGCCCGTGCGCAGGTGGTTCAGGTCGGCGCAGGCGGCGCTCGCGACGCACAGGAGCAGCAGCGCACCCAGGCCACCGACGCGCATCAGAAGCTCCCCGTCCAGGAGAGCAGCCCGCCGCCGCCGACCGGGGCGAAGGAGGCGCCGGTGTGGCGCTCTTCCACGCGCGGCGTGTCGACGAAGTAGAGCACGGCGCTGGTGGCCGCCGCCGCGAGCGCACCGCCGAACAGCACCAGTGAGCCGGTGCGCCAGCCGTCGCGACGATCGAGCGCAGCGTTGTAGTCGTCGCGTTGTGCCGGCGTGAGCGACTCACCCGCGTCCAGGCGATCGCCGGCCGCGCGCGCGTCGCTCTGCGCGGACAGGGCCACACTGGCGCTGACGCCGCCAGCGACCAGCAGGCCGGCCGCGCCGCCGGCGAACCACAACGCCAGTCGCCGCTGCGTGGTCGTCTCGAGCGGCGCGTCGACGTGCAGCTGGCCGCCGCGCGGCAAGACCAGGTCGCGCTCCCAGGCGTAGCGACCGCGACGGGCGACCGTGACCCGGTGACGGCCGGGCGGCAGCTCGAGCGCCTGACCGGCGCGGCCGAGCACGCGGCCGTCGATGGCTACATGGGCATCCTCGTCGCTGCTCACCGACAGCTGCGCGGGCAGCTCGGCCAGCGGAACGTCGACGCTGACCGTCTGGTCCTCGATGGCGATCACGTCTCGCTCCTCGCTGCGGTAGCCGCCGGCGCGCACCAGCACGTGGTGCTTGCCGGCCGTGGTCACCACCACCGCGGGCGCGTCAGCGGCCGCGCCGCCATCGAAGGCGATGGTCGCCCCGTCGACACGCGTCGACACGATGAGGGTGGTCCGGTGCGCCAGCTGGGCCTCGACCACGGGTCCCTTGCCCGCCCGGGCTTGCTCGGCCTCGATGTGGGCGAGCTCCGGCTCGAGCTCGCCCAGGTACTCCACCGCCTTGGCCTTCTTGTCGTTGCCGGGGAGATCGAGGTACTCGCGGAACAGCCCGACGGCACGCTTGAGCTTGGCGGGCGCGCGATCGATCACCCATTGCTGCCGGTAGGAATAGGCGAGCGCAAAGACCACCGACGTGCGGGGCGCGAGCCGGTAGGCCTCCTCGAAGGCGACGATGGCGACGTTGTACTGGCCCTTCTGCGCCGCCTGCTTGCCGACCTCGAAGTACTGGCGCGCCTGCTGCTCGCGCGCCTCGTCGGCGCCATCCTTCTCGGCGGCCGAGGCCGCGCGCACGCCCGCGCGGCCGCTCGCTGCACCCAGTGCGCAGACGACGACCACCACACCTACCCGCCACCGCGTCCGCATCTGCATGGTTTCTCCCTGGCCGACGGGCTGGCACCCGCCCGCGCCCGGTGTCAGAAGTCGCCGATCTCGTCGCCGGCCCGGGGCGACTTGCCCGCCTTGGGCTTTCCGGTGCGGTTCCGCTTCATGCTGACGCGCAGGGCGCGATCGCCACTCGGAACCACCTTCTCGAGCAGCGCCTGGTAGCCCTCGTGTTCGAGACGAAGCTCGAGCGCCGTGCTGCTGCGGGATACTCGAAGCGTGCCGGGCGCGGTGCCGAGCAGCGTGCCGTCCGCGGTCGCGACGCGCGTGCCGGCGGGCGCACCTTCGATGGTGATGCTGATGGTGGTCGCGCTGGGCTCGGGGGCCGAGGCCGCCACCGGCGCCTCGGGCGGCACAGCCGCCATGGGTGCACCGTCGGGCTCGGGCGCCGCGCGAGCAGCGTTCTCGAGCGAGGCCGCGGCTCGGGCGGGCGTGGCCCGCTCGCGCACCAGCACGACCGCGACGCTGGCCGCGGCGATCACGGCCGCGCCGATCCACAGCGGCGTACGCGCCCGGCGACGCGGCAGCGCCGGCCGCGCCATCTCGCCCGCGGCCAGAGAGCCTCCCGATGACGCGGCCCGCGCGGGCGGCGCGAACGTTTTCGCCATGGCATCCACCGGCGGTGGCAGTGTCGCCGACGACGCAAAGGCCTCGCCACCGACGAGCTCCTGGCTGGAGCACCGACCCAGCGCCGTGGCCAGCGCAGTCATCGCCGCGATCAGGCTGGCCGGCCGCGCCGCCGGATCCTTGGCCATCATCGCGGCGAGCGCAGCGTCCACGTCTTCTGTCAGCTCCGGGCACAGCCGCGATGGCGGCGTGGCTGCGTCGGACATCTGCTTCATCAGGATGTCCATGTAGTCCTCACCCGTGAAGGGCAAGGCGCCGGTCAGCACCTGGTAGGCCATGATGCCGAACGAGTAGATGTCGGTGCGCTGGTCGACGGCGCGACCTCGGCACTGCTCGGGCGACATGTAGAGTGGAGTGCCCATGGGCGCGCCCGTGACGGTGCGATGCTCCGAGGCGAGATCGGGGCCGAGCAGCTTGGCGATGCCGAAGTCGAGCAGCTTGGGAAACGGCTGGCCTTCGCTGTCGCGTCCGACGAACACGTTCTCTGGCTTGAGATCGCGGTGCGCGATGCCGGCAGCGTGTGCCGCGTCGAGCGCGCGCGCGATCGGGCGCAAGAGCTGCATGGCCTCGCGTCCGCCCAGTCGACCACGCTGGCGCAGCACGCGGTCCAGCGTCTCGCCGGCGAGCAGCTCCATGACGTAGTACTGGCGCCCGTCAGCGAGCCGGCCGAACGAGAAGATGTCGATGATGTGCTGGTGACGGATCTGGTTGACCGCGCGCGCCTCCGCGACGAAACGCGAGACGATATCGGGATCGGCGGAGAAGCGTCGGTTCAGCACCTTGACGGCGACGCGCTTGCCGATGAGCGGGTGCACACCCGCGTACACCGTACCGAAACCACCGCGTCCGATCGCACCGGCGATCTGGTACTCGCCCACCATCTCTCCCGCCGAGAGATCACCATCACCGTCGACAAGTTTTTGCATGATGCGCCGTCGTTGGGGACACATCGGCCGGATGGCCGAGATCTTGAGGGCCGCGTACGAGCCGGCGCAGGTGCGTCGGACCCATGGGACACGCAGTGCTGCTCCGTTGTTCAGACCTGCGGTGCGACACACGTGCGCTGCGCCATGCCGCGTCTGTCACCGGCGAAGAGTTGATCGCCAGGAGTGGTGCCTGCACCATGCGCCCTCCCCATGAACAAGGCAGCCTTGATGATCGCAGCGACGTCCCTGATGGCGTGCACCATGCCGACGGGAAAGACCGATCCGAAGCTGGTGGCCCCGCCCGGGTTCATCTTCGAGGACGTCGTGACCGGCCTGAACCAGAGCGTGGCGTTCGACTTCGCGCCCGATGGCCGCCTGTACATCGGCGAGAAGGCCGGCGTCATCCGGGTCTTCGACCACGGAACCCTCTATCCCACGCCGTTCGTCGACCTGCAGGACGAGGTGCTGAACTTCAGCGATCGCGGGCTCGAGAGCGTCGCCGTTCATCCGCAGTTTCCCGAGCAGCCGTACGTCTACGTGTTCTACATCTTCGATCCGTTCAGCGCCGGCCAGGGGCCGGGCCCCGACAGCGCCACCGTGCCGCCCACGGTGGCGCTGCTGCGCCGCTTCACCGCCGACGCAGCGACCAGCTACCGCACCGCCATCCCCGGCTCGGGGGTCACCATCATCGGCGCCAGCGGTCCCGCCAGCATCGGGACGCCTTCTTGCCAGAGCGGCGACACCTACGTGAACGACTGCATCCCCATGAACGGGAACTTCCACACCGGCGGGATGGTGAAGTTCGGCAGGGACGGATCGCTGTTCCTCAGCACCGGTGACGGCTACGAGAACGTTCAGCATCCCAACACGCAGCGCACGGTGGCGCTGGATAGCCTGGCGGGAAAGCTGTTACGCGTGAATCCTCTCACCGGCGACGGCTACCCCAGCAATCCATTCTTCGATGGCAACCCGACCAGCAACCGATCCAGGGTCTATGACCTGGGTCTGCGCAATCCCTGGCGCATGGCCATGAGTCCATTCACGGGTGATCCGGTCATCGGCGACGTGGGCTGGGACACCTGGGAAGAGATCGACACCGGCCGGGGCAAGAACTTCGGCTGGCCCTGCTACGAAGGCAACGACGCCGGCAGTGCCATCCAGCCCGGCTTCCAGAGCATCAATCTGCCCGGCTGCGTCGCCCTCTATGCACAGGGTCCCGCGGCGGTGCAGGCGCCGCTCTACGCGTATGCGCACGACGGCATGGGCGCCTCGGTGATCATGGGCGACTTCTATACCGGCTCGACCTTTCCACCGCAGTTCAAGAACGCACTCTTCTTCACCGACTACAACCGCACGTGGATGAAGTACCTGAGCTTCGACGACAGCGGCGGCCAGCCGAGCATTCACGACTTCGCCACCGACACCGGGTCCATCGTGCAGATGTCGCAAGGGCCGGACACCAACCTCTATTACACCCTCATCGCCGACGGCAAGATCCGGCGCATCCGCTACACCAGCAGCGGCAACACGCCTCCGGTCGCCCAGCTCACCGCCACCCCGACGGCTGGCGTCGCACCGCTCGACGTGAGCCTCTCTGCGGCCGGCTCCTACGATCCGGACACCGACCCGCTCACCTACGCGTGGGACTTCGGTGACGGCGCGACCGCTTCCGGGATCACCGCCGAACATACCTACGTCGCCAACCAGAGCTTCGTCGTCACGCTCTCGGTCTCCGACGGCATCACGACCACGACGGCCAGCCAGACCATCCTGGTGGGCAACGCGCCGCCGGTGGCGACCATCCTCTCGCCCGCGCCGGGCACCACCTTCAGCGTCGACGACACGGTGAGCTTCAGCGGACAGGCCATGGACGCGGAGGACGGCTCGCTCGGCGGGACCCAGCTCAGGTGGAGCGGGATCATGCATCACAACGATCATGTCCACTACGACGCCATCACGGCCACCGGCCCGACCGGCAGCTTCGTGTACTCCGACCACGACGACAACACGTGGCTCGAGCTCTGCCTGACCGCGACGGATTCGGTCGGGCTCACCGACACGACGTGCGTCGATCTACACCTGCAGCAGGTGAGCTACACGTTCGCCACCGATCCACCCGGCCTGGACCTCGTCTACAACGGGCAGCGACGCACCACACCGTTCAGCGTCTCGGTCTATCCCAATTCGGTGCGCCACATCGCGGCGCCCGAGCCGCAAGGGACGAACATCTGGGCCAGCTGGTCGGATGGCGGCGCGCGCGTGCATCCCATCACGGGTCTGGCCACGCCGCAGACGCTGACCGCCACGTTCAGCAGCGCAACCATCCCGACGGCGGGGCTGGCTCACTACTGGCCATTCGATGGCAGTGCAGATGACACGGTGGGCACCACCCATGGCACGAACGATGGCGCGGCCATCGTGACCGACGCGGTCCGCGGTCAGGTCCTGGACTGCGACGGTATCGACGACCATGTGTCCTTCGCCAACCCCTTGGGGGCCACGTTCACGCTGTCGGCATGGCTGCAGACGACACAGAACAGTCCCACGGGTACCTTCGGCTGGCAGGGCAATGGTCTCATCTGGTCGGACGTCGCGGGTGGCGCCGACGACTTCACCCTGGCGATCCTGAACAACCGGCTCTCGGTGTTCGACGGGGCGGCGCCGGCGGGGCTGAATGGCACCAATGGCAGCGCCGTGCTCAATGACGGTGCCTGGCACCATATCGCGGTCGTGCGCGACGGCAGCACCGGGATGCTCTCGATCCATGTCGACGGCGTCGTCGATGCGTCGGGCATTGCAGGAACGGCCGAACCCACGGCCAACCCGCGCATGTACTTCTGCGGCAATGTGCTCGACGGACGTTACTTCGCAGGGCGACTCGACGATGTGCGCCAGTATGATCGCGCGCTCACCAGCGTGGAGATCGCGACGCTCGCGGCGCGGCCATGAAGGCCGGGCGGCCGGGCCGGATCAGCTGCCGGCGATATCGATCGAGGTGACGCGCAGGTCACCTTCGCCGAGTGGCATGAGCGGCAGGAAGGTGCGTCCGGTCTGGTAGAAGATGAACGTGCCCACGTGCTGGCGGAAGAAGTCGTAGCCAGCGATGGCGCTGGCCTCGACGAAGTAGAGCGCCGGCGCCTCGGGGCTCGCGTCGACGCCCGGGCGCCACGCGGCCAGCGAATCGGGCAGTGCCGGCAGCTGCACGCTGGTGGTGCCAGGCGGCACGACGAGGATCCACTCCTGCGAGGCCTGCGCCACCGGGTCGTACCAGCTGGTATGCACCATGCCGCCGTCGACCGAATCGAGCGCGGCCTCGCTGGTCCAGGTGAGCCGCGGCCGCGCCGCATCACCGGTCCCGACCGCCGCGCGGCCGGTCAAGTAAGGCAGAAAGCGCGCACCGTCGATGCTGATGGAGGCCGGCAGCGCGCCGGTCTTGCGCGCGGCCAGCAGGCGGAAGGTCTGGTCGTTGCCGGTATAGACCACCTCCTCGACGCTGTGGTCGTAGCCGGTGCCCAGGTTCCTGGGCACGACCACGGTCGCGTTCACGTTGTCGCCCGGCTGCGGGCTACCGGCGACCTGCGGATTGAACTCGAACACCTCGAGACCAGGTGCATTGTCGACGAACACCGTGGGGTAGACGGTCACCTTGGTGGGCGCATGGACGATCGAGATCACCGCCGACGCGAAGTCGGTCCGCCACTCCGATGCAGCGATGGCCACGCTGCCCGTCCCGCCGCTCATGAGCGCCGGCCGCGTCGCGTAGGCAAGCGGACGGCCGACGCTGTCGCGGGCCTGGACGTAGAGCGGGACGGTGCCGGCCGGATCGTGGCAGCCGTCGAACAATGGCAGGGTCGCGACGCCATTCTCGTCGAGGGCCGCGCCGTCGAAGCAGCCGGCGTCGACGGAGAACCCGGAGGCCCCGGCGTACACGACCCCGCTCACCATGAGCGTGCCGTACATGCTGGCGTTGACGCGGATGTGCGGATCGCCGCTGCGCAGCTGGTCGCCCGGCTTCACGCCCAGGAAGGTCATGACCTGCCGGCCGCCCTGGTTGGTGGTCCGGACCACCGAGACGAGATCGCCGGCATCGACGACCGAGCTGGCAATGCCATGCGCATCCGTGGAGAGCTTCTGCACCACGGTGCCGTCGCCGTGGTGGAAGACCACGCTCGCACCCTGCTCGAGCGAGCCGCTCTCGTTGTAGACGGTCACGCTGACGATGCCGGTGGTCTGCGCGTCGGGCTGGTCGGCCGCATGGCCGTCGTCGGAGACACGGGCATCGGGACGATCCGGGCCGGCGTCGGCATCTGCCGAGACGTTGCCGCAAGCGCCCGCGACGAGCGGCACGGTCAGCAGCAGCCACGCAGGATGGTTGAACCTGGTCCACAGCGTCATGCAGCCGTCTACAGCAACTGCCGGGCCACGGCGGCATCGGGGAAGTCCGCGTAGATACAGGCAAGAAGACCGTTGAGGTTCTCAGCGGTCGGGGTGGCGCCGTTGAGAATCTCTACACGGGCCGGGCAGGTCGATCAGAGGTAGCAGATGAACCAGTCGGCCTGGTCGTTGGCGCGCGCGCCGACGTTGCTCGACTGGCTGTTGCCGTCCTCGTCCCACAGGTTGAAGCCGTTGGTGTCGCTGTCGTTGACGTTGACGTCGCTCAGCGACTTGTTGGCCACCCAGGACGTGGTCTGGTTCTCGAAGCCGTAGTTCCTCAGGTACTGCGCGACTCCGCCCGAGCTGCAGTCGGAGAACTGCAGGCGGCGTCCACCGAAGTTCTCGTGCTGGTAGAAGCAGAACCAGCCGCGCGGGCATCCGTGCACGGTGGCGCGGGCCTGGGCTTCCTGGTTCTCGGGATGCGCCTCGTCGGGGATGTTGAGCACGACCTTGCCATTGTCCCAGGCGATCTGGTTGGCGTTGATCTGCACGCCCGCGGGGTGCGCGCTCAGCACCTCGGCGAGCTCGGGCCGGGTGGCGCCCTTCCAGGGCGTCACGTCGACGGGCGTGCCGTTGGGATCCGGGTCGCTCTCGGCATCCGCACCGACGCAACCGCCGAGCATGAGCGCAAGTGCAACGAACGTGAACGAGGGAACCGCAAGCTTGATGATCTTCATCTGTCCTTCTCCCTGATCTGCTGAAGAGTTGAGCCTTCACTGCAGAGAGAGAGAGGCGCGCGGATGTCGCGGAACTATTTCACAAGCGTCCGAAATCGCCGCGGAACCGGTTTCACGATGTGCACTCGACCAGAGTTCCGACGTAGGATGCGGCGCATGCGAAGGCTGGCGCGAATGATCCTGATCGCCGCGAGCACGACGGCCTGCGGCCACCCGCAGCACGGCGGCATGCACGACGATGACGCAGCACCCAGCGAAAGCGACGCGGCAACGCCTGCGGCGTCCCCGCCGCGCGAGAGCATCGATCTCGACCGCGGGTGGAAGTTCAGCAGGGGCGACGTGGCCGGCGCCGACGCGCTCGCGTTCGACGACAGCGCCTGGGCATCGGTCGATGTGCCTCACACCTGGAATGCCGTGGACGGTCAGGCCGGCGGCAATGCCTATTACCGCGGCGTCGGCTGGTATCGCCGCCACGTGGTCGTGGACCGGCAGTACGCCGGGCACCGCATGTTCCTCGAGCTCGATGGCGCCAACCTGGTCACTGACGTGTACGTGAATGGCCACGCCATCGGCCACCATCGCGGCGGGTATTCACGCTTCCGCTTCGACGCGACGCCGCAGCTGCTCGTGGACGGCGACAACGTCATCGCCATCAAGGTCGACAACTCGTTCAAGGCTGACATCGCGCCGCTCGACGCCGACTACACCTTCTTCGGCGGCATCTACCGCGACGTGCACTTGCTCATCACCAGCCCGCTGCATGTCAGCACCATGGACCATGGTGGCGCCGGCGTGTACGTGCAGACGACCAGGGTCAGCGCCGCGTCCGCTGACGTGCAGATCACGACCAGGGTCCAGAACGACGCCGCGTCGGATGCCACGGTGCGCGTCAGCGCGCGCATCTTCGACGCCGCCGGCGTCGAGGTGCTCACCCGCGCCAGCGACGGGCCGATCAGCGCCGGCGGCGGCCGCGACGTGGTCCACACGGCGACCATCAGCACGCCGCACCTGTGGAATGGTCAGCGCGATCCGTATCTTTACTCCGTCGTCGTCCAGGTCATCGATGCCACCAGCGGCACGGTCACCGACGAGGTCACCCAGGTGTTCGGCCTGCGCACCTGCACGGTCGATGCGAACACTGGCTTCTCGCTCAACGGCAACCACCTCGACCTGCACGGCGTCAATCTGCACCAGGATCGACTGGACGCGGGCTGGGCCATCACGACCGCGCAACAGGACGAGGACGTGAAGCTGATCGAGGAGATCGGTGCCACCGCCATCCGCGCCAGCCACTACGCGCACGCCGAGTACTTCTACGATCTGACCGATCGTGACGGCATGATCGTCTGGGCCGAGATTCCGCTCATCGACTACATCGTCGACACTCCCGAGTTCGCGACCAATGCCAAGCAGCAGCTGGTCGAGCTCATCCGGCAGAACTACAACCATCCCTCGATCTGCTTCTGGGGCGTGTCCAACGAGCTCACGCTCAAACCCGGACCCAATCCCGCGGCGCTGCAGGAAGACCTGGGCGCGCTCGTCCACAGCGAGGATCCGACCCGGATCTCGGCGCTCGCGTCGGTCGACGCGCCCACCGACCGCGACCACACCGACACCATCGGCTTCAACAAGTACTTCGGCTGGTACGTGGGCACGAGCGCAGACTTCGCGCCCTGGGCCGATCGCGTGCACACCATGGCGCCCGCGATGTCGTTCGCGGTCACCGAGTACGGCGCGGGCGCGAGCATCCAGTTCCACTCCGACACGCCCGCAGCCCTGGACCACAGCGAGGAATACCAGGCGCGCTTCCACGAGACGCACTGGCGCGCCATGAAGACGCGCCCGTTCATCTGGGGCAAGTTCGTGTGGAACATGTTCGACTTCGCCTCGAGCGGGCGCGCCGAGGGCGATACACCGGGCCGCAACGACAAGGGGCTCGTCACCTACGATCGCGCCACGCGCAAGGATGCCTTCTATTTCTACAAGGCCAACTGGACCGACACGCCATTCGTGTACATCGCCAGCAGGCGGTTCACGGCGCGTACGCGCGCGGCCACGGCCATCAAGGTCTACGGCACCATGGATTCGGTCGAGGTCAAGCTCAACGGGACCTCGCTCGGAAGCAAGCCCGGCGTCGACGGTGTCTATACGTGGCCCACGGTGACGCTGGTGCACGGAGCGAACACGATCGAGGCGATCGGCACGCGCGGCGGCGTGATGGTGAGCGACAGCGTGACCTGGCAGCTGCCCTAGGCAGTAGAGTGCGTGCATGCTCGGATGCGTCCTGATCCTGGCGCTGACTGCCGTCGTGGCGTGCAGCCGTCGTCCCTCGGAGCAGGCCGAGCAGCACGCCGCACCGGCACCGGCGGTTAGCGCGCCGAGTGACGCGGCCGGGCTGCCCAGCGAGGCGACCGCCAGCGCGGCGTACGAGGCGAAGCAGTACGGCAAGTGCGCGCAGCAGTGGATGGCCATGGCGAGCTCCGACGACAAGGCCATGCAACGCAAGGCGCTCTACAACGCCGCGTGCTGCCATGCCCTCGACGGCAAGGTCGACCTGGCGTTGGTGAGACTCGACGCTGCCATCGCGGCAGGTTTCCGCGACGTCGAGTTGCTCGAGAAGGACCCCGACCTCGCCAGCCTGCATGGTGACCCGCGCTGGGCCAGGGCCGTCGCTTCGACCACGCAGCAGATGGCCGTATGGGAGAGCTCCTTCAAGGCCCCGCAGCTGCGCCGCGAGCTCCTCGCCATGGTCGAGGAGGATCAAGCCGCGCGCAAGGCGTGGATGGACGCCAGGCCGGAGAGTCCCGATGCGGCCGAGCTCAGGACCAAGGGCGAAGCCATCGACAAGAAGAACACCCGAGCGCTGAAGGCGGCCATCGCCAGGTACGGCTGGCCCGGCAAGAGTGTCGTCGGCGAGGATGGCGCGCACGCGGCCTGGCTACTGGTGCAGCACGCCGACCTCGATCCCGCGCTGCAAAAGGATGTGCTCGCGCGCATGAAGCCCATGGTCGAAAGTGGCGAGGTCACCGCGAGCGACTATGCATATCTGTACGATCGGGTCGCAGTCGCCGAGCATCGCCATCAGCTCTACGGCACGCAGTTCAAGGGCACCGAGCCATTCCCCATCGAGGACGAAACCAATGTGGACGCCCGCCGCAAGTCGGTTGGCCTGGGAACGATGGCCGAGTACAAGCTGAAGGTGCTCGAAGTCTACGGTCCTCAGGGACCTCAGAAGTAGCGGCGTCGACGCCCGTACAGCGCGAGCGCGACGAGCAGGCCGAGCGCGACGAGCCTGCCCGCTGGCGCCGGGTTCTTGCCGCGCGCGACCTCGCAGCCGCAGCCCGAGCCGCCTGCGCCATCGATGGGCGGAGGCGCGTCTGCGTCGGGCGTGGGTCCGGCGTCAGGCGGCGCGCCCGCGTCGGGCGGGCCGGCATCGGGTGGGCCGGCATCGGGCGGGCCAGGAGGAGGCGCCGCCTCGGCGGTGACAAAGCTCAGCGCCAGGCGATCGACATCGTGCTCGTCGTGACGGACGTAAGCGGCGAGGGTACCGCCGCCTGCGGCAGGAGCCAGCGCGAAGCCCTTGTCGTAGCTGTCGTGCCCCGCGAAGGGCCCGGCGGCGATGACGCCTTCGGCGATGCGCTCACCGGACGGCGCGAGCCAGGCGCCACGCAGCTCGAGCTCGCCGGTCGTGGAACCATGGGCCTCCCAGGCGACCACGTAGCGCGTGCCGTCGAAGCTGATCGACGGACGCAGGGAGCCATCGCAGAGACCGAGCTCGATGGCCGGTCCGACCATGCCATCCGCGCTCACGCGGCGAGCGACCACGTGGTAGAGGTTGCGGTAGACGATCATCCAGTCGACGCCGTCACTCGCGACGGCTTGCCAGCCCTCCTGGGCGTCAGCATCGGTGGCGACCGGCTGCTCGTCGAGCACGACGCCACTGGGCAGGACGCGCACGGCGTACAGATCGCTCTTCTTCGCCTGCACGCCGCCGTACACGACGAGGAAATGCGTGCCATTGAAGGCGACGCGCGTGTTCATGGCCTCGTAGCTGCCGTGGCGCAGTGCGACGCGGCGGGCCGGCCCGGCAGGCGCGCCGCTGCTCGACACGAAGCGCCCGAGCACTTCATCGTGCGAGCGCCACACCACGAAGAAGCGCGTGCCATCCGAGGCGACGTCGGGTTCGGGGGAGTCAGCATCGGCATCGAGGACGACCGGAGTCTGGTCGAGCAGCGTGCCCGAGGCGTCGATGCGCGCGGCGAGGATACGCTCCACATGATTGAACTCGCGCCAGGTCACCAGCCACGTTCCGGCCACCGAGGCGACGGCGGGCGGGAATTCGAGGTCCGGATCGATGCGGATGCGAATGCCGTGAGGATCCAGCACCTCGCCCTGCGCGCCGATGCGCGCCGCGTACACTCCGCCTCGGTACTCGCTCACCTCGTCCCGATCGTCGATGAAGGCCGCCAGATAGGTCCCGTCGGCGGCCCGCGACAGCGCCGGGCTGCCTTGCGAGCTGAAGCCACGCTGCAGCGGGATGCCCGGGCCGTCCAGCAGCTCGCCCGCAGGCGTGACGCGCGCCGCCAGCACGTTCTGCCCGGTCATCGGTCGCTCGTCAGTGAACGCGAGCACGCTGTTACCAGCACCCGCCGCGAGCGCTGCGTACGACTGGTCGGAGGGCCGCACCGGGTGCGAGCCGAGCAGCGTGATGGCGCCGCTTGCCGCGACGCGGGCCAGAGCCGCGCTCCCCGACGCGAGCTGCCAGGCGACGACGAAGCCGTCGCCCGTGCCCGCGGCCTGGGGATACCTGGGTTGCTCGGCGGTGACGCCGAAGGAGAAGCCACCCGGATCGAGCACGCGACCGGAGTCGTCGAGGCGCGCGCCACGCAGCTCGAATTCGCCCGACCACGGGCCTGGTTCCGTCCACACGATCAGGTACTGTCCGTGGCGAAACGCCGCCGTCGGCGCATTGAAGAAGGACAGGCTGTGCGGCGCGACCACGACGGGCGCCTCGAGCAGGGTCCACTCGCTGTCGAAGCGCCGCACCGTCAAGGCACCGCTGTCCGTCGACAGGAGCAGCGCGTCGGTACCATCGGAGACCAGGGCATCGGCGCCGACCGAGCCAGCCGTCACGCTGACCAGGTTCACCGGCGCCGAGACACTCCCTGACTGGCTCACCTGCGCGGCGCGGATGGACTCATCGGGCATGCCCGAGACGAAGTGGTTCCACGCCACCAGGAACTTCCCGTCCGCGAAGGTGACCCGCGGCGCGTAGTCGTCTCCAGTCAGCGAGACCGCGAAGCCGTCGGGATCGAGCACGGTTCCATCCATCGCCACGCGCGCCGCCCAGACGTTGTAGTGGCCGGCTCCGAGCTGTAGCCACGCCACGAGGAACATGCCGCCGCCGTAGGCGATCTGTGGATAGGCATCCAAGCCGAGGTTCGCGTGGATGAGCGAGCCCTCGGGGTCGAGCATCTCGCCGGTGGCTGCGTCGAGGCGATTGATCCGGATCATCGGGCTCGAATGGTCCACCCAGTTGGGCAAGTAGTCTTGCCACGCCGCCATGAACGTGGCCGCGCCGTCGGAGGCCAGCGCGGGATTCATCTGCGCGCGGCGTGCCGGCATGGCGAACGGATCACCGGCGCCGAGCTCGCTGCCGGCGTGCACGCTGCCGAGGTCTTCCGCGGCGGCGGCGCGCGGGGTGGAGAGGTGAATCGCTGCCAGGGCAGCCAGCAAGAGAGACGAAGAGTGACGCAAGGAGCCTCCAGGTGCGCGACCAGGAAGCAGCGTCCGTACCAGGACGGATAGCAAGCAATGTCGCCGGGTTACGCGCGGGCCCAGGATGCGACCCGGCGTCTCCCACTGTCGCCGCGTGAGCCGGCGTGTCGCGCACCGCGCCGAAGTGTCACGCGTCAGCAGCAGGAGGGCGTGCGACACGCGGGTCGACACCGTGGCGCCACCGCGGTCCATGCGCGCCATGACTTCCGCGCACTTGCGCAGGCGCGCTCGTGGCCTCGGTCTTGCGATGCAGGTGAGCGAGGAGGAATCATGAAAGACGAAGAGAAGGCGTCGCGATCCAGGAAGCTGGTGCTCAAGAAGCAGCTCTTGCGCAACCTGACCGACATCGAGCTGGGCGCGATCGCGGCCGCGTCGGAGCCGCACGGCGTCCCGCCCGACCCGGCGCCCGGTCCGGGCAAGCGAATCCACGTGATGCTGTAGTCGCGCTGTCCCGGTGCGAGCGGGACGAGTCACGCCGCTCGTGGGACAGGCCCAGGGGTGCGCGACTGCAGCGTTTCTCGGCACGAGAGCGCGTGGCCCTGCTCTTGCTCATGACCGACGAGCGTGACGCCGCGATGGTCGCGGCGTTCGCTCACGACAGGGAGACGTCATGAAAGAGCCCGAGCAGAAGAGCAAGAAGCTGGTCCTCAAGAAGCAGAAGCTGCGCAACCTGACCAACGTGGAGCTGAACGCCGTCGCGGCCGCGTCGGATCCACACGGCGCACCCGAGCACCCGACCGGCAATCCACCCGGCGGCAAGGCCGTGGTGATGATGTAACACCGCCGAGGAGCGGGCGCGTCGAGCGCCTGCTCCTCCCCATTTCGCCAGGGAGACGAGCAGGATCATGAAGGCTCAGGAGATCATCGAGCGGCTCGGCCGCGCCGTCGAGGACGGCTGGCGCGCGGTCGACTTCGACGAGGCACGCTTCCCCACCATCGCCGCGCACGCGCTGCGCGAGCACGTGCCGGTGGGCAGCATCGACGTCGACGATCTGGTCGCGTGGCTGCGCGAGGTCCGGCCGCTGCCCGATCAGGGCGACCTCGACCTGCCCTTCGGCGAGCCGCCCGTGTGCCTCTACGCCGGGCCGGACTTCTACATCGAGGCGCTCTTCTGGGTCGACGGCACCACCGCGGTGCACCAGCACGCCTTCTCGGGCGCGTTCCAGGTGCTGGCCGGGTCGAGCATCCACACCCGCTGGCGCTTCGAGACCGAGCGGCGGG
>Ga0209515_10004952_pt1 | contig 17637 bp, 17 predicted proteins | sample Subgroupgradi54m_FD_187454 | JGI IMG/M metagenome (GOLD analysis project Ga0209515, IMG submission 187454) | Subsurface groundwater microbial communities from S. Glens Falls, New York, USA - GMW60B uncontaminated upgradient, 5.4 m (SPAdes)... ...
CCCCTCCTCCGCCCGGAGCGACGGCAGGAGCCGCTCGAGGAGCGCCGTGGAGAGCCGCCCCGCCTGGAAGTCGGGATGGGCGAGGACGTGCTGGAGGACCGGGATGGTGGTGTGCACGCCGACGATCCGGTACTCGCCGAGCGCGCGGCGCATGCGCCGGATGGCGGCGTCCCGGTCGGCGCCCCACACGATCAGCTTGGCCACGAGGGTGTCGTAGTAGCGCGGCACCGTGTAGCCCTCGTAGGCGCCCGAGTCGTTGCGCACCCACGGGCCCTCGGCGGCGCGCAGCCCGGTGATCGTGCCCGGCGAGGGCAGGAAGCCCGCGAACGGGTCCTCGGCGTTGATGCGGCACTCGATGGCGGCGCCCCGGAACCGGACGTCGTCCTGGCCGTAGCCGAGACGCTCCCCCGCCGCGATCCGGAGCTGCTCGCGCACGAGGTCGATGCCGGTCACCATCTCGGTCACCGGGTGCTCGACCTGGAGCCGCGTGTTCATCTCCAGGAAGTAGAAGTTCCGGTCCGAGTCCACGAGGAACTCGACGGTTCCCGCGTTGACGTAGCCGGCGGCGGCCGCGACCCCGCACGCCGCCGCGCCCATCCGGGCCCGCATCCCCTCGTCCACGAGCGGCGACGGCGACTCCTCGATGAGCTTCTGGTGGCGCCGCTGGATGGAGCACTCGCGCTCGCCCAGATGGATCACGTGGCCGTGGCCGTCGGCCAGCACCTGGATCTCCACGTGGCGGGGCTCGGCGACGTAGCGCTCGACGTAGATCGCGCTGTCGCCGAACGCGGTGCCCGCCTCGGACCGCGCCATGCGCAGGGCCGCGGACAGGTCCGCCTCGCGCTGGACCAGGCGCATCCCCTTCCCGCCCCCGCCCATCGCGGCCTTGATCATCACCGGGTAGCCGACCTCGCGCGCCACCCGCGCGGCCTCGGCGTCGTCGCGCACCGGCGAGGAGGTGCCCGGCACCACCGGCACCTTCAGCTTCATCGCCAGCCGCCGCGCCGCCGTCTTGTCCGACATCGCCCGCATCGCCGCCGGCGGCGGTCCGACGAAGACGAGCCCGGCGGCGACGCAGGCCTCGGCGAACCGCGGGTTCTCGGAGAGGAACCCGTAGCCCGGGTGGATCGCGTCGGCGCCGGCCGCCTTGGCGACCTGCACGATTCGGTCCACGGCGAGGTAGCTCGCCGCGGGCTCGGGAGGCCCGATCGGGTAGGCCTCGTCAGCCATCGGCACGTGCATCGCCTCGCGGTCGGCCTCGGAGTAGACGGCCACCGTGGCCAGGCCGAGCTCCCGGCAGGCGCGGATGACGCGCACGGCGATCTCGCCGCGGTTGGCGATCAGGACCTTGTGGATGCGACCTCTCCCGCGCGCAGCCGGAAGCGCCGGAGCTTGTGCTCCAGGAGCTGCGTCTCGACCTCGAGCGGCGACACCCACAGGCCGCCGACCTTGACCATGTCGTCGGAGCGGCCGCAGAAGTAGAAGTAGCCGTCGCTGTCCTCGTAGCCCATGTCGCCCGTCCGGAGCCACTCGCCGAGCATCGTCTCCTTGGTGCGCTCGTAGCGGTTCCAGTAGTAGGGCGACGTGGTCGGCCCCTTGATCAGGAGATGGCCCACGCTCCCCGGCGGCACCGGCTGGCCGCGGTCGTCCACGAGGCGCGCCTGGAAGCCCGGGACCGGGCGGCCGGCCGCGCCGGGCCGCGCCTGCCCCGGACGGTTCGCGATGAAGTCGTGCAGCGCCTCGGTCGAGCCGAGCACGTCGACCAGCTCGTGGCCGAAGCGCGCCTTCCAGGCGTGGAAGATCACGGGCGGGAGCGCCTCGCCCGAGGAGACGCAGAGACGGAGCGAGGAGCAGTCCCGGCGCCGCTCCGCTGCGGGCGCGCGCTGCGCGACCTCGTCGGCGAGGTCGGCCCACGTCACGCGGGCGCCCCGGTAGCGGAACGCGACGCGCTCGTCCCGCCCCTCCGCGAGGTGGCGGTCGACGAAGAACGTCGCGGCGTTGAAGGACTCGGGAACTTCGGGGACGAGCGGTCTCGTCACAGCTTGGCCCGGATCATACGCGGAGCGCGCGCTCAGCGTGGGAAAATTTCGAGCGCGCTGAAGAAATACGGGATCTCGAACCGGGCCGACTCGGCGGAGTCCGACCCGTGGACGGCGTTGGCCTCGATGGAGGAGGCGAAGTCCTTGCGGATCGAGCCCGGCAGCGCCTTCGCGGGGTCGGTGGCGCCCATCAGGTCCCGGAGCCGCGCGATCACGTCGTCGCCCTCGAGGACCATCGGGAGGCACGGCCCCTGGGACATGAAAGCGCAGAGGCTCTTGTAGAACGGCCGGTCCTTGTGCACGAGGTAGAACCCGCCCGCCTCTTCGTCGGTCATGTGGATCAGCTTCGCCGCCAGGATCTTGAAGCCGGCCTGCTCGAAGCGCGCGATGATCTGCCCCCCCACGCCCTTGGCCACGGCGTCCGGCTTGATGATGGTCAGTGTCCGCTCGATCATGGTCGTCCCACGACCTCCGCCACCCGCTTGCCCATGTCGGCCGGGCTCCGCACCAGGTGCGCGCCCGCCGACTCGAGCGCGGTCATCTTCTCCGCCGCCGTGCCCTTGCCGCCCGCGATGATGGCGCCCGCGTGGCCCATGCGCCGGCCCGGCGGCGCCGTCTGGCCGCAGATGAACGCGACCACCGGCTTCCTGATGTGGGCCTTGATGAAGGCCGCGGCCTCCTCCTCCGCCGAGCCCCCGATCTCGCCGATCAGCATGATCGCCCGCGTGTCGTGGTCCTCGTGGAAGAGCCGCAGCACGTCGATGAAGCTCGTCCCGTTCACGGGGTCGCCGCCGATGCCGACGCAGGTCGACTGCCCGATCTTCCGCGTCGTGAGCTGGTGGACGACCTCGTAGGTCAGGGTGCCGCTCCGGGAGACGACGCCCACGTGCCCGGGCATGTGGATGTGGCCGGGCATGATGCCGATCTTGGCCTGGCCCGGCGTGATGAGCCCCGGGCAGTTCGGGCCGATGAGCCGGCTCTTCGTCCCGGCCAGGAACGCCCTCGCACACACCATGTCCGTCACCGGGATGCCCTCGGTGATGCACACGATCAACGGCACCCCGGCCGCGGCCGCCTCCATGATCGCGTCGGCGGCGCCGGGGGGCGGCACGAAGATCAGCGTGCAGTCCGCGCCTTCCTTGGCCACCGCCTCCGCCACCGTGTCCCAGACGGGAAAGCCCTCGTGAGTGGTGCCGCCCTTGCCCGGCGTCACCCCGCCCACGACGTTGGTGCCGTACTCCTTGCACCGCGCGGCGTGAAAGGCCCCTTCCCGCCCGGTGATCCCCTGGACGACGACGCGCGTGCGCTTGTCGACCAGAATGCTCATAGCTCGGAGGGGGGCTCTGCCCCCCTTCCGAACCTCCCCCCGGAGGACGGCGCCGGCGGAGCCGGCGCTCGATGCCGGGCGGGAACCGTCATCCGCGTCCCGCCAGCGCCACGGCTTTGCGGGCGCCGTCGGCCATGTCGTCGGCCGTCGCCAGCGTCAGGCCCGACTCCGCGAGCATCTTCTTGCCCTGCTCCACGTTGGTGCCTTCCATCCGGACCACCACCGGCATCGTGAGCCCGAGCTTCTGCACGGCGGCGATCACGCCCTCGGCCAGCCGGTCGCAGCGGAGGATGCCGCCGAAGACGTTGATGAAGACGGCCTTCACGCTCGGATCCGAGGAGAGGATGCGGAAGGCGTTCTCGATCTGCTCGGGGGAGGCGCCGCCTCCGACGTCGAGGAAGTTCGCGGGCTCACCGCCCGCCAGCTTGATGATGTCCATGGTGGCCATGGCGAGCCCGGCGCCGTTGACCATGCAGCCCACGTTGCCGTCGAGCTTGATGTAGTTGAGGCGGTAGCGGCTGGCCTCCACGTCGAGCGGGTCCTCCTCGTTCACGTCGCGGAGGGCCACGATCTCGGGGTGCCGGAAGAGCGCGCTGTCGTCGACGTTGAGCTTGGCGTCCAGCGCCATCACCCGGCCGTCCGCGGTGACGACGAGGGGGTTGATCTCGGCCAGCGAGCAGTCCTTCGCCAGGTAGCCGCGGAAGAGGCTCTGGATCAGCGCGACACCGGACTTGAGCTGGTCGCCCGCCAGGCCGAGGCCGAAGGCGAGGGTGCGGGCCTGGAAGGGCTGCAGGCCGAGCGCGGGGTGCGTCCACTCGCGGAGGATCTTCTCGGGCGCGCGCGCCGCAACCTCCTCGATCTCCATGCCGCCGGCCTGGCTCGCCATCAGGACGTGGGTGGAGCGGGCGCGGTCGAGCACGACGGAGAGGTACAGCTCGCGGGCGATGGGCGAGGCTTCCTCCACGAGCACGCGGCGCACCTCGATGCCCTCGGGCGGCGTCTGCGGCGTCTTGAGCCGCATGCCCAGGATCTGCCCGGCCGCCGTCTCCGCGCCCGCGGGATCGTCCGCGAGCTTGATGCCGCCGGCCTTCCCGCGGCCGCCCGCGTGCACCTGGGCCTTCACCACGACCGTGCCGCCGAGGCGCTCGGCGATCGCGCGGGCCTGCGCGGGCGTGTCGGCCACCTCGCCCTTCGGCACCGCCACGCCGAACTCGCGCAGCAGCGCCTTGGCCTGGTACTCGTGGATCTTCATTCAGGCAGCCGCCGACGGCGGGATCGGACTGCTTCAGCGGGCATCCGGCGCAGGCCCAATCTTCCTATGAGATGCTCGACCTTGCGGTCCCGCAGGCGCACCGCGCGGCTTGCCGGTGCCTTTGCCTCCTCCGCGGCCAGCGCCGCTCGGACCCGCCTGAGCCACACAAGCGAACGAGGCGCAGCGAGCTTACTCCTCGACACCGGGCACCTCCAACGGGGACACAATATCAATCATGTGATACCCGTGCCTGACGTTCACCGGCCTGGTACTCATGAATCTTCATAGACGGTCTCATTGGGTCTGCTCGCCGACCGGGGCGGGAGGCGCGAAATGACTTTAACGCCCAGCGGCGTGGACCGTCAAGGACGCGCATCACCTCGAAACGTCCTGAGCGGCGGCGAGAGCACGGGAATTGAAAGCGAGCTTGGGACTACTCCAGGGGCGGTTCCGAACGGTCCACCGGGCCGGGCTGGATATGCGGGCTGCCCATGAGGATGCGGGCGCACGTGTTCCAGCGGAGGAGCGCATCGTCGTTTCCGGGCGGACGGAGGGCTTCCGCCTTCTCGTACCAGCTCATCGCCGCGTGGAACGAGTCGTAGGCGACGTATCCGGAGCCGGGACCGCCCTGCTTGAGCTGGGCTTGGGCCCGTCGCTCGCAAATGATCCCGGCATAGTAGGCCCGCGCGTACGCGTCCCGAAGGCGGGGAAGCACCGCCCGGGCCCGCGTGACGCGGTCGGCGACCCCTTCTTCGAACTGGTCGGTCAGCGCCAGCAGGAGCGCCACGAGCGCCTGTTGATTGTCCGGTTCGATCCGCAGCACGTCGAGGCAGATGCTCTCGGCCTCGCCTGGCTCGTTGAGGAGCCGGTACCGCTCCGCCTTCTCCAGGGCCGCGGGGACGGCTTCCTTGGAGAGGGATTTGAGATCGAACATGCCCGCCTCCGGCAAGGGGTCGCGCGCGCCCTCTAGGCGAAGTTCCACAACGTGTACGCGGCCATGGCGCTTCCGACCAGTGCGGCGCCGTAGCAGAGCACGGCGATGAGCTCGGTCAGATGCTTCAACTGGAGGCCATCGTAGAGCGTGTACCGGAAGCGATGGGCCCAGTGGAAGAGAGGAAGCGAGATGAAAACGAAAAGATAGAGCCGCGTCAAGGGGTGTTGTACGAGGGCGCGAAGGAACTCGTAGCTGGGCGCTGGCAGCCACCCCAGCGGAAAGGCGAGCCCAGTCAGAAGAAGATGGATCGGAAAGAGGAGAGCGGCGACGGTCCCCCCCGCGCTGAACAGGAACCACAGAAACGGCGTGACCGGTCTAGGCATCTATCCTGGCAAGAGGATCCAGGCCACCGCACCGGAGAGGGCGAGCCAAGCCACGTAGTTCAGGCCCGCGATGATCCAATCGGGCACCCGCTTGCCCGAGAGCCGCACCACCATGGCCTTGGGCGCCAGGTTGAACCAGGTGACGGCATGAAAGAGGACGAAAAGAAAGGCGACGCCATTCAGGGCGAGAAAACCCGGTGTCTTCAGGCGGGCGAGGAAGTGAGCGTAGGCCTCCGGGCCTTGAGCAAGGGCGCGAAGCTGCCACAGATAAACCACGGCAAAGAAGGCCACGAAGACGCTCGTGATCTCGCGAAGGACGAAGCCGGCGTAGGACCGGTTCTGCAGCCACCACCAGACCGAGACGCGGCGACGGTACCACCGGGGATGGTACAGGGTGTAGTGAGGCTCGGCGCTCATCTCGTTCCCCACGGGAGGAGTAAGGACTTGAACCAGTGGACCGCGCCCGTGAGCTTGTACTGCTGGATGGCCCCCGCCGGATCCACGTTCTTGGGGCAGACCTTCGTACACTCGCCCACGAACGTGCACTGCCAGATGCCGTCGTGCCCCGAGAGGATCTCCAGGCGTTCCGCTGCCCCCTGGTCCCGGGAGTCCATGTTGTAGCGCTGGGCCAGCGCGATGACCGCCGGCCCGACGAAGCTCGACTCGAGTCCATAGATGGGACAAGCGGAGTAGCAGAGCATGCAGTTGATACACATGCTGAACTGCGTGTAGGCGTCGAGCTGGTCGGGAGTTTGCCGGTATTCGCCGTCGCCGAGCGGCCTCTCCTCCTTGCGGATGATCCACGGCTTCACCTTCTTGAGCTTTCGCATGAAGTCCGTGAGATCCACCACCAGGTCGCGCACCACGGGGAAGTAGTCCAGAGGCTCCACGCGGACAGGGCCGGGCAGATGGTCGGACAGGAAGGCCGCGCACGTGAGCTTTGGCGTCCCGTTCACCTTCATCCCGCAGCTGCCGCAGACGCCCATCCGGCACGACCACCGGAAGGACAGGGACCCGTCCAGGTTGTCCTTGATGTGGTTGAGGGCATCGAGGACCACCCAGTCTTTCCGAAACGGGACCTCATAGGTCTGGAAGGTGGGTTCAGATTCCTGTTCCGGCCGATAGCGCGCCACGGTGAGAGCCACGGTGGACGGCATTCTCCCTACCTCCCGTAGACGCGCTGGCCCGGCGGCCAGCGGGTGATGGTGACCGGCAGATATTCGATCCGGGGAGAGCCGTCCTCCGCCCGGTACGCCAGGGAGTGCCCGAGGAACCGCTCGTCGTCCCTCTGCGGATAGTCGGTGCGCTGGTGCGAGCCGCGGGATTCTCTGCGCTCGAGAGCGGAGTGCACGATTGTCTGAGCCAGATCCAGCATGTAGGAAAGCTCCAGGGCCGCGGTCAGTTCCGTATTGAAGGTATAGGTGTGATCGTCCAGGGAGATCCCGTGGAATCTCTCCTGTAGGCTCTGCAGCTTCTCCACCGCTTTTTCGAGAGTGGCGCCAGTCCGATAGATGCCGGCGCTCTCCTCCATGATCTGGTGCATCTCGGCGCGCAGCGTCGCGATCCTTTCCTTGCCCCCGGTCTTGCGCAGAAACTTCTCCTCGAGCCGGCTCTGCTCGTCCTGTGCCTGAGCGAGGAGGGACGGGCTCGGCGCTCTCTGCTCGGCGGCAAAGGCCGCGGCTGCCTTGCCGGCCCGCGCGCCAAAGACCAGGATTTCGGTGAGCGAGTTCGAGCCCAGCCGGTTGGCGCCGTTGATGCTCACGCACGCGGCCTCCCCTGCCGCATAGAGCCCCTTCAAGGGCGTGGCCCCGCGGATCTCCGTGTGGACGCCGCCCATCATGTAGTGGACAACCGGCCGAACCGGGATCATCTCCTTGACCGGATCGACGCCCACGTACTTGAGGCACAGCTCCCGGACGAAGGGAAGCTTCTTGTCGATGAGCTTCTCTCTCAGGTGGCGGATGTCCAGGTGGACATAGTGTCCGTATTGCCCTTCGAGCGCACGCCCCTTCTCCTGCTCCTTGACGAACGCCTGGGAGAGCCGGTCGCGGGGGCCCAGCTCCATGGAGCGCAACACCGGCTTGGGCTCGGGCTTGCCCAGGTCGTAATCCTGGAGGTAGCGGTAGCCGTCCTTGTTCAGGAGCCAGCCGCCTTCCGACCGCGCCGCCTCGGTGATCAGGATCCCGGTGAAGGGAAGGCCGGTGGGATGGTACTGGACGAACTCCATGTCCTTGAGCGGCGCCCCCGCGCGATACGCGAGGGCCATGCCGTCGCCGTTCTTGATGCTGGCGTTGGTGGTGAAGGGAAAGATCTTGCCGCAGCCTCCCGTGCAGAGGATGACGGCCTTGGCGGTGATAGCCTGGATCTTCCCGGTGGCCAGCTCGATCGCCACGACACCCTGGCAGTGTCCCTCCTCCACCAGGAGCTTCGTGACGAACCACTCGTCATACCTCTCGATCGCCTCGTACTTCAGCGTGGTCTGGAACAGCGTGTGGAGCATGTGGAACCCGGTCTTGTCCGCGGCGAACCAAGTGCGCTGGACCTTCATACCCCCGAAGGGACGCACGGCGATGTGGCCGTCCGGCTCCCGGCTCCAGGGGCAGCCCCAGTGCTCGAGCCGCAGCATCTCCTCGGGGGCCTCACTGACGAAGGCCTCCACCGCGTCCTGGTCGGAGAGCCAGTCGCCCCCGGAGATGGTGTCGTAGGCGTGCTCGTCCAAGCTGTCGCCGGCCTTGATCACCGCGGCCGCGCCCCCCTCCGCCGAGACCGTGTGGCTGCGCATGGGGTAGACCTTGGAGATCACGGCGACGCGGAGCTTGGGATGCGTCTCGGCCACGGCTATGGCGGCGCGCAGGCCAGCTCCCCCGCCGCCCACCACGAGCACATCGCAGGACAGGAGATCCATAGAGTCAGGAGGACACTACGCCGCCGGGCCCACCGCCGTCAAGGTTCGAAGCCTTTCCGGCCCTTGAAGCTCGCCGTGATGAGATCGCGATTCATCCGCGGGATGAAGGAGAAGCTGATCCCCTTCGGGCACACGGCCGCGCACTCGCCGATGTTCGTGCAGCTCCCGAACATCTCGCGGTCCATCGCGGCCACCATGTGGCGCACGCGGTCGTAGCGCTCGGGCTGCCCCTGCGGCAGAAGGGCCAGGTGCGAGACCTTGGCGGCCGTGAACAGCATAGCCGAGGCGTTCGGGCACGCCGCGACACAGGCGCCGCAGCCGATGCAGGTCGCCGCGTCGAACGCGAGATCGGAGTCTTCTTTCGGGACCAGGATCGCGTTGGCGTCGGGCGCCGAGCCCGTCGGGGCGGTGATGAAGCCGCCCGCCTGGATGACCCGGTCAAAGGCGCTCCGATCGACGATCAGGTCCTTGATCACCGGGAAGGCCTTCGCCCGCCACGGCTCGATCGTGAGGCGGTCGCCGCCTCTGAAGCTCCGCATGTGGAGCTGGCAGACCGTGGTGCCCCGCTGGGGCCCGTGGGCGATGCCGTCGATCATGAAGCCGCAGGCGCCGCAGATGCCTTCGCGGCAGTCGTGCTCGAACGCGATCGGCTCCTCGCCGCGACCGACCAGCTCCTCGTTGACGACGTCGAGCATCTCGAGAAACGACATGTCCGGGCTGATGTTCTTCGCCTCGTAGGTGACGAAGCGGCCGCGGTCGTTCGCGCTCTTCTGGCGCCACACCTTGAGGGTCAGGTTCATGTGTAGCTTCTCGGGGCGAGGTGGACGTACTCGAAGGGCAAGGGTTCCTTGTGGAGGGTCGGCCGGGCCAGCGTGCCCGTGTACGCCCAGGCCGCCACATAGGCGAAGCGCTCGTCGTCGCGCAGCGCCTCGCCGTCCGGGGTCTGGCTCTCCTCGCGGAAGTGGCCGCCGCACGATTCCGCGCGATGGAGCGCGTCGATGCACATGAGCTCGCCCAGCTCGAGGAAGTCCGCCACCCGACCCGCCTTCTCGAGCGACTGGTTCACCTCTTCGTTCCCCTCGAGCACCCGGACGTTCTTCCAGAACTCGGCGCGAAGCTCAGGGACCTTCCCGAGCGCGTCGCGGAGGCCGGCGTCGGTGCGCGCCATGCCGCAGTAGTTCCACATGAGCTGGCCAAGCTCGCGATGAAACGAGTCGACCGTGCGCGTGCCGTTGATGCCCAGCAACCGCGAGACGCGCTCCATCACCTCGACCTCGGCCGCCCGGAATACGGCCTGGCCCGTGTCGACCTTGTCCAGCCTGGTGCGCGCCAGGTAATCGCCGAGAGTGGACGGCAGAATGAAGTAGCCGTCGGCGAGCCCCTGCATGAGCGCGCTCGCACCGAGCCGGTTGGCGCCGTGGTCGGAGAAGTTCGCCTCCCCGGCGACGAACAAGCCGGGCATCGTCGACATGAGGTTGTAATCCACCCAGAGCCCGCCCATCGTGTAGTGGACCGCGGGGTAGATCCGCATCGGGACCCGGAAGGCATTCTCGCCCGTGATCCGCTCGTACATGTCGAAGAGGTTGCCGTACTTGTCGCGGATCGCCGGCTCGCCGAGACGCTGGATAGCGTCGGCGAAGTCGAGATATACGCCGCGCCCGCCCGGGCCGACGCCGCGCTTCTCGTCGCACACTTCCTTGGCCGCGCGCGAGGCGACGTCGCGCGGCGCCAGATTGCCGTAGCTCGGGTACTTCCGCTCGAGGTAATAATCGCGCTCGCTGGGTGGGATCTGGTCCGGCGGACGCGTGTCCCCGACCCTCTCCGGCACCCACACGCGCCCGTCGTTGCGCAGCGACTCGCTCATCAGCGTGAGCTTCGACTGGTGGTCGCCGCTCACCGGGATACACGTCGGATGGATCTGCGTGAAGCACGGGTTGCCGAAGAAGGCGCCCCGCTTGTGCGCGCGCCAGATCGCCGTCGCGTTCGACGCCTTCGCGTTCGTCGAGAGGTAGAACACGTTGGCGTAGCCTCCGGTCGCCAGCACGACCGCGTCGCCGACGTGCGACTCGATGGCGCCGGTGACGAGGTTGCGCGTCACGATACCCCGCGCGCGCCCGTCGACGACCACGAGGTCGAGCATCTCCGTGCGCGTCTCCATGGTCACCGTGCCAAGAGCGACCTGGCGCTCGAGCGCCTGGTACGCCCCCAGCAACAGCTGCTGCCCCGTCTGGCCCCTGGCGTAGAACGTGCGGGAAACCTGAGCGCCGCCGAAGGAGCGGGTGTCGAGGAGCCCTCCGTACTCGCGCGCAAAGGGAACGCCCTGGGCGACGCACTGGTCGATGATGTTCAGGCTGAGCTCGGCCAGCCGGTAGACATTGGCCTCGCGCGCGCGGAAGTCGCCGCCCTTCACCGTGTCGTAGAACAGCCGGAAGACGCTGTCGCCGTCGTTCCGATAATTCTTCGCCGCGTTGATGCCGCCCTGGGCGGCAATCGAGTGGGCGCGGCGCGGGCTGTCGTGGTAGGAGAAGCACGTGACGTGGTAGCCCAGCTCGCCGAGCGCCGCCGCCGCCGCGGCCCCGGCGAGGCCCGAGCCCACGACCAGGATCGTGTACCGGCGCCGGTTGGCCGGACTCACGAGCTTCATGTCGAAGCGGTGCCGGTCCCACTTCTGCTCGATCGGCCCTGGCGGGATCTTCGCGCCGAGCCGGCTGTCCACGAGGTCCGCGGCGGGACGGCCGACCTTCACCTCCGTATCCATGTCCGGCACCTCTTCCTGGCGTGACTCCCCGATCATCTGACCAGTCCGGTGAGCACGGCGACGGGGACGGAGATATTGCCGAGGACGACCGCCAGTGACGAGACGGTAGCGAACGCCCGGTAGACACGGTTCACCCTGGCGTCGTTGACTCCGAGCGTGTGAAACATGCTCCACACCCCGTGGTACATGTGAAGCCCGAGGGCAAGCATCGCCGCGATGTAGAAGGCCGACACGTACCACACGGAGAACCCCATCACCACGTTGCGATACACGGACATCGGCCGGTACTGCCCTGGCGCATAACCGACCGCGCCGAAGGTGAAGTGGAGGATGTGGTAGATCACGAAGAGCGCGATGATTACGCCGCCCCACCGCATGGTCAGCGACGCGTACGTCGCCTGGACCGCCTTCCACCGCCCGTAGCTCACCGGCCGCGCGGCGTAGCTCATCTGCGTGAGCTGCGCGGCCGCCACGATGTGGAGCACGGTCGCCGTCAAGAGCGTCAGCCGGGCCAGCCCGAGGAACTGCCCGTGCCCGACGGCGGGGCGGCCCACCTCCCGCAGCCAGACGGCGTAGGCGTTGAACTTCTCCTCGCCCTGGAAGACCTTGAGGTTCCCGACCATGTGGCCGATGACGAAGCCGAGCAGGATGAAACCGGTGACCGCCATCACCGCCTTCTTCCCGATCGAGGTATTCCAGATCACCACCGCGCTCGCGTTCATTAACGCTCCGCTCCCGCGTCTGATCCACGCCGCGCGTCCGCTCCGAGAACGTGGCGGACAGACGCTCGCCAACGACGCCGGAGGTCGTGTGATTTACTTGCGAATCGGGGTTAGGCCGAGAGGCACGGCGAGGAGAATCGATGGTCTCGAAGACAGTCTACCGAGCATACGCTTCCGAGCCCTCCTCGTAGAGGTCGCGGCCGTGGCCGTCGTTGATCACGATGGCCGGGAAGTTCTCCACCTCCAGCCGCCTGATCGCTTCGGTGCCCAGGTCCTCGTACGCCACGATCTCCAGCTTCTTGACAAACTGCGAGAGCACCACTCCCGCGCCCCCGATGGCGCCGAAGTAGACGGCCTTGTGCTCCCGCATCGCGTCCCGCACCGGCTGCGACCGGGCGCCCTTCCCGATGGTGGCTTTGAGCCCCAGCTCGAGCAACGCCGGCGTGTACTTGTCCATCCGACCACCCGTCGTAGGACCGATCGACCCGACGATCTCGCCGGGTCGGGCCGGCGAGGGGCCGGTGTAGTAGATGATCTGGCCGCGGACATCGATCGGCAGCGGCTGGCCGGCGTCGATGAGCTGCATCAGCCGCCCGTGGGCCGCGTCGCGCGCGGTGTAGACGACGCCCGTGATCCGCACTCGGTCGCCGGCGTTGAGTGCCTCGATGTCGGCATCACTCAGCGGTGCCGAGACCTCCTTGACCCCGTCAGACGCACTCTTGATCACAGCGTCACTTCCTTGTGATCCTCGGAGGGGGGCGGCGCCCCCCTTCCGAACCTCCCCCCGACAGCTGACGCCGGCCAAGCCGGCGCTCGGAGCGCGACGATCCTCATAACGTGACTTCCTTGTGCCTATGGGCGTGGCACTCGATGGTGACGGCGACGGGGAGCGAGGTGATGTGGCAGGGATACGTGAGGATGTGCACGCCGAAGGCGGTGGTGTCGCCGCCGTAGCCCTGCGGCCCGATCCCGAGGCGGTTGGCGCGCTCCAGCACCTCCTGCTCGATCGCCGCGATCGAGGGGTCCGGGTTGGGCGCGCCCAGCTCGCGGAAGAGCGCCCGCTTGGACAGGATCGCGGCCTTCTCGAAGGTGCCGCCCACGCCCGCGCCCGCGATGAGGGGTGGGCAGGCGTCGGGGCCGGCGGTCTTGATGCACTCGAGGATCCAGCTCTTCACGCCTTCGAGCCCCTCGGCCGGTGTCAGCATCTTGTACTTCGACCGGTTTTCGCAGCCGCCGCCCTTGGCCATGACCATGATCTTGAGGTGGGCGCCGGGCACGAGGTCGAGGTGCACCACGGCCGGGGTGTTGTCGCCCGTGTTCACGCGGTCGAAGGGCGAGCGGACGATGGACGCGCGGAGGTAGCCCTCCGTGTAGCCCTGGCGGACGCCCTCGTTCATCGCCTCGTGGAGGCCCCCCCCGGTGACGTGGACGTCCTGCCCCAGCTCGACGAAGCAGACCACGACGCCGGTGTCCTGGCAGTACGGCATCCGCTTCGTCTTCGCCAGCTGGGCGTTGTCCTTCAGGATCTGGAGCACCTGCCGCCCCGCCGCCGAGCGCTCGGTCGCGAGCCCGCGGTCGAAGGCCCGCAGCATGTCGGGCGGGAGCTCGTAGTTCGCCTCCATGCAGAGCTTCTTGACCGCGTCGGTGACGGCGCTGACGTGGACGTCGCGCATCCCGTCACTCCCCCCGGGCGCTCGTGTCGGGGCCGGGCGTCCGCATCAGCTCCTCAGCGCCGAACGCCCGCCGCCAGAAGTCGATGGCCGCGGCGGCGGCGCGCACCGTGAGCTGCGGGGTGATCGAGTGGTGGCCCGGCGGGATCCTCTGCGTCGCGGTCTTCATGGCGTCACTCCTCTGCTACAGCTTGAGCTTCTCGACCAGCTCGCGGACCGTGTCGGCGGACTTCTGGAAGGCGGCCTGCTCCTCCGGCGTCAGCCTGATCTCGATGATCTGCTCGACGCCCTTGCGTCCGAGCTTCACGGGCACGCCGACGTAGAGACCCTTCACCCCGTACTGCCCGTTCAGGTAGGCGGCGCAGGGCAGGATCTTCTTCTTGTCCTTGAGGATCGCCTCCACCATCTCCACGGTCGCGGCGCCGGGCGCGTAGTAGGCGCTGCCGGTCTTGAGCAGGTTCACGATCTCGGCCCCGCCGGCGGCCGTCCGCTTCACGAGCGCGTCGATCCGGTCCTTCGGCAGGAGGTCGGTGATCGGGATGCCGGCCACCGTCGAGTAGCGCGGCAGCGGCACCATGGTGTCCCCGTGGCCCCCCAGCACGAAGGCGGAGACGTTCTCGACGGAGACGTCCAGCTCGCGGGCGATGAAGGTGCGGAAGCGCGCGGAGTCGAGCACGCCCGCCATCCCGATCACGCGCTCGGGCGGGAAGCCCGACCGCGTCCACGCGAGCTGGACCATGGCGTCGAGCGGGTTCGTCACCAGGATCAGGATCGCCGTGGGCGACCGCTTCACGAGCTGGTCGACCACGCTCCCCACGATCTCGGCGTTCTTGAACAGCAGGTCGTCGCGCGTCATGCCCGGCTTGCGGGCCAGGCCGGCGGTGATGACGACGATGTCGGAGCCGGCGGTGTCGTCGTACCCGTTGGCGCCGGTCAGGCTCGAGTCGTAGCCGTGGATGGGCCCGGTCTGGAGGAGGTCGAGCGCCTTGCCCTGGGGCACGCCCTCGATGACGTCGACCAGCACGACGTCGCCGAGCTCCTTCTCCACCGCGTACTGGGCCACGGCCGCGCCGACGTTCCCGGCGCCGACGACGGTGATCTTGGGACGCATGCGGTCTCTCCGTCAGGCCTTCTTCATGTTCTCGACGATGGCGGTGCCGAACTCCGAGCACTTCACCGCGCGCGCGCCCTCCATCAGCCGGGCGAAGTCGTAGGTCACGACCTTCTGGCCGATGGTGGTCTCGAGCCCCGCGACGATGCGGTCGGCCGCCTCGTTCCACCCCAGGTAGCGCAGCATCATCTCGCCGGAGAGGATCACCGAGCCGGGGTTGACCTTGTCCTGGCCCGCGTACTTGGGCGCGGTGCCGTGGGTGGCCTCGAACAGCGCGTGGCCGCTCTCGTAGTTGATGTTGGCGCCGGGCGCGATGCCGATGCCGCCCACCTGGGCGGCCAGCGCGTCGGACAGCAGGTCGCCCGTCAGGTTGCAGCAGGGGACCACGTCGAACTCGTCCGGCCGCGTCAGGATCTGCTGCAGGAAGGCGTCGGTGATCGCGTCCTTGACGAGGATCTTGCCGGCCGGCGGCTTGCCGTCGCACTCCTCCCACGAGACCAGCCGGTCGGAGAACTCGCGCCGGGCCAGCGCGTAGCCCCACTTCATGAACATGCCCTCGGTGTACTTCTGGATGTTCCCCTTGTGCACGAGGGTCACGTTGCGCCGGTTGTTCTCGATGGCGTAGCGGAAGGCGGCGCGGGCCAGGCGCTCGGAGCCCTCCTTGGAGATCGGCTTGATGCCGATCGAGGAGGTCTCCGGGAACCGGATCTTCCGGACGCCCATCTCCTGCTGCAGGAAGCGCACGACCTTCTTCGCCTCCGGCGTCCCCTGCTCCCACTCGATGCCGGCGTAGATGTCCTCCGTGTTCTCGCGGAAGATCACCATGTCGACCTTCTCGGGGCGCTTGACCGGCGACGGCACGCCCTTGAAGTAGCGCACCGGGCGCAGGCAGACGTAGAGGTCGAGCTCCTGGCGGAGCGCGACGTTGAGCGAGCGGAAGCCCTCCCCGATGGGAGTGGTGAGCGGGCCCTTGATGGCCACCAGGTACTCGCGGATCACGTCGAGCGTCTCGCCGGGCAGCAGGTTCGGCGGGCACTCGGCCCCGTACACGGCCCTGGCCTTGTCGCCCGCGTACACCTCGGCCCAGGCGATCTGGCGGCGGCCGCGGTAGGCCTGCTCCACCGCCGCGTCGAGCACCCGCACCGCCGCGCGCCAGATGTCGGGCCCGGTGCCGTCGCCCTCGATGAACGCGATGATGGGGCGATCGGGCACGGTGAGCTTGCCGTGCTTGATCGCGATCTTCTCTCCCGCCGGAATCTTCACCTTCCCTGGCATCGAGCTTCTCTCCTGCGTCAGGTGGCTACCGCGGTCTGGGTGGTTGTTTGAACCGCCTCATCACCAGCGACGCCCCGCGGCCGCGGGGCTTGCCGCGCCTCGCCGTTCGGCCGGGTCTGGGAGGTTTCTCCACGCCCTCATCACCAGCGACGCCCCGCGGCCGCGGGGCTTGCAAAGACGAACGCTCGCCTCCGGCTCGCATCATCTCATTTGATCGCGTTGAGGGCCGAGCCCGCCCGGAACCAGCCGATCTGCTCGTCGGTCAGGCTGTGGCGGCACTGGATCGTCTCGGTCCGGCCGTCGGGCTTCTTGATCACGACGGTGACGGGCAGGCCGGGGGCCAGGCCCTTGAGCCCGGTCACGCTCACGCGGTCCATCTCCTGGAAGCGATCGTAGTCCCGCGGGTCGGCGAACGTGAGCGGCAGCACGCCCTGCTTCTTGAGGTTCGTCTCGTGGATGCGCGCGAAGCTCCGGACGATCACCGCCTTGCCCCCCAGGTAGCGCGGCGACATCGCCGCGTGCTCGCGGCTCGAGCCCTCGCCGTAGTTCTCGTCGCCGATGACGACCCACGACGCGCCCGCGGCCTTGTAGGCCCGCGCGATCGCCGCCAACGGCACGCCCCGCTCGCCCGTGAGCACGTTGGTCCCCTTGCCCGTCTCGCCCGTGAAGGCGTTGACGGCGCCGAGGAACATGTTGTCGCTGATCTTGTCGAGGTGACCGCGGTAGAGGAGCCAGCGCCCGGCCGGCGAGATGTGGTCGGTGGTCGTCTTGCCCTTGGTCTTGACCAGGATCGGCAGGTCGACGAAGTCCTGGCCGTCCCAGGCCGGGAAGGGCCGGAGGACCTGCAAGCGGTCGCTGTGGGGCGCGATCTCGACGACCACGCTCTCCCCGTCCGCGGCCGGCGCCTCGAAGCCTTCCTCGCCGCGCGCGAAGCCCGCCCGCGGCAGCTCCTCGGCCTCGGGCGGCGTGAAGCGGACCGCGTGGCCGTCGGGGGCGGCGAGGGCGCCGTGGACCGGATCGAACTCGAGCGTGCCCGCGAAGGCCAGCGCCGTGACGATCTCGGGGCTCGTCAGGAACGAGAGGGTGGCCGCGCTGCCGTCGTTGCGCCCCGGGAAGTTGCGGTTGAACGAGGAGACGATCGTGTTGGCCTCCTCGCGGCCGACGTCCGAGCGCTTCCACTGCCCGATGCACGGGCCGCACGCGTTGGCGAGCACGGTGCCGCCCATCTCCTCGAAGATCCCGATCAGCCCGTCGCGCTTGA
>Ga0209515_10004953_pt1 | contig 17634 bp, 16 predicted proteins | sample Subgroupgradi54m_FD_187454 | JGI IMG/M metagenome (GOLD analysis project Ga0209515, IMG submission 187454) | Subsurface groundwater microbial communities from S. Glens Falls, New York, USA - GMW60B uncontaminated upgradient, 5.4 m (SPAdes)... ...
GCCGCATATCGAATCCGGCGCCGAGGCCATCGTCATGACCGCGAGCGGCTGCGGCTCGCACGTGAAGGATTACGTTCATCTGCTCGAGAATGACCCCGCCTATGCCGCCAAAGCCAGGCGCGTATCCGATCTGACCAAAGACATCAGCGAGATTCTGATGAACGAGGATCTGTCGAAGCTCGGGCGCGGCGAAAGGCCGGGACTCAAAGTCGCGTTCCATTGTCCGTGCTCGCTGCAACACGGCCAGAAGCTGAACGGCGTGGTGGAAAAAATTCTGTGTCTGGCCGGTGTTACGCTGACCGCCGTGCCGGATGCGCACCTCTGCTGCGGTTCGGCGGGAACCTATTCCATTCTGCAACAGGAATTGTCGCAGCGCATGCTCAGGAGCAAGGTTTCCGCACTCGAGTCCGGCAGGCCCGATACCATTGTCACGGCTAATATCGGCTGTCTGGCGCATATCCAGAGCGGGACGACGCTGCCGGTGCGTCATTGGATTGAAGTATTGGATGACGGCTGTTCCGCCGTCGGGAAGTAGTCGCGTGTTCATGGCCTGATTCGGGACGGCGCTCTTCTGACCGGCGCCGGTTCCGATGCCAGCGTGACTGACGCCTGGTAAGCACAGGTTGTATGAGTGTTTTCGTCAGGAATGGCAGATGAAGTCCGAACAGTCGATGAAATCAAAATGAATCAATTAGTTGCCATAAGAGAGCAGATAGTGTGTATGTCGCGCTTGAGAATCAGCAGGGTGACCGCATTTAGTCTATATATTGAAGAGGGCGGAGACGTCCGAAACACTCTGTGATTCATCAAGGAATTATCATGAAGCTGCTATTAGACAATCTGTTTTTCATGGGCCAGGTCATCAGCGTTGCCGGGCTTGTGTGGGGGGCATGGCTGGTCCTGCACGATTCCCTGGCCGGAACCGTCTTTTCCTCGCGCCATAAATCCATGCTGGGGGAAGTGATCGTGGCTTGCCTCGCTTACCCTTTCCGCAAAATTGCGCGGGCGCGGGTGTAGTCGATAACCGCAGTCGTTCGCCGGTTTCCCCCTTAATCTTTAATCGTGGAACGCCGGGGATAATTCACTTTCCCTGAGCCACGATTCTTCGACGGCTTCCGTACGCCCACGAACCGGCGCCTCGCCATTTTTCACCAGGTAAAACGCATTTCATTGACGCACTCAATGTTCTTGAGTTGCGCGACTTCTCCCGTTACATTGAGTGGCGTGATCCAGGATAAGCGATAACGATTCTTCCTCGGTGTAACCAAAACGCGCGAGGATTTGGAATGAACCGGGTTCCAGCCGTCAGGTAATCGTCTTCGGATTTTGCTTTACCGCGGAAGTTTGCCGAGTGGAGACTGCGAAAAATAACGACAGACATAATCTTCGTACATAAATGGACTAGGAGGCTAAATGCAACACACTATTGCAAGCATCTTGTGTAACAGCTTTGTCAGGACAGTTGTCGCCGGCACGACCATGCTGGGATTGTCGGTTCCGGCAATGGTACTGGCGGACTGGGAGCCCACCAAACCAGTCGAATTTATCGTTCCCGCTGGAACCGGCGGCGGTGCCGACCAGATGGCGCGCCTGATTCAGGGCGTAGTCACGAAGCACAACCTGATGAAGCAGCCGATGGTGGTCGTCAACAAGTCGGGCGGCGCCGGCGGTGAGGGTTTCCTCTACGTTAAGGACAGCAAGGGCGATCCGCACAAGATCGTCATCACCCTGAGCAATCTATTCACCACCCCGCTGGCAACCGGCATTCCTTTCAACTGGAAGGAAGTCACGCCGGTGGCGATGCTCGCGCTCGACGAGTTCGTGCTGTGGGTCAACGCCGATTCGCCATACAAGACCGCCAAGGACTATCTGGCGGCGGTGAAGGCCGGCAACGACAACCAGTTCAAGATGGCCGGAACCGGCTCGAAGCAGGAAGACCAGATCATCACGGTCGCCCTCGACAAGTTCACCGGCAAGAAATTCACCTATGTTCCCTTCAAGGGGGGCGGTGATGTCGCCGTGCAACTGGTCGGTGGTCACGTGGACTCCACCGTCAACAATCCGATCGAGGCCGTGGCCCACTGGCGCGCCGGAAAGTTGCGCCCGCTGTGCGTGTTCGACGATCAGCGCATGCCGTACAAGGAAAAGGTCACCGACACCATGTCGTGGAACGATATCCACACCTGCATGGAAGCCGGCGTGAAAGTGGACTATCTGATGCTGCGCGGCATTTTCATGCCCGGCGGCGTCAGCCAGGACCAGGCAAATTTTTACGTCAGCCTGTTCAAGAAGGTGCGTGAAACGCCGGAATGGAAGGAATTCATGGAGAAGGGCGCGTTTAACCAAAGCTTTATGAGCGGCAAGGACTACGCCAACTGGGTAGAAAAGGCCGAAGAAACGCACAAGGCATTGATGAAGGATGCCGGGTTCCTCGCCAAGTAGCGCAGTGGCCCGCTGTCAGGCGGGCGGCGGCAATTGCGTCCGGCAACCGACAGAATGGGGTGAGGATCGTATCCTGGTCTTCACCCTGTTTTTTGCCGGCGCATCACGGCGCGTGATGCAAGACTGAGGAGTTGGGAATGCACGATAACGATCATTCCGAAGACGGAAGCCGGCACGGCGTCACCACGAAGGCGGTGGAAATCGCCGTGGCCGCGGTCATCTTGGCGCTCGGCCTGGTGGTGATATTCGACAGTCGCCGTGTCGGATACGGCTGGGCCGACGATGGGCCCCAGGCGGGATATTTTCCTTTCTATATCGGCCTGATTCTATGTGCCGCGAGCGCGTGGACGTTGCTGCGGGCTGCGTTTTCCGACCACGCCGCGGCGGGAGTGTTCGTCAGCCGCAAGAAGTTCCGGCTGGTGCTGTCGGTGTTTTTTCCGTCCGTGATCTACGTGCTTGCCATCTATTTCATCGGCATCTATGTCGCATCCGCCCTGTTCATCGGTGCGTTCATGTATTGGCATGGACGGTTCCCGTGGATCAAGATCATCCCGGTCAGTCTGATCGTGCCCGTGTCCATGTTCCTGCTGTTCGAGCTGTGGTTTCTGGTGCCGCTGCCCAAGGGGCCGCTGGAGGCGCTGATCGGTTACTGACGGCGTGGCCAGGTGCCGCGACCGGTGCCACAATATTTTTTTCACAACGCATTCCGGGTGCACGGGGATAAGTAACCGTCACTCGCTACAGGGGGAGGAGACCGAGGCGTGGAAGAATTCAACAGCCTGATGCAGGGCTTCAGCGTCGCGCTCACGTATCACAATCTGCTGTACATGCTGATCGGCATCCTGCTGGGGGTGCTCATCGGCGTGTTGCCCGGACTCGGCGGCGCCAACGGCGTGGCGATCCTGCTGCCGCTCACGTTCACGATGCCGCCGACCAGTGCCATCATCATGCTGTCCTGCATCTACTGGGGCGCGTTGTTCGGCGGAGCGATCACGTCCATTCTTTTCAATATTCCAGGCGAGCCGTGGTCGGTGGCGACCACCTTCGATGGCCACCCGATGGCCAAGGCCGGCCGTGCCGGTGAGGCATTAACCGCGGCGTTCACGTCATCGTTCATCGGCGCCCTGGTGGCGGTGATCATGATCACGTTTCTCGCGCCGCTGGTGGCGAAATTCTCGCTGAAGTTCGGGCCGCCTGAATTCTTCGCGGTGCAGCTGCTCACCTTTTGCAGCTTCGTCGGCCTCGGCAAGGGCCACCCCGCCAAGACCGTTTCCGCCATGATGCTCGGTTTCGCGCTCGCCGCGGTCGGGCTCGACACCGTGACCGGCACTCTGCGCATGACCTTCGGCACGACCGAGTTACTGCGTGGCTTCAACTTCCTGATCGCGGTCATCGGCTTGTTCGGCATCGGCGAGATCCTGCTGACCATGGAAGAGGGGCTGGCGTTCAAGGGCGTGCATGCACGCATCAACCCGCGCGTCGTTCTGCATACCTGGGCGCAAATGCCGAAGTACTGGCTGACGGCGTTGCGTGCCACGCTGATCGGATGCTGGATGGGAATTACCCCCGGCGGCGCGACACCGGCATCGTTCATGAGTTACGGTATTGCCAAGCGCTTCTCCAAAACCGGCGAAAAATTCGGTACCGGCGAGATCGAGGGAGTGATCGCGCCGGAAACCGCCGCGCACGCCGCCGGCACCAGCGCGTTGCTGCCGATGCTGACGCTCGGCATTCCGGGCTCCCCGACCGCGGCGGTATTGCTGGGCGGCCTGCTGATCTGGGGCCTGCAGCCCGGGCCGCTGCTATTCGTGGAACAGAAGGAGTTCGTGTGGGGCCTGATTGCGAGCATGTATATCGGCAATATCGTCGGCCTGATCATCGTGCTGACCACGGTACCTTGGTGGGCGGCGATCCTGCGCGTGCCGTTCTCCATTATCGCACCGGTCATCGTCGTGATCTGCGCGATCGGTGCCTACACGGTGAATAACGCGATGCTGGATGTCATGCTGATGCTGGTGTTCGGCATCGTGGGTTACCTGTTCAAAAAACTGGATTATCCGCTCGCGCCGCTGGTGCTGGCGCTGGTGCTGGGCGACATGGCGGAAAGTTCTTTTCGCCAGTCGATGCTGATGTCACGCGGCGAGGTCTCGATATTCTGGGCGAACGGACTGGTCGGAAGCATTTGCGGCCTGGCCATGCTGATGTTGTTCTGGCCGGTAATCTCGAATCTGCTCGCGCGGATGCGCCGCGGCAACAATGATCTGGACGATGCGCGTCCGGTGGAATAAGAAGGAGGGTCTGTCATGCCGGTGATCGCCATGAATCAGGAAATGGGTTCGCAGGGGAAATTCGTCGCCGAAAAACTCGCCGAGGAACTGGGCCTGGAGATCGTCCGCCACGAGATCATCGATCACGTGGCCCAGAAGATGCGCTTGCGAAAGAGCATGCTGCAGCGCTTCCTCGAGGGTAAGGCCGGGCTGCTCGAACGCTGGGGTACCGATGAGGCCAGCCTGGCGCTGTTCAAGGTCGAGGAAATACTCGATCTCGCGGCCAAGGGCAATGTCATCATTCGCGGTTGGGGCGCCACGCATGTGCTGCGCCCGATCCCGCATATCCCGTGCGTGCGCGTCGGCGCGCCGTTCGCCACGCGTGTCAAATGGCTCATGAACTTCCTCGGCACCGACGACGAGGATATGGCCAGCGAGGAGATCCGCCACAGCGACATGGCGCACCGTGCCAACATGCAGCACCAGTTCGGCGTGGGCTGGGGCGAGCCCATGCAGTATGACATCACGCTCAACACCGAGCGCCTGTCGGTGGAAACCTGCGTCGAGATGATCAAGGAACTGCTGAAGCGCCCCGAGTTCAAGGAGACGCCGGAATCGCGCGCCAAGCTCGCCAACCTGACGCTCGAGTATCACGTGCGCGCGGCCTTGCGCGCCAGCACCAAGACCGCCGACGTCAAGATATCGATCAGCGCCGACAGCGGTAAAGTAACCCTGGAGGGTATTGTCGCCAGCACCGAGGAACGTCACGACACTGCCGAGGCCGTGGGTCACGTTCCCGGGGTGAAGGGCGTGGACAACAAGCTCAAGACCATGAAATACACCAAGATGTTTCCGGCGTCCAAAACCTAGGGATTCTGGTCCAGTCTCGCTCCCGCTTCGACGGAAACCATGGCCACGGCTCTGGCCGCTTCATTTAGCCGCTTGAAGATCAGTGGCATGACAGTTCAAGATACCGAAATGATTCGACTGACTGGAACATTAAACGCCTGGGGAACCCCTGATTTCAACGACACCCTCAAAAAGGAAATTGAACAGATCGATGCCGCACAACTTCCCTTGCAGCAGGGATTATCGACCGGTAGCTACGCCATCGACGACAAAATCAATGTCATGATCATCAGTGTTTCCGAGGCAGCAGGTTCAATCCGTGTTAAAGCCGGGATTTTTTATTCAGGCATCATCGCCGGCTGCAGTTGTGCCGACGACCCCACGCCTGTGAACAAAGAAAGTGAATACTGCGTCGTTCAGCTGGACATCAATAAACAGACGGCTGCGACGACAGTGGTTCTTCTGGCGGAATAAGGAAAATCTGGCATCGTATGGCGGTAGCAGCAAGCACAAGCATAGTGAGGACGTAGACATGGGCGCGCAGTGGAAAGCAAAAAACCGGGAAGCGGCGGCCAACGCCAAGGGCCGCATCTTCACCAAGCTGGCCAGGGAGATCATGGTCGCCGCACGCGCGGGTGCCGATCCGGACATGAATCCGCATCTGCGCATGGCGGTTGAGCAGGCGAAGAAGGCATCCATGCCGCGGGACACCGTCGAGCGCGCTATCAAAAAGGGCGCCGGCCTGGTCGATGCCGGGGTGAGTTTCGAGAAGCTCACCTATGAAGGTTTTGCGCCGCACCGGGTTCCCGTGATCGTCGAATGTCTGACGGACAACGTGAACCGCACCGTCACCAACATTCGCATCCTGTTTCGCAAGGGGCAGCTGGGCAACTCGGGTTCAGTCGCCTGGGATTTTGACTACCTCGGGATGATTGAGGCGACTCCGGAATCCGCCAGAGCGGACGCGGAGGTCGCTGCCATCGAGGCCGGCGCGCGTGATCTGGAGCCCGCCGAAAACGGCGCCACGCTGTTTCTTACCGATCCATCCGATCTGGACGTGGTATCCCGCGCTTTGCCGAAGCATGGGTTTGCCGTGCAGTCCGCCCAATTGGGTTACCGGCCCAAAAATCCCGTGACGCTGGGTCACGCGGAGCGTGCGGAAGTCGAGGCGTTCCTGGAAGCGGTCGATGCCGATGATGACGTGCAAAACGTATTTGCGGGGTTGGCGGGTTAAAGCCTGATTTCAATTCAGCCGATCTTCTCCACTTTCAGTTTTCCTTAATTCCTCGTCCAGCGTTTGGCTTGGATAAGCCATAACCTTGAGTTATTGCACACCCTGGCTCAACCTGGCCAGATTCACGCACTGTTTCATAAAATAATAATAAGCTAATGGTGACGAATTCATCAGACGGCATCAGGCTTTTCTTCAGGATTCAATCCTTTTCTGAAGTTGAGAAGAAATAGCACTTGATGGAATCGGAAGGAAGGCGGAAAAAGATAACAAAACATATGCCGTTTTTTTTGAACACAAGGCATATGAATAACAAACCCTCCATCCCGGGAGAATTCAATGCAAGCACTCAATAGAGTTGTGCGTGGCGTGTTCGTGCTCGCCACGGCGTTAGTTCTGACCACGAATGCCCTCGCCGCCGGTTCGAAGAAAGCCCCCACCGACAAGCAACTGATCGCGAGCGCCATGTCCGCCGCTCCGATGAAGGTTTCAAAGGGCGCGACCATCGTGGCCATGGAGGCCGACGGCAAGATGCGCACGCTGCGGGAAGGAAAGAACGGCTTTACCTGCATGCCGGACAACCCGGCGACGCCCGGCCCCGATCCCATGTGCATGGACAAGAACGCCCTGGAATGGGCCCACGCGTGGATCGGACACAAGACCCCCGCGCCGGGGAAAGTCGGCTTCATGTACATGCTCGCGGGCGGAACCGACGCCAGCAATACCGACCCCTATGCGACCAAGCCCGACGCCAAGAATCACTGGGTCAAGACAGGACCGCACATAATGATCGTCGGCGCTGATGCCAGCTTCTACGACATGTATCCGAAGAGCGCCGACCCCGACACCTCGGTCCCCTACGTGATGTGGGCCGGCACACCGTACCAGCACCTGATGGCGCCGGTGAAGTAAGTATCGAGTCGCAATAAATCAGACTGTGAGTATTTTCTCCGTGTCATATAAGTAATAACGCTAACAACAAACAATAATTATCTTCTAGGAGAATTTCCATGAGAAACCATTTTCATTGGACAGCCACTGTCCTATCTGGCGTCGTGTGCCTGCTGTTGCAGGCCCCGGCACAGTCAGCTCTTCCCGATAATATTAATCCGGCTGACTACATCAAACCTGTGTGTCCAGACTATTACAAATACGAAAATGGCGACTGCAATGCCGAGACTGATAAAATTGCAACACTCAAAGAGAAAGATTGTAAAGGGTCTGGTCTCAAGTTTGACGACAAGCGGTCACCAGCACCAGCGTGTATCGTAGATGATAAAAAGGACACGGGTCCTGCATGCAAGCCTTTGTCTGGGTACACCTCCAAAATCAGTGGTACTGGTGGCGATGCCACATGCAGATACGAACTCACTATTCCGGCAAGTGCGCCTGGCGACTACATCGGCGATTGCTTTCATATCAAGACTAAGCCGTCTGACACTCAACTAGTAGTGGGCGAATACTATTTCGTTAGTGGTCAAAAGACCGTCAACAAGGATGACCGAGAGTTGACTCTCGTGTCTGGCAAACTTGGAGCGAAACTTGGCTTCATACCCATTGGCTGCTATGCAACTGCTGGTGGGTCTCAGCATCACGTTTTGGCGAGCCAGCTAATAGAAGCAGGAGCCAGCCGGAGTGGCTACACTTTCGGCATACTGACGATGCCGTACAAGTATTTTCCAAGCGAGAAGAAATTTCAGGTCAATGTGCCGATTGGCGCATATCTCGGTTGGCGGTACGGCCAAGCGGGCAGTGGAACCACGGCAGCATTGGCAGTGACCTTGAGTCAGGTGAAAGCGAATACGGTTGATCCGACCAAACTTGACGCTGCTGGCAAGCCCACCGTCACGGGAACTGCCGATGTGTCGGCGCTCTCGTATGCAGTAGGCATGATGTCTGACATCTTGAAGTCCTCCGGGGGCCGGCCTTTCAAGGCCGGCGTTTTTTTGGGAAAAGACATAGTGAACAGCGATCCCGCCGTCGACTACCGTTTCAATCGAAAGACTTGGATCGCGATCCAACTTGGATACGATTTCACCGAAAACTGAAGAGGTCTACACACTTCCCAGCCATTAATATCAAAGGGTCAGGCTTGACTGAATGAATTAAAGGGATGGAAATTAACGGTTTCCATGATCAATCAAATCTGCGGGGCACCCTTTCTTACCTTCCTTCCAACTCTAAAGGAATCTAGCTATGTACTTAAATTTAATTTCGTATATAGGAATCCTCTTCATTTTATTTTTTCTAGGTGGATGTACTTCTATGGCCTACAAAGTAGGTTTTGCAGAGTGCGCCCCAGTTTATGGTAATTGGTGCGGAGAAAACTATCCATTACCAGGCTATGATCCGCCTACGGTTGATGAATGGGACAGTGCATGTCGTGATCATGATAAATGTTATGGAAGTAGTGAAGAAAAGAGGAAGTGTGATAGAAAATTAGTAAAAGAACTCGAGCGGTTAAGTTACGAACAACTTGCGCCACTAAGAATGCATAATGCCTACTCTTGGTTTCGAAGAGATGGTTATGTTGGCGGGTGGGTTCAATTTACGGACGAAATCTGGGGAGCCTCTGCAGATTGTAAAGGCGGTGATGGACGAGAAGCTAAATTTTATTGTGCACTAAACCCATATTTCAGTTGCCCCTTAGATTCTAGCGATGGGCCAGGACACGCAGGTATGTTTTGTCCCTGTAATGGATACACTGGGATTATTGTGGAAAAATAATATCTGCGCCGCTCTTATATCAAGGCATTACATAAATAGATTCAATCTGACCCAAATGGCACCAACACCTTGGTTTAACCGATTTTCTCCACCTTCAACTTTCCTTTCTCCTCTCCCAGCGTCTTGGCCAACAGCTTGACGCAGGCGTAAACAGAATCAATATGTGGAGTCGGGGTAATTGTGAGCTTGCCCAGCTCGATCACGGCGCCGACCAGGGCGTCGATCTCGATGGCGCGGCCGATTTCGATGTCCTGCAGCATCGAAGTCTTGTGTTTGCCGACCTTCTCGGCGCCGGCGATGCGCTTCTCCAGCGACACGCGGAACTCGACGCCGAGCTTGTTGGCGATGGTCTGTGCCTCGGTCATCATGTCGGCTGCGAGCTGGCGCGTGAGCGGGAACTGGCAGATGTCTACCAGTGTGGAATGGGTCAGGGCGCTGATCGGGTTGAAGCTGAGGTTGCCCCAGAGTTTGAGCCAGATTTCCGCGCGGATATCTTTCAATATCGGTGATTTGAAACCCGCTTTGGTGAACGTCGCCGTGATGTTCTTCACGCGCTCGCTCTCGGAGCCGTCGAGTTCGCCCACCGGGAAACGATTGCCTTCGATGAGCTTGATGACGCCCGGCGCAGCGATCTCGGCCGCGGGAAATACCACGCAACCGAGAATGCGCTCGACCTCAATGTTGGCCATCAACGCGCCATTCGGATCCACCGTCTCGACCCTCCGGCCCTCGAATTCGCCGCCGTGCTTCTGGAAATACCACCAGGGAATGCCGTTCTGGGTCGTGACCACGACGGTCTTGTCATGGAACAGGCTGGGAAGCTCTTTGGCGATCGGCTCGACCTGGTGCGCCTTGAGCGCCAGGATCACCACGTCCTGCTTGCCGGCCTCGGCGATCTTGCTGGTCGCCTTGACGTTCTTCGCCACGTGTTCGCTGCCGTCTTCCTCGATCAGCTTCAGACCGTTTTTTCGCATGGCCTCAAGGTGCGGGCCGCGCGCGATCAGCGTGACTTCTTCGCCCGCAAGCGCGAGCTTGGCTCCCATCAAACCGCCGATGGCGCCGGCGCCGACGATGCAGATCTTCATGGGTGAATCCTCCAAATCATTTGTATTCGTTGGATAGCGTGCCGATGCTGTCGATGACGATCTCGACCCTGCTGCCCGGCTTCATCGAGCCGACGCCCACGGATGTGCCGCAGGAAATCATATCGCCCGGGTAAAGCGTCATGTCGCGCGAAATCAGGCTCACGATCTGTGCCGGTTTGAAAATCATGTCGCTCACCGGGTAATTCTGCCGCTCCTTGCCGTCGAGCAGGGTTTTCACGTGGAGATCGAGCGGGTTCACGTCCGTGGCGATGACCGGCCCGAACACGCCGAAGCTGTCGAAGCCTTTGGCACGCGTCCATTGGGCGAAGGTCGGATCTTTCTGGATAATCTCGGCGGCGGTGACATCGTTGGAGCAGGTGTAGCCGAAGATGTATTGGGCGGCATCGGTCTCGGAAACATTCGCGGCGCGTTTGCCGATCACGACCCCGAGTTCGCCTTCGTACACGACCTTCCCGGCATAGGACGCCGGCACGCGGATGGTCTGTCCGCCGGCGAGAAACGAATTCGGCGCCTTGAGCAGGTATAGCGGTTCGGGAGGCGCGGTCAGGTTGAGCTTGGCCGCGAGCGCGTGGAAATTGTTCCACAACGCGATCATTTTTGTCGGCATGCACGGCGTCAGCAGCGTGACCTCGGCGAGCGGCACGGTCGCACCTGTGGCGCGCGGCGCGGCGAACATGTCGCCTTCGTGGATCTGGATCGCACCGTCGCGCAGTGTTCCGAATCCGGTCTGTCCGCCGCGTTCGAAACGAATCCAGTGCATAAAGCCTCCTCCGCCGTGTTATCGTGGCGATCCGTTATCGCTGCGGATCGTAAGACGTATGCTACCTTTTGGCGTCGCGTGTCGCCAGTCGCAATCTTGTTATCGCTTGATGAAATTTGTATCGTGACCGCGAAACCGTAAAACCGATTTCACTGGACGAAAATATGCGCGACAACCAATTCCCCGGCCGTTCGGTCGTCATGAGCACGCACGGCATGATCGCCGCCAGCCAGCCGATGGCGACGCAGGCGGGACTGGCGGTGTTGCAGGCCGGCGGCAACGCCATGGACGCCGCGATCGCGGCGAGTGCCGTGCTCTGTGTCACCGAGCCGCAGTCGACCGGCATCGGCGGCGATTGTTTCCTGCTGTATCACGAGGCGAAAACCGGCAAGCTCCACGGCCTGAACGGCAGCGGCCGCGAGCCGGCGCGCGCCACCCTGGAGGAATTCGAGCGGCGCGGGCTGATGCAGGTGCCCGAGTTCGGCATCCTGTCGGTGATTGTGCCCGGCGCCGTGGACGCGTGGCAGACGGCGCTGGAGCGGTTCGGCACGCGCAGCCTCGAAGAATTGTTGCAGCCCGCGATTGCGTTCGCCGAAGATGGTTACGCGGTAACCCCGGTGGTATCGAAGTCATGGCAGAACAACGCCGCCGTGCTCGCGCCGCACCCGGAGAGTTGTCGCGATTTTCTGGTCGATGGCCATGCGCCCGCGACTGGCACCGTGCATCGTCAGCCACGACTCGCCCAATCGCTGCGCCAGATCGCGCAAGGCGGGCGCGATGCTTTCTACCGTGGTTCCATCGCCGAGGAGATCGTGCGTTTCAGTCGTGCCCATGATGGCTTGCTGGAACTCGACGATTTTGCCGCGTATCGCTCGGAATGGGTCGAGCCGATCGGCACTGATTATCGCGGCGTGCGGGTGTATGAAATCCCGCCGAACGGGCAGGGCATCACCGCGCTGATGACGCTCAATATCCTTGAGAACGCGGACCTGCGTGGCATGTCGCGCCTGAGCGCCGATCACCTGCATCTCGTGATTGAGGCGTTCAAGCTGGCCGTGGCCGAGCGCGACGAATACGTCGCCGACCCGGCATTCAACCGGCTACCCGTGGAAGATATGTTGTCGAAAGAATTCGCCGCCAGGCAATTCGCGCGCATCGATCCGAAGCAGGCCGCGCGATATCCGATTTTGCCGGCGGCTCGCCCCCACCGTGACACGGTGTATCTCAGCGTGGTGGACCGCGACCGCAACGCTGTGTCCTTCATCAACAGTTTGTATTATCCCTTCGGCAGCGGCATGGTCGCGGGCGACACCGGCATCATGCTGCAGAACCGCGGCGCTGGCTTCGTGCTGGAGCGCGGCCATTTCAACTGCATTGCGCCGCGCAAGCGCCCACTGCACACCATCATCCCGGCGATGGCGTATCGCGGCGATGACTTGTTGAGCTTCGGCGTGATGGGCGGGGAGTATCAGCCCATGGGGCATGTGACCGTGCTGACCAACTGGCTCGACTTCGGTCTGGATTTACAGGAGGCGATCGATGCGCCGCGGTTTCAGCCCGGTGGCGGCGTGGTGGCACTGGAGCGGCCGATACCGCAGGAGGTGCTGAAAGCGCTGCAACAGCGCGGGCATGTGGTCGGTCGGACCGAGCTGTCGCTCGGCGGCGCGCAGGCGATTTACGTGGATGCGCGCAACGGCGTGCTCTCCGCCGGCTCCGACCCGCGCAAGGACGGCTGCGCGCTAGGTTATTAAATGTAGGGTGGGCGTTGCCCATCATTGGACGCCGATCCACGGTTTAACGAAGTTAGCGGTGCGTGGGACGCACCCTACATTTCTATTTTTATGTAGGGCGGGTTAGCGCCGGTGTTCGGCGCGTAACCCGCCGAATGGCTTCAACCCAAGCCAAGTTTCTGCGCCAACCCGATGCGCTGCAGCTTGCCGGTCGCGCCCTTGGGGATTTCATCCAGAATTAATATTTTGCGCGGCACCTTGAAGTCCGCCAGACGCTTAGCAGCGAACTCGCGGATTTCCTTTTCATCGGCGCTCTTGCCCTCGCGCAGCACCACCGCCGCGGCCACATCTTCGCCGAGCTTCGCATGCGGCATGGCGAAGGTGACTACCTGCTGCACCGCCGGGTGGTCCATCAGCACCTCGTCCACCTCGCGCGGCGAAATCTTCTCGCCGCCGCGGTTGATGATCTCCTTCAGCCGGCCAGTGATGCTGAGATAGCCCTCGGCGTCGATCACGCCCTGGTCGCCGGTGCGGAACCAGCCGTGGGTGAATCCCTCGGCATTGGCCTTGGGATTGTTTTCATAGCCGTTGGTCACGTTCGGGCCGCGGATTACTATTTCTCCGGTAGCATTCGGGCCGAGCAGTTTTCCATCCTCACTCATAATCCCCACTTCTGGTCCGGCGGCGACGCCGACGGTTCCGGGCTTGTGCGGGCGCGGCGGCAGTGGGTTGCTGGTCATCTGGTGCGAGGCCTCGGTCATACCGTAGGACTCGAGCACCGGCGCATTGAATACCTGTTCCAGTTCGGCCAGCACCTGCGGCGGCAGCGACGACGAGGACGAGCGGATAAAGCGCAGCGGATGTCGCGCGATAATCTCGCGGTTGTTCGCGGCGCGCGACAGGATCGCCTGGTGCATCGTCGGTACCGCCGTGTACCAGGTCGGCTTGGCCTCGTCCATCATGGCGAAGAACTTGAGCGCGTTGAAACCGGGCGTGCAGTACACGCTGCCGCCGGCGCAGAGCGTGGACAGCACCGAGCCGATCAGGCCGTGGATATGAAACAGCGGCATGATACTGAGCCCGCGGTCGGCGGGTGTAAGGCTCAGGATGTCGCGGATGTGACCGGCCGAGGCGCACACGTTGCGCTGCGACAGCGGCACGATCTTGGGGCGCGAGGTGGTGCCGGAGGTGTGCAGCACCAGCGCGACATCGTCGGCTCCGGCGTATCCGCCCGATATCGTCGCCTTGGTCTTGGTGCTTTCAACCGGCACCAGCTCGAACACGCCGGCGGGATCGGTATTTTTGCGCACAAGCTCGATCACGGGAATATTCTGTTTGGCGGCGACACCGAGTGCCGGCGAACTGCTGCCGCGTTCGACGATCAGGGCCTTGGCCTTGAGGTCGGAGAGATAGAATTCGAATTCATCGGCGCGGTAGCCCGGATTAAGCGGCGCCGAGGTGGTGCCGGCGGCGACCGAAACGAACGCCGTGGCCATCTCGGTTCCATTCGGCAGCACCAGCGCCACGCGGTCGTTGCGCCCGATCCCGAGCCGGTTCAGGCTGGCCACGGTGCGCTCGACATGGTCGCGCAGCCCGCCGTAGGTGAGCGAGGGACAACCGCTGCCTACGAAGGCGACAGCCGTGGCCGGCTTGCCCGCCAGTAACTCATGGATCGTGGAAAAGACGGTCATACGTTCTCCTTAAATCGGCCGCTCGCCCTGAGCTTGTCGAAGGGTGAACGGGAAATGCGGTAAATATCAGGCGATTCATTGGCTCATGGTTCGACAGGCTCACCACGAACGGACTTTATTTCAGGCTTTCCTGACGAAATTATTCAGGACAGCGATATCCTGAATGCACCGCCATGTTATCAGCCTTGCACAGGCTGTAAATCCGTTTTTCATGATGCGCAACAACGAACCACCCAGGAACTGGGCAGTTTTAATTCATGCCATCAGTATTGGATTAATAATTCCGTCAGGATCGAACGCGCGTTTCAGATTCTGGTGTAAGGTCGCGAGCACCGCCGGTAGGCGATGGAAGCTTGCGCCATTCATTTGTTCATGGCGGAACAGGGTGGCGTAACCACCGACATTTTCCGCGTGCTGGTGAATGGCATTGGCGGGAGCGTCGCTCAAGAGCCAGCGCTGCGCGCCGCCCCAGTCGATGAGCCACTTGCCGGGCAGATTGATCGGCGGCGTGGCCGGCGGGACAGACAGGCGCCAGAGTGGGATATCGTTCTGGAAGAAGTTGCGCTGATGTTCGCATAGCTCGCGCCAGAACCCATCGCCGTTTTCAACAACCGCGCCACCGAGCTTTGCGCAGGCAGCGCGCACGCCCGGTTCGGTGCCCGAGAGGCGGACATATAAGGTGTCGCCGGTGTGGCAGGCGCCCGAGAGCGGCAACGGCAGGCCGGCCCAGGCATTCATGGTGGCGATGGCCTTGTCAGCCGGCATCGCGAAGCAGAGCGTGATTTCTTTCGCCGGTTTTGGCAGTACTTTCAGCGAGACTTCGAGCAACACGCCAAGCGTGCCGAACGCGCCCACCATCAGACGCGAGACGTCGTAGCCAGCGACATTTTTCATCACCTCGCCGCCGAATTTCAGGATCTCGCCCTTGCCGTTGATGATCTTCGTACCGAGAACGAAGTCGCGCGCAGAACCGGCGTAGGGACGGCGCGGTCCGGAGAAGCCGCAGGCGATGGTGCCGCCCAGTGTCGCGGCTTCGCCGAAGTAGGGTGGTTCGAAGCCGAGCATCTGCCCCTTTTCAGAAAGCGCCGCTTCGATTTCCGCGAGCGGCGTGCCAGCACGGGCGGTCACGACCAGCTCGGTTGGTTCGTAGCTCACGATGCCGCGATGGCCGGTGACGGTGAGAGGTTTGCCTTGCGGCGTTCCGGTATAAAACGTTTTGGTGCCACCACCCGCGATGGCCAGCGCAGTACGGCTGGCCGCGGCAGCGCGGACCTCGTCCTGCAAAGCCCGACTGATGTCGGCGTCACTCTTCATTCCGCCATTTTGTTGTAGACCCCTTGCCGGGTCAATGGAATGAATCCACTGTGTGAAATGACCGCGGCTTGGAGACCTGTCCGCCGACCTGTTAGGCTTATCCGCAACGCGGGCCGGGTACGCAGCGCAGCCCGCGCAACCCGCATTCAGGATCAAACCATCAGGGGGAACCGATGAAAATCTCAAGATTTCTGTTAGCCGCTGGCGCAATCTTTCTCTCGCTGTCCGCGAACGCGGAAGACGTGGTGCGACTCGGCAACCTGAAGTTCGCGCATTACGGCGCGGTGTCGTACATGAAGGAGATCGCCGGAAAGTACAACCTCAGGATCGAGGAGCGCATGTTCGCCAAGGGGCTCGATATCATGCCCGCGATCATCGCCGGTGAGATCGATATTTCCGCCAGCGCGCTCGACGCCGCCATCGCCGGACGCGCCGGCGGTACGCCGATCTACGTCGTTGCCGGCTTTTCCAAAGGAGGCGCGCGTCTCGTGGCGCAGCCGGGCCTCAACATCAAATCGGTGGCTGACCTCAAGGGCAAACGTGTCGGCGTGGCGCGCGGCGGGGCACAGGAACTGCTGCTGCTCGCGGAGCTCGCCAAGTACAATCTGACGTGGTCCGACCAGCCGGGCAAGGACGTGCAGATCGTCTACATGGCGTTCGCCGATCTGAATCAGGCGCTGCAGCAGAAGCAGATCGACGCCATGTGCCAGTCGGAGCCGCAGTCGTCGCAGGCGATCAACAAGGGCTGGGGCGTGGAGGTGATCAAGCCCTATGACACCGAGATAGGCGAGCCGGTCCGGGCGCTGGTCATGACCGAAAAGATGTACAACGAGCGCCGCGATGTGGCCCTGCGCCTGATGAAGGTATTTGTCGAGGCCACGAAATACTTCATAGACAATCCTCCGCTTGCAGAGAAGTACGTGCGCGAGAATATGTTCAAGGGACAGATCACGAGCCAGGACTATCAGGACGCGCTGAGCAACGCTGCGTTCACTTACGATATGACGCTCGAGCACGTTCAGGTCACCACCGATTCCATGGTGAAGTACGGTGTCGGCAGGATGACCAAACCGCCGGTCGCCAAGGATTGGGTGAAGCTCGATCTGCTGACGCAGGCGAAAAAAGATCTCAAGATCAAGTAACGCGGCGGCGCGCGTCGACAGGATGAAGCCGTCGAAGCTGATCAGGCTGTTGCAGGGCTTTCTCGTGCCGTGCCTGGTGCTCGGGCTGTGGCACTGGCTATCGTCGAGCGGCCTGATAAACCCCATGATCCTGCCGTCGCCGCTGGCCGTGGCCAGGAAGTGGTTCGAGTATTTAAGCCCACACGAGCCGTTCGATCCCGCCAAGTCGGGCTATCTTGCGTGGCTTGTGTCGGGCGAATTGTTGCACGATGCCTACGCCAGTCTGCACCGCGTGGTCTCGGGATTTCTGATCGGCGCCGGGCTGGCGCTGCCGCTCGGGCTCTTCACGGGCGCGAGCGACAACGTGTACAAGCTGTTCAATCCTCTCGTCCAGGT
>Ga0209515_10004955_pt1 | contig 17628 bp, 8 predicted proteins | sample Subgroupgradi54m_FD_187454 | JGI IMG/M metagenome (GOLD analysis project Ga0209515, IMG submission 187454) | Subsurface groundwater microbial communities from S. Glens Falls, New York, USA - GMW60B uncontaminated upgradient, 5.4 m (SPAdes)... ...
CTTCCGATCTGTGATCGTGTACACTTCGTCGCCGAGGTTTTCGATCATCACGTGGGGTCGGCCGTACGCGATGCTTTTCGGCGTCGTCCGAAAGAGCATCGCGGAGAGGTATCCCCAGACACTTTTGGAGACGATTCGCCCGGGACCGAGCGAAGCTTCGAGCTGCGCTCGGTAATCGTCGAGGATCTGCGCATCCCACCCGGTGCCGGCGAACGGCGTGAGCGTGCCCTCGCAGTTGACGAGGCCGAACTGGCGGAGCGGGATCGTCTCGTCGCCGTGCTCCACTCGGTGCGTGGACGTTCCGCCGGCGTCCGCGAGCAATTTCACGGAGAGCCCGAGCTTGTGCGCGCCCGTGGTGTGCGCCCACGCGTTGCCGGTTCCAAGCGGAAGAATGCCGATGGGCGGAAATTCCGTGCCTTTTGGATAGACGCGGTCGAGCGCGTTCACGAGCGCTACGGCGGTCCCGTCACCACCAGCGGCCAGGATGCACCGCAGGTTCTTGAGCGACTTGATCCAGCCCTCTACTTCGGAAATCGATCGCGTCAGGCGCACGCTCGCGCCTGGCAGAGCACGCGAGATTTGCACGGCGATACGGCGACCGCCACGTTTGGCGTTCGCGTTGACGAGGATGGCGAGGCCTGTGCCCGGCGGCTTCACCATATCGCTCTTGTCCGACCGGACCGCATGCACTCGATGCGTAGGTAACACATTGCAGCGATCTTCAGAATTGCACGAAATGGCGTTTGCCCCGCCCAAAAAGGGCCGCGCCACCGCCGGCGACGATGGCTGGGTGCGTTTGCCGAGCGGCCTTTTAGAGTGCGCTCGCGATGGCGGCGCGCACGTCGCCGATGAATCGCTCGCGCCGCACTTTTGCGGGTAGCTCGGCATACGCCGACGGGTGGATGGGGCGGTGAATCGTCACGCGCACACTCGCGCCCGGCGACGAGCGTAGGCCGTTGGCGGGGAGCGCTTCGCGCGTTCCCTGGATGGTGACCGGCAAAACTGGCCATTTGGTCTCGAGAGCGAGGACGAAGCCACCCTTTTTGAACGGCAAGAGCTCGCCCGTCTTGCTTCGCGTCCCCTCCGGAGCAATCCAGACGCTCACGCCTCCGGCAAGCTTCGCCTTCGCAACTTCCAGGCTCTCGATGGCGCGCACTCGGTTGCTCCGGTCGACGGCGATGAAGCCGGCCTCGCGAAGGGCGGCTCCGAACACGGGGAGACTGAAGAGCTCGAGCTTGGCCACCATGCGCAGGTTGCTGCCGAGGACGTGGAAGAGCACGGGCACGTCGTAGTGGGATTGGTGATTGCTCATCACCAAGTAGGCCTTGCCGTTCTCGATGTGCTCGTGCCCGACCACATGGAGCGAGGTTCCCAGGTTTCGCACGACCTTCGCGCACCAGCTCTCGAGCCGGTCGTCGCATACTTGCTTGGTGACGCGACCGAGCGCCGCGTCGAGCACCGTGGGAAAGCAGATGGAGAGCGTTTCGTAGACGTTACGAAGAGAGAGAGAGAGAGACTTCTTGGCCATACGGTTTCGCGCGCACGTTACCCATTTTGCCTGTTTCCCGCGACCCCGGCCCCGATCCCGACCCCCGACCCCGACCCCGGTTCAGGGTTCGCTTGATATCCAGGAGAAGGGTACGTACCATCGGGCCGCGGCGGGGTGTGCCTGCCGAACAATCTCAGTATTTGCAGTAGTTTACAGCACTGCCTCCCGGCCCAAAGACCAGGGCAGCGCGGGCGGTTCTCCCCAAGGTGACGATGAGCGCGAAGACCATCCGGACCGCCCTTGGCTTGCTGCAAGACGATCCTGACAACGAGCAGGCATGGCTGGACTTTCGATCGGCGCTCCGCCTGACGTCGGACAAGCCTGCCGCGGACAGCGGGATGAGCCACGAAGAGCTCACGAAGCTGCTCCTTTCGGCGCGCCGCGCACACGAAATGCGTCGCGAGCACGACGCGGTCGCGCGGCTCCTGGAGATGGAAGTCGTCCTTGCCAAAGGGCAGCCCAACGAAGCCGATTTGACCGGCGAGCTCGCGCGCGTGCTGGACGAGGAGCTGCTCGACGACGCGCGGGCCGTGCTCGCGTACGAGCAATACTTGAAGCTTCGTCCCGGTGACGCGAAAGCAGAGGACGCGCTCGAGCGAAGCGACGCTCGTACGACGAAGTGGCCGGAGCTCGTCAAGCGCTACGTCCAGGAAGCCAAAGCGGCAGGCGAGGGGAGCTTCAGGAGCTCGCTCCTGGTCAGCGCCGCGGAGACAGCGTTCCGGTACGGAAGGCCGGCGCTCGGAAGCGAAAAGAAGAAGAAGCAGCTCGCGTCGCTCATCGAGCAGATCATTGGTGGGCTCAAAGAGGCGATTGAGATCGATCCGAAGAACCGGCGCGCCGCAATCCTTCTCGAGCGCGTCTACCACGACGAAGAAAGGTGGGAGGATCTCGCGACGACGCTGGAACGGCTCGCCACCGAAGCGAGCGTCAAAGAGGAGAAGATCGCGGGCTTCGTGCGTCTCGCGCGCGTCCTCAAGAAGAAGCTCAGCGCGCCAGATCGCGCGGCCGCGGCGTACGAGCGCGTGGTCGATCTGTCCCCAGGGCACCCCGAAGCGACCAGCGCCCTGGTGGACTTCTTCACCGACCGCGAAATGTGGGAGCACTTGGTCTCGCTCTACGACGACCAACTCAATACTTCGCGAGGGCAAGACGCCGGGACGATTCTCCAGGTTGCCATGGTGCACTGGAAGATGAGGAACAACCCGGAGGCGGCCGAGCCGTACTTCGAGCGGCTTCGCAAGATCGAGCCCGCGCATCCGGGGATGCTGGGCTTCTTCCGCGAGTGGAAGGGATTGCACGCGGCGCAGGGTCGCTTGATGACCATCCTCACCGAGGCGCAGCGCGCGATGCCCGACGGGCCGGGGCGCGCCAAGATCGGCGCGGAGATCGCCAAGCTCGCCGAAGAAGGCGCCAACGCCACGAAGGCGATCGAGCAGTGGCGCGCCATTCTGCGCAGCGATCCGCAAAACAAGGACGCGCGCGATGCGTTGAAGCGCCTCTACCGCCAGACGGGCGGCTGGAACGCCTTGGCCGACCTTCTCCGCTCGGAGCTCGAGAAGGTGCTCCCCGAAGACCCGGCGGGGCGCTTGCCGATTTTGCGCGAGATCGCCGAGGTCTACCGCGAGCACATCAAGAGCGATTCGGCGCTGGTGACGGTCCTGTCGCAAATCATCGCGCTCGATCGCGAGAACGCAGACGCCGTGCGCGAACTTTGTCGCGTCTACGAAACGCTCGGGCGCTATCGCGATCTGTTGACCACCCAGTCCCGCCTCGCGGAGCTCGAGAAGGACAAGGGGGTCAAGGCGGAGCTTTACCGTGCGATCGCTCGTCGGTGGATGGACCAGTTCTCCAACATGCAGAACGCGGTCGAGGCATGGGAGAGCTTGCACGAGGTCGAACCGCACGACCGCGAGGCCATCGACAAGCTCAAAGAGCTCTACGCCAAGCGTCGCGCGTACAAGCCGCTCTACGAGCTGCTCGAGCGCGAGGCCAAAGAGCTCGAAGGCGAGAGGCGGCGCGAAGTCTGGACCGAGATGGCCAAGCTCGCGGCCGAACGCTTGGAACGAGGCGGCGACGCGCTCAGGCTCTACAAGCGGATTCTCGCCGAAGATCCGTCGAGCATGTCGGCGCTCGATGCGCTCGAAAAACAGGCCGATCGCGACAAGGACTACAAAACCGTCGCCGAAGTGCTCGAAAAACGCGCGCAGCACGGCACCGACGAAGCTGCCAAGCTCGCCGTTTTGCAAAAACTCGGAGCGCTCTACGCCGATCGCCTGGACGACCAGGCGGGAGCGATGCGCACCTGGCGCCGCGTTCTCGAGCTCTCGCCGGGGCACGCCAAAGCGACGCGCGTGCTGCGCGACGGGCATCTGGCCATGGGCGACTACGACGGGCTCGAGCTGCTCTATGGCAAGAACGACGACTGGGAGGGGCTCGTCGAGGTCTTGTCGGGGGCAGCCGACAAGACACCGGACACCTCGCTGAAGGTCGAGCTCTCGTTTCGCGTGGCCACCGTTTTCGAGGACAAGCTCAAAGCGCCCGATCGAGCGTTCCGAGCCTACGAGCGGGTGCTCGGCGTTCGGCCCGGCGATGAGCGCGCCTCGTCGAAGCTCGTGCCGATCTACGAGAAGGAAGAGAAGTGGGCGCGCTTGCCCGCGCTCTACGAAGTGCTTCTCGGAGCGGCAAAAGACGACGACGACAAATTCAAGCTGCTAAAGAAGCTCGCCAAGGTCACAGGCGATCACCTCGGCGATCGCGCGGCGGCGCTCGGCTACCTGCGTCGCGCGTTCGAGCTTGCGCCGGAGTCGAAAGAAGCGCTCCTGGCGTTCGAGACGGCATCGCGCGCCGCCTCGGAGTGGGGGCCGCTCGTCGAAGTTCTTTCTGCGAGGAGCGTTGCGAAGAATGTAAGAGCGGAGGAGCGACGCGCGCACAAGGCGAAATTGGCCGAGATCGCGACGGAGCTCGGCAAGGTCGACGACGCGGTGGCCACCTACAAGGCGCTCGTCGAGGACAACCTCGAGGACGAGGCGAGCGTTCAAGCGCTCGACAAGCTGCTCCGGAGCGGGGACCGCCGCGACGATCTGCGCTGGCTGTTCGAGATTCGTGTCGCAAGCGCGAACACGGCGCTCAAGCTGGACCTTCTGAGCGAGTGGGCGATTCTCGAAGAAGAGGCTTTCGGCGCACCGGAAAAGGCCATCGCGATTTATCGGCAGATCCTGGAGATCGTGCCGAAGCACGGAAAAGCTCTGCGCGCGCTGGCGCGCCTCCTCAAGAGCGCGGGCGACGCCGCTGGCGCGATCGAGTTTCTCGAACGAGATCGAGATCAGCGCGATGGCAGAGAGCGCGCGGCGCGCGAGGTGGAGCTGGCGCGCCTGTACATCGGCGAGCTGAAGCGCCCCAACGACGCCCTTTCCGCGGTGAAGCGGGCTCTCGACACAGTACCGAACGACCCGGAAGCGGTGGGCGTGGTGGAGGAGCTCCTCACCGTCGGCGAGACGCGCGCGCGGGCCGCGGCGGTCCTGGAGGCGTGCTACGCGGAGACGGGGCAGCTAGGGCGTCAGACCGAAGTCCTGGAAGTGCTCATCGCCACCGCGGCTGCGAAAGCCGATCGCATCGCGCTGTACGAGCGCCTCGCCGACGTTCACGGCAAGCAGAACGCGAACGGGCGTGCCTTCGACGTGCTCGCACGCGCCACGGCCGAGTTTCCCACGGAGCTCGAGCTATGGGATCGCTTGGGGGTTCTCGCGAACAAGACCAACAAGTCGCAGGCCTTCGTGGAGGCCATCGCGCAGGCGGTTCCGGCAAGCGGCGAGACGGGCCTTCCGCCGGCCGTGGAGGCCGATTTGGCCGAACGGGCGGCCACGCTCTACGACGAGATGCTCGGAGAGATCGATCGCGCGGAGCCGTATCTCGAGCGTATTTTGACGAGCGATCCGTCGAACGAGCGCGCGTTTGCGCGCCTGAAGCAGATCCTCACCACGCGCGAGAAATGGCCTGAGCTCGAGCAATGCTACGAGCGCGCGGTGGCGGCGTCGTCGAGCGCCGCGCGGCAAGCCGAGCTCTTGAGCGAAGTCGCGCTCATTGCCGAGGAGATTACCGCCGACCGCCCGAAGGCCGTCGCATACTATGAGCGCATCGTCGAGCTGGTGCCGACGCACGAGCAAGCGATCCGTGCGCTCGACCTGCTCTATGGCGTAACCGAACGATGGGAGAAGCTCGCGGCGCTGCTCGTGCGGCGGCTCGGCGGCGCCGACGCCGAAGAGGTATTGCAGATCAAGCTGCGCCTCGGCGCGCTGCACCACGACAAGCTGGGCGATCCGAAAGGGGCTCTCGGCTACCTCGAAGACGTGCTGCAGGCGGATGTGAATAGCCGGGAGGCGAAGGGCCTCGTCGAAAAATGCCTGACTGTGCCGGCTCTTCGGCCGCGCGCGGCGAGGGTGCTCGAGCAGGTGTACGCACAAAGAGACGAAGCGCGCGATCTGGTGCGCGTTCTCGAGGTGCGCCTCGAGTCGGCGACGGATTCCATCGAGCGCCGCGAGCTTCTGCGGCGGGTCGCAGAGCTGCGAGATGAGCGTCTCACGGACGATCCGGGCGCGTTGGAAGCCTATCTTCGCTTGGTCCCGCTGGTGCCGAGCGACGCAGACGCCCGGGAGCGACTTCTCGAGATTGCCAGGCGCATCGGCCAGCACGAGCGCGCGGCCCAAGTCCTGGAGGAGGCTGCTCTGGCGGGCGGTACGCCGCAGCCGCGCGCCGAGATCCTGAGCAGTGTGGCCAAAGTCTATGAAGAGAACCTGAAAGACGCGGCGCGTGCGGAGAGCGCTTACAAGAGGGTGCTGGAGCTCGATCCCGACGATCCGGTGATTGCGCTGCCGGCGGCCCGCGCGCTGGAGCGCATCTATGCGGTCTCCGGAAAAAACGGAGAGCTTTCGTCGATTCTGAAGATCGAGGTAACGCTCGAGGACGACGTCGAAAAAAGGCGCGACCTTCTGGCGCGGCTCGGCGAGCTCTGCGAAAAGACCCTCGACGATCCGCGTGGCGCGCAAGAGGCCTGGAAAACGCGGTTGGACGACGATCCAGCAGACGCGACGGCGTTGAAAGCGCTGGATCGTCTCTACGAGCGCACGGGAGAGTGGCGCGCGCTCGTCGACGTCCTTCGCGCGCGCGAGCGGGCCGCCGCGCCTGACGACGGCGCAGCGCGAAAGGCGTTCATGCTGCGCTCGTCTGGAATTCTGGCCGACAAGCTGGCCGACGTTCCCGAGGCCATCCTGGCCTATCGCGCCGTCATCGACGATTTCGGCGCGGAGCGTTCGACTCTGGCGGCGCTCGCGCGTCTGTACGAGCTTGCCGACCGCTGGCAAGACCTCGCCGAGACGCTCGAGGGAGATCTCGCCCTCACCCAAGAGCCGCCGGAACGTCTCCTTCTGCTTTCTCGCTTGGGCATGGTTCGGCAGAACAAGCTGAAGGATCTGCCGGGCGCCATCGACGCGCATCAAGAGGCTCTCGCCATCGAGCCCAAGCACGCCGTCAGTCGCGAGGCGCTCGAGACGTTGCTCGGGGATGCCGACGCGCGGCGCGAGGTCGCGGGCATCTTGCGCCCGCTCTACGAAGCCGACGGAGATCAGACGCGTCTCTTGCGGGTTCTCGACATCGAGACCGAGTACGCCGAGTCCATCGAGCAGAAGCTTGCCACGATTGGCCGCGCAGCAAGTGTGGCGGAAGGGCCGCTGGCCGATCCGCTGCGGGCTTTCGGCTACGTGTCGCGCGCGCTCCGTGAGGCAACGTCCGAGCCGGATTTCAGGACGTGGCTCGCGCGGGCCGAGCGCCTCGCGGATGCCACGGAACGCTGGCCAGACCTCATCGAGCTCCTGAGCGCGATCACGCCCGACATTCTGGATGGCGGCTTGCAGCTCGACATGACGATTGAAATCGCCGAAAAATCCCGCTCGAAACTCTCCGATGCGGAAAGGGCGAGGACCTATTACGTCAAGGCGCTCGACCTGAAGGGCGACGACCGGCGCGCTCTCACCGCCCTCGAGTCGCTCTATGGCGAGGCGAGTGATGCGCCCGCGCTCCTCGACATTCTCAAGCGCCGCGCAGAGGCAGCGGAGACCGACGACGAGCGCAAAGCCATCCTCTACAAAGAAGCGCGCCTCTGCGACGAAACGCTCCACGACCGGCGCGCCGCCATCGAAACGTACGAGGAGATTGTGGATCTGGCCATGGAGCCGGAAGCTACCCTCGCGCTGGAGCGACTCTATGCGCAGGCCGAGCGTTTCGAGGAGCTCATTGCGCTCTACGAGCGCCAGCTCGGCGCGACGGGTGTTTCGGCGGCGCGAGCCGCGGAGATTCATCACAAACTCGGTGAGACGTACGAGACGAAGGTGCGGGACATCGACCGCGCATTCGACGAGTACGAGGCTGCCCTCGGATCGCACTCCGCGGGCGAAGGCCACGAAAAGGCGGTGCAAGCCCTCGAGCGCCTCATGGAAGACAAGGCTCATGCTGCGCGCGCCGCCGAGATGCTCGAAGGGGTCTACTTGGCCCGGCTGGATTGGCGCAACGTGATGCGCGCGCTCGCCGTTCGATTGGAGTCGAGCCAAGATCCCGACGAGCGGCGCCAGCTCTTGCGGCGGCTGGTGAAGCTCCACGAAGAGCAAGAAGAGAATTACGGCGCCGCGCTCGACATGACCGCCAGGCTGTTCGCCGAAGACGTGACGGAGGAAGAGACGTGGGGCGAGCTCGAGCGCCTCGCGCGCGTCGCCAACGCCGAGGCGCGCCTGGCGGACATTTTTGCCGCGGAGCTCGAGAAGCTCACCAGCGACGAGCCGGCGACGGCGCGTCTCGCCAAACGAACAGGGGAGCTCTACGAAGCGCAGGGAAACCTGGAGCGCGCGCTGGTTTTCTATCGGCGCGCCTACACCTTCGCGCCCGACGATGACCCGGCTACGTTCACTGCGATCGACCGGCTCTTGAAGCAGGCTGGCCGCGCGGAAGAGCGTGTCGCGCTCTACCGAACGGCGCTCGACTATCGCGACGAGCCCAAAGAGCGCATCGAGACACTTCACACGATCGCGAGCATTCAGGAAGCCGACCTCAAGGCTGACAACGAGGCTGTCGATACCCACCGCGCCGCGCTCGACATCGACGATTCGGATGGGAGGTCATTGGAAGCGCTGACCCGCCTCTTCGCACGGTGCTCGCGGTGGCGCGATCTCGCCGACCTCACGCGGAAGCGCGCGGAGCAGAGCGCGCTACCGGAAGAAGAAGCAAAGCACCGCCTCGAGCTCGGGCGTCTCTTGCAAACACACCTCGGCGAGACGGCCGCAGCCATCGACGAGTACCAGGCGGTGGTCGACCTGGCCGGTGGCGGAAAAGGGCCCGGCCCCGAGGCGATCAAAGCTCTCGAGGGACTCCTCGCGACTCAGGAGCACAAGGCCCGGGTGGTCGAGCTCTTGCGGCCGATTTACGAGCAAGCAGACGACTGGCGCCATCTCATCATCGTCAACGACGAACGTCTCGGGCTTGCGGAGGGTGCGCAGGACAAGGTCGCCATCTTGCGCGAAACCGCGAGTCTCTGGGAGACGCGAGGGAAGAGCCCGGGCAAGGCCTTCGACGCGGTCATGCGGGCATTCGTGCTCGATCCCGACGACGGAGACACACGGGGCGAGCTCGATCGGCTCGCGGAAATCACCAAGCGTTGGGATAACCTCGCGGACGCATACGAACAAGGAATCGCCAAGACCGAGGGGATCGGCCAAAAAGAGCTTCTTTCGTCTCTGGCACGCCTGCACGACAAGAAGCGCGACGATCCGCGACGCGCGCTCGAAGCCTACGACCGCCTGCTCAAGCTCGACGAGACGGATCCGGAACCGCTCGAGGAGATGGACCAGCTCGCCACGCTCCTCAGCGATTGGCCGGCGTTGGTGCGCGTTCTCACGCGCCGCGCCGAGCTCTCTCCGGACGACGACGAGCGCGCGAGCCTCTGGCGCCGCGTCGGCGAGGCCAAGCGCGACATGCTCGACGACACGCCCGGGGCCATCGATGCCTACGAGCGCGCGCTTGAGCTCGAGTCGGACAGCGCCTTCACCATCGACAACTTGATCGCGCTCTTCGAGGTGAAAAACGACTCCGCGCGCCTGGTGGATTTGTACCGCCGTCGCGTGGAGCTGTGCGGCGAAGACGACGCCGCTCTGAAGTTCCAGCTCCTTTTGGACGGCGCCACTCGCTATGAAATCGGCCTCGGCGATCGCCGAGAGGCGATCCACCTTCTCTCTCTTGCGCTCGGCGAGAAACCTGGGAGCGGAGAAGTGCTCGTCCGACTCGATGCGCTCTACACGCAAGAGAAGATGTGGCCCGAGCTCTTCGAGAACCTGCGTCATCAGGCGGCGAATGCAGCGGACGAGGAGGCGAGGAATGTGCTCCGAAAGCGCATCGGGCATCTCCTTGCGGGCGAGCTAGACGACGCGACGCAAGCGCTCGAATCCTTCAAGCAGGTGCTCGCGTCCGGCTTCGATGACGAGGCCGCGAGCGCCATTCGCGAACTCGGCGAATCGCGCGACGAGCTGCGGGCCGACGCCGCCCTGGCCCTCGAACCGGTCCTTCGGGCCGCGTCGAAGTGGACCGATCTCGCGGGCGTCCTCGAAATGCGTCTTCGCGCGGAAAGCGAACCTTCCGATCGCGCGGCAACGCTGCGCGCGCTGGCGACGGTTGCCGAGAGCCACCTCGGCGACGGCAAGCGAGCAGAGGACGCGCTCCTCCGCGCCATCGCCGAGGAGCCTACGAGCGCACCGCTCCACGCCGAGATCGAGCGGCTGTGCGACCAGAATGGCGAAGGCGGGTGGAACCGCTACGCCGACACGCTCGGGGAGCGTGCGGCCGGCGTGTTCGACGCGACGGTGACCACGGACCTTTACGTTCGCCTGGGGCGGGTGGCCGAGGAGAGGCTCAAGGACGAAGCGCGGGCGGCACGGGCCTACGCGCAGGCCATGGAGCAAGCGGGAGACAGCACCAGCGTGCTGAGCGCGCTCGATCGTCTGTACGGCCGCCTCGGTGACACTCACGCGCTCGCAGACGTCATCGAGCGCCGCGTCGCCCTGGAGAGCGACTCGAGTGCGCAAGCGGACCTCCTCCACCGTTTGGCCGGCCTGCAGATCAAGGAGTTCAGCGAGAAGGCGCAGGGGCTCGCGACGTTGCGTACGGCGCTCGAGAAGCTGCCCGCTCACGAGGCGAGCCGGGCCGCCCTGGTGGAAATTCTGACCGACGACGTACTTTTCGACGACGCGTTCGACGCGCTCGAATGGACCTACCGCGCGCTCGGCAAGAGCGAGGATCTTGCCAAGCTCTACGAGAAGCGCGTCGATCGCGCCGAGAACACACGCGATCGATCTCGCGTGCGGATGGACCTCGCCCGTGTCCTGGAGAAGGACGTTCGTGATCCGGCCCGAGCACAGCGCGTCATCGAGGCGCAGATCGCAGAAGATCCGTCCGACACCGACGCCATGGGTGAGCTCGAGCGCCTTGCCAGCGCGGCGAACGGGTGGAGGCAGGCGTGCGACGCCCTCGAACGCGCGCTCGAGAACGCCGAGGAGAACGTGCCTGCGGGCACACGGTCCGAGCTCTGGATGCGCCTCGCCGGCTGGCAAAAAGACCGGCTGACCGAGGTCGCCAAGGCGGAGCAATCCTACGGGGCTGCGCTCAAGGCAGATCCGGAGAGCTCCGACATTCTTCGTGCTCTCGAGGAATTGCAGCGCGCGCCGGGACGCGAGCGCGATCTCGTGGGCACCTTGCGCGCGCGGGCGAAGCTCGACCCCAGCGTCGCCGAAAAACGAGGAATCTTGGAGGAGGCAAAGGTGCTCGCCGAGACGATCGTGAACGATCGCGATCTCGCCGAGGCGGTGCTGCGTGATCTGCTGGTGGAGGACGAGAGCAACGCGTGGGCCCTGGAGGAGCTGACCAAGCTGCGTGGGGTGGCGGGTGACTACGCGGAGGTGGTCAAGCTGCTCCTCCGGCGCGCGGAGGTCGCTCGAGAGGCCGTGGAGCAGATCGCACTGAAGCATCGAGCCGCCAGCGTGACGGCCGAACACCTGCGGGATGACGCGCGTGCGATCGAACTGTACGAGCAGATACTGGAGCAGGAGCCCAACGACCAGGAAGCCGCGACGCACCTTCGCGCGCTCTACACGTCGGCCGGCAAGGAAAGGGACCTTGCAAAGCTGCTTCAGCTCTTGATCGACAATGCGATGAACCAGCAAGTTCGCGCGTCGCTGCGAATGGACCTGGCCCGATTGCAAGGTGAGCGCTTCGACGCGCCACGTGACGCCATCGACACGCTGCGCGGTGTGCTCGAGGAAGATCCGACGCACGAAGGCGCGGTAGTCGCGCTTTCGCAGATTTACGAGAAGACGGGACAGGACGAGGAGCTGGCGGAGCTTCTCAATTCGCAAATCGGGCGGGCGCACGAGCGCGGAGATGCGCAAGCGGAGCTCGCCCTGATCGTGCGTCTCGGCGAAGTCTACGAGGGGCGCCTGAAGGACACGACGCGCGCACTCGACACCTACGAAGGAGTTCTCGCGCGCGACGCGACCCATCGCGGAGCGCTCGAGGCCGTCGCGCGGCTGGCGGAGGGTCGTGCCGCGTGGGAGCGTGCGGCTGGGGCCCTCATCAAACTGCTCGATGGATCGAGCGGTGAGGCCGGGGTGGAGCTGGCGCTTCGCCTGGCGGCGGCGCGCGAGAAGCTCGGCGACGGCCCCGGAGTCGAGGACGCACTACGACGAGCGCTTCAGATGGACGCGAAGAACCAAGATGTGCGTGCGCGGCTGCGCGATCTGTATGAGAAAGACAGAAAGTGGAACGATCTCGCAGATCTTCTGGTGGGCGATGCGAATCTCATTCACGCCGAACACCCCGAGATCGCGCCTGCTCCGGCCGCGCCCGCCCCGCTGCCGGATCGAACCGGCAACACCGTTCCGCCTCCTGGTCCGGTCGTCGAGATGCTCAAGCTCTTCCGGCGCGCAGCGGAGATACACATTCGCGAACGCGGCGAGCCCGGCGATGCGGTTCCCCTCCTCGAGCGCGCGACGGCGCTGGTGCCTCAGGATCGGGAGCTACTCATTCTGCTCGTCGATGCGTACACCGCGGCCAAGCGAGAGCGCGATGCGGCGCAAGTGCTCGAGCGGGTGATTGCCTCGTACGGCAACCGACGAGTAAAGGAGCTCTCTCTCTATCACCACAGGTTGGGCAAGGCGCTCGCGCAGCTCGGTGACAAAGACGTGGCCCTTGCGCAATACGACATGGCGTTCAAGATCGATCCCGGCTCCATTTCGGTGCTTCGCGATCTCGGCGTTCTCGCGCTCGAGACGAACGATCTGGAGCGCGCGCAGAAGACGTTCAAGGCGCTCCTCCTTCAGGGCCAGCGGCTGGACTCGAACGCTGGCATTTCGAAGGGCGAGGTCTTCTACTATCTGGGCGAAATCAGCGCAAAACAGGGCGACAAGGCCAAGGCCGTCCAGATGCTCGAGCGGGCGATCGAGAACGAGCCTAGTCTGTTGCGCGCCAAGACCATGCTGACCGAGCTCAAAGGCTGAGACCATGCGCGCGATGCTGGGCATCGTGCTCGGGTTCGTCGTTCGCGTGTGGCTCATGACACTGCGCGTTCACGTCGTGGCCGACCCGGCGCTGGAGGCCGTCCGCGCTAGGCCGTGGGTGCTGGCGTTTTTCCACGGCACGCAGTGGCCGCTTCTCGCCTGGAAGCGACGCAGACCCACTGTGGTGCTGGTGAGCCTGTCGCGAGACGGCGCGATGCAGGCGCGCGCGCTACGCATTCTGGGGCTCCGCGTCACGCGGGGGTCGACCTCGCGCGGTGGCGTGCGCGGGCTGGCCGCGCTGGTGCGAACGATGCGCCGGGAACGTGTGGACGCGGCGTTCGCGGTGGACGGGCCGCGGGGGCCGTACGGTGTTGCAAAACCGGGGGCGCTTGCGGCGGCGCGCGCTACGGGCGGTGTAATGGTGCCGATGGGAGGCGCCGTTCTACGCGGAATGACGCTGCGGCGAACGTGGGACAGGTTCACGATTGCCTGGCCCTTCTCGCGCGTTTGGGTGGCGCTCGGTCCGCCGATCGATCCGGACGGAGAGAACGCGCGCGTCCGCCTACAAGAGGCCATTTCGCACGCGAACGAGACTGCTCGCACGCGCGCACGAGAGCTCGAGGTGGTATGCGCCGCATCGTGAGCATCGACGGCGAGATTTTCGCGCCGGAGGCGGCAACGATTCCGGCCTACGATCGCGGCTTTCTGTACGGCGACGCGGTGTTCGAGACGCTTCGCAGCTATCGAGGGGAGCCGCACTCGCTGGATTTGCACGTCGCGCGCCTGCTGCGCAGCGCGGAGCGCATTCAAATGCCTCCGCTCGACGCGTCGCTCATTTGCACGCGTGTCCGGGCGGCGTTTGCCGCGGCGCGAGAGCACGGCGAGGACGACGGCTACGCGCGCATCATGGTGACGCGCGGTTCCGCGCCGCTGGGGCTCGCCTTGGAGCTGGCGGCGGTTCCGCGCCTGGTCATCTTCGTCGAGCCGCTCCCGCCCGCGCCCGCGTACCATGTGGGAGTTCACGCCGTGACCGTGCCGGTGCTCCGTGCGGCAGATGGAACGAAAGCCGCGGGCGCCAAGGTGACGAACTACCTCGCGGCGATGCTCGCGCTCGCCGAAGCGAAGTCGCGGGGCGCACAGGAAGCCATCGTCCTCGATCTCGATGGGCGCGTCATCGAGGGGACGACCTCCAACGTGTTCATCGTCAAGGGCGGCGTGATCCGAACGCCTCCCGAAGAGGTAGGGCTCCTGGCCGGGATCACGCGCGCGACCGTCCTCGAGGCCGTCAACGTCCAGCTCGCCCCGCTCCTCGTGGCCGACCTTTACGACGCAGACGAAGTCTTCATCACATCGAGCATCCGCGAAGTGGTGGGGGTGGTCCTGGTGGACGGACGAAAGGTGGGAACCGGCAAGGTCGGCGACATGACGCGCGCCGTTCACGCGGCGTATCGTGCGCGCCTGAATTGCTAAAACACTAACAGTATTGAAGCGTTGCGTCGGCCTGTCACATCTTGAGTCTCGCGCACGCAGATTGAATCGATTGTGGCCCTTCCCAGTCCAACACTCCCGAGGAGAACGCCCATGCGATGCTCGCCCTTCGTCTTTTGCTCACTTGTTTTCGCGCTCGGAGTCGGCGCGCTTGGTTGCAGTGTTGCCGTCACCGTCAAGCCGCAAACCAAATACATCGGTGACACCGCCATCACCAAGACTGCCACCCGTGCCTTCGCGGCGACCGACGTGATCGAAATCGAGAACGGTAATGGCGACGTGGTGGTGACCGGGGTCTCGGGCCTCGACAAGATCACGGTGAGCACCAAGGTGTTCGCGTTCGCCGAGACGAAAACGGACGGTGACGCTGCGATCGCGGACCTCGCCGGCACGATCGCCCTCGAGGAGTCGGCGGGCAAGTTCTACATCCACTGCAACAAGGCGACGTCGTCCCACGGGAGCGCTGCGACGGGCACGACGGGATGCGAAGGCTTCACGGTGCAAGTCCCGGCTGGAAGTGTCGCCGCGCCGCTCAGCTTGAAGGCTACGGCTCACAACGGCGACATTACGGCCAACGGGATCGTGGGTGCAGCGGTCGTTCACACCGACAACGGCGACGCGGTGGCGAGCATCACGCCGACCCCGGGCGCCGTCATCGAGGTGTCCACGGGGAACGCGGACGCGACGTTGTCTCTGCCCGCCAATTTCACGGCCGATACGGTCACGCTCACCGCCCTCGGCGCGGCACCGAAGGTCGTCAATACGGATTTTCCGGACGTGAGCGATGCGGCGGGCGTTCACCGCAAGTCGGGCGGCGCCAAGTCGATCACGGTAAAGACGGAGAACGGCACCGTTACCCTGAAAAAGCAGTAGAGCCGCGGTTACTTTACGGCGATGGCGTCGATCTCCACGCGCGCTCCCTTCGGAAGCGCGGCGACCTGCACGGTTGCGCGCGCAGGGAACGTCCCCGAGAAGCGCTTGCCGTAGGTGGCGTTGACCACCTGAAAATCGGCCAGATCCACCAGATAGATCGTCGTGCGTACGACGTTCTCGAAGCCGCACCCCGCAGCGGTGAGGACGGCGGCGAGGTTGTCGAGCACACGCGTCGTCTGCGCCTCGATGTTGCCAAGGACAAGCTCCCCCGTCTTTGGGTCGAGCGGAATCTGGCCGCTCAAGAAGACGAAGTTACCGTGCGAGACCGCTTGTGAGTAGGGGCCGATCGCGGCCGGAGCGTCGCTCGTGGAGATCGCGTTCATGGGAACGCGTCTACTACAGCTTTTGTCTGCCCGCGAGCGCCCGGCCCATGGTGATGGGGTCGGCGAACTCGAGATCGCCCCCGTGGGGGACGCCGCTCGCAATGCGCGTGAGTGCGACTCCGAGTGGAGTGAGCTCGCGTTTGAGGAGGAGCGCGGTCGCTTCACCATCGACGCTGGGCGGTGTCGCGACGATGACTTCGGCAATTCCCTCGCTCTTGACGCGCGAGACGAGGCACGGAACGGGGAGCTCTTCGGGGCCGATGCCCTCGAGAGGGGAGAGGAGCTTTCCAAGGACGAAGTAGCGCCCGCGCATGGATCCGGCGCGCTCGATGGCGACGAGGTCGTGTACCCGCGCGACGACGCAGAGAAGGTGAGGATCGCGCTTGTTGTCACGGCAGATGGCGCAAACCGGCTCTTCGTCAGGGCGCTCCAGGTCGGCGAGATTGCCGCAGCGGACGCATGGACGGACGCGTGCGTGAAGCTCGCCGAGCTCGTGAGCGAGATCCTTGGCGAGGGACTCGTCGGCCGTGAGCAAGAAGAGGAGGTAGCGCTGCGCGGTTTTTTCGCCGACGCCCGGCAGGCGCGCGAAGAGCTGCGTGATTCGCCTGAGCTTGGGGGACAGCAAATGGGTCAGCCGGTGAGGCCCGGGATTTTGACCCCACCCGTCACCTTTTCGAGCTCCGCCTGCATGGCCTTGTCGGCCTCGTCCATGGCGGCATTGATCGCCGCGGCGACGCCGTCCAGCGCCAGCTCGAGGCCTTCGTTCTGGAGAAACTCCGGATCGACTTCGATCCGAGCCACTTTGCGGCCGTAGGTCACCGTGGCTTTGACCTTCTCCCCGACGGCTCCGCACGTGACTTCTTTGTCCTTGAGCTCGTCCTTTGCCTGGTCGATTTTCCTCTGCATGCGCGCCGCTTGGCGCATCAGCTCGTTCATTCCGCCGCGGAATTGCATGCCATTTGTTTACCCGATTCAATCCTCGCCGGGTAGCCGGACTTCACGAAGCTCTGCACCGAAGAGGGCCATGGCCTGGCGCACCAGGGGATGAGCCTCGACCTTTGCGCGCGCCTCGGCGAGCTCTTCGTTTCTCTTTGCGCTGTCGATCGCGGCGACACTGGCGGTGACCGGCGTCCGCATCGACAAGTCGAGCTCCACTTTCGTGGCGACGCCGAAGTGGGCGCGCACCTCGCGCTGCAGGAGGAGCGCGGCGTCTTCTTCGGCGGCCTCCGCGCCGAGAAAATCGCCTGGAGCGTAGCCGAGAAGGACGCGCTCTCGTGAGACCTCGATCGGCGACCCGTGCTCGAGAACCGAGGCGAGTGCGGGGCGTGCGGCGCGAACGCGATCGAGAATTGTGCGCCACGCGTCGAGGTCGCGCGCCGCGGGCGGGACGAGCGCGGGTTCGGCCCGCGCGGGGAGTGGCGCGGGCCGAGGCGGTGCGGGACGTCGCGCCGGGGCAATCGGCGCCGGATTTTCGGCAAGCGCGAGTGAGCCGCGCGTGCGATCGTCGTTCCATCCCAAGTGGGTACCGCCGCTTGCAGGTGCGGGTGGCGGCCCGAACAGTGCCTCGGGGGGTGCCGGGCTCGAGCCAGCAGACACGCTTACTCCGCGGCCTCCGCCGCTCGGACCGGCGCCGCGTGGACCCTGCGGCGGCCCGCTCGGATTCGGGTCTCCGCTCGTTGGATGCGGCCGGGTCAGACGTTTCTCGAGATCTCCCAGGCGCGAGAGAAGCTCGTCCAGCGGGAGCAGAGGCGGG
>Ga0209515_10004956_pt1 | contig 17627 bp, 15 predicted proteins | sample Subgroupgradi54m_FD_187454 | JGI IMG/M metagenome (GOLD analysis project Ga0209515, IMG submission 187454) | Subsurface groundwater microbial communities from S. Glens Falls, New York, USA - GMW60B uncontaminated upgradient, 5.4 m (SPAdes)... ...
GGGTGCGCAACTACGCCAAGCGGCAGATGACGTGGTTCAAGCAAACCTCCAACATCCAGTGGATCGACGTCTCAGCCGATGAGCGCTCGTGGGAGACGAACGAGCGCATCTTGGACCTCCTGCGCCATCTCCGGACAGTCCAATCAGACATCAGACCCCAGACGTCAGACATCAGCATTTAGCACCGCAAAGGTGACAGTCACTTTTTCGGCCCTGAGGTGACTGTCACCTTTTGACGTGATGCCAGCCGAACGCGTCTTCCTCGTGACGGTCCAGTTCGACCCGCGCTTCTCCCGTGGACGCTCCGTCTGGTCGCTGCCCGATGAGGCGCAGGAGCTGCAGGAACTTGTGCGCTCGGCTGGGGGCCGCGTCGTGGGGGAGCTCAGCGCGCGCCGCCATCAACCGGTGGCCGGCACCTTCCTCGGCGACGGGAAGCTGGACGAGATCGCCCAGGCGGTGCAGGACGCGCAAGCGCAAGTGGTCGTCTTTAACCAGGAGCTCTCCCCGGCGCAGCAGCGCAACATCGAAGCACTCCTGCGCGCCAAGACGATCGACCGCACCCAGCTCATCCTCGACATCTTCGCGCAGCGCGCGAGGTCTCAAGAAGGCCAGATCCAGGTAGAGCTGGCTCAGCTGCGCTACCTGATGCCGCGCCTCGTGGGGAAGGGGGTCATGCTCTCGCGGCTCGGAGGCGGGATCGGGACCCGTGGTCCTGGGGAGCAGAAGCTGGAAGTGGATCGACGGCGCATCCGGGCTCGGCTGACGCGCCTGGGCGAGGAGCTGCAGAAGCTGAGCCGCCGCCGCGCCGCGACCCGCTTCCGGCGGAAAGAGACCGAAGTTCCGGTCGCCGCGCTGGTCGGCTACACGAACGCAGGCAAGACCACACTGCTCAACCGTCTCACCGGAGCCACCGCGGTGGTGCAGGACCAGCTCTTCACGACCCTCGATCCGCTCGCCCGTCAGATTCGGCTGCCCAGCGGCGAGACGATCATCCTGACGGACACCGTGGGATTTCTCCACCACCTGCCGCACCACCTGATCGAGGCGTTCAAGGCCACGCTGGAAGAAGCCCGTGATGCGGATCTGCTCTTGCACGTCCTCGACGCGAGCCACCCGCTCCTGGGGGAGCACGCGGCAGCGGTCGAGGAGGTCCTGCGCGATCTGGAGCTCGCGGGCAAGCCCACCATCACGGTGCTCAACAAGCGGGATCAGCTCGAAGATCCTCTGCGTGCGGAGATACTCGAACGCACCTACGCTCCCGCCTGCGCCATCTCGGCCAAGACCGGAGAGGGGCTGACGACCCTGCTGCGCGTGATCGCAGAACAATTCAGCACGCTCCTGGTGGAGCCCACCCGGCTGCGCATTCCCGCCGAGCGCGCCGACGTGCTCGCTTCCATCTACCAATCCGGCAAGGTCCTGATGCGCGCTGAATCCCATGGAGCGATTGAGCTGACCGCCAGGCTGCCTGCCAAGTTCAAAGCCTCCCTTTCCGATTACATTCTGGCTTGACAAGCCCAGCGCGTTGGGCTAAACTTCTCTTAGCACTCACAACTTTAGAGTGCTAACTATGAGAAGGATATGAACGTAACTGATTCTGAACAAAGAAGAAACAAAATACTCGAGTTGATCATCGAGGCGTACGTTTCCACCGCCTCTCCGGTTGGCTCAGAGGCCATCGCCCGGAAGCTGCGATCCACCATCAGCTCGGCGACCATCCGCAACATCATGGTGGAGCTGGAGGAAGCCGGGTTCGTGGAGCAGCCGCATACCTCGGCCGGGCGGGTGCCGACGGAGCGGGGCTACCGCTTCTATGTGGACTCGGTGATGGACGTCCGGCATCTTCCGCAGGATGAGTTGCATCAGCTTGAAGTGCTCATCCAGCCGACCGAGCTTGAGGTGGAGCCGCTGCTGGAGCACGCGGCCAGCGTGCTCGCTCAGATGGCGCAGCAGGCGGCGTTTGTCGTCGCCCCCACCGTCAAGCAGAGCACCGTGAAGCAGGTGGAGCTCGTGCCCTTGAGCGTGAGAAGGCTGCTCTGCGTGCTCGTGGCAAATGAGGAGATGGTCGTCTCGCACGTCGTGGAGATCGAGGAGCCGATGAGCCGCGATGAGGCGGCGGCCCTCGCGCGATTCCTCAACACGGAGCTGGTCGGGCTCTTGTTTGGCGACCTGATCGGCTCGCTCGAGCGGCGGATGCTCGCGGAGAACGATTCGTTCTACCACCTTGCGCGGCGCTCGCTTTCCATCCTCCAGCATGCGCTCTCGACAGAGCCGAACGAGCGGCTCTTGCTGGACGGGACCAGCTACGTAGTCTCCCAGCCTGAATTCAGCCGGGATCCGCGGAAAGCCCATGCGTTGCTCAGAGGCCTTGATGAAGAAGCCGCGCTGTTGGAGTGCATCCGCCACGACCTTCGCACGCAGGGGGTGCGCGTGCGGATCGGCCGCGAAGTCCACGTTCCTGGGCTGGAGGAGTGCAGCTATGTCGCCACACCGGTGGCCATCGGCGAGGACATCATCGGCGGCATCGGAGTCTTGGGGCCCAAACGAATGGACTATCCCCGCATGCGCTCCGTCGTGGAAGGGATGGGGCGCTGCCTCACGGAGCTGTTGACCCGCTGGGATGAGCGCGGATGAGCGAGAAGCCGCAGGCGAAAGCGCAACGGCCTGACGCGCCCAGCGCGCACGGCCGTCCCTCCGGACCACCGGCGCCCAAGCCGAATCCGGATGCGACGGGATCAGAGCTTGCGCGACTCAAGCACGAAGCCGCGCAGGCCCAGGAGCGGCACTTGCGCATGCTCGCCGAATTCGAGAACACGAAGAAGCGGCTCCACCGAGAGCAAGAGGAGTTCGTGCGTTACGCCTCCGAGACCCTCGTGCGGGATCTTTTGCCTATCGTCGACAGTTTGGATCAAGCACTCGTGGCGGTGGACAAGCAGGCCGACCCGCAGGCGATCATTAAGGGTGTGCACCTCATCTATCGACAGCTCCTCGGGCTGTTGGATCAAGAAGGGGTCAAGCGGATCCCGACCGTCGGAGAGGTGTTTGATCCCCACAAGCATGAAGCGGTCGCCCAAGTCGAAGCGACTGATGAGACGGCCGATGAGACCGTCGTGGAAGAAGTCCAGGTCGGCTACACGATGCACGGCAAGGTGATCCGGCCGGCGATGGTGAAAGTGGCGAAAAGAACAGCAGACAGCAGACAGCAGACAGCAGACAGGAAAAACCACACAACAGAACAAGAGGAGTCGAAGGAGGCATAAATGGCAAAAGTCATTGGCATCGACTTAGGCACATCGAACTCGGCGTGCGCCGTCATGGAGCACGGCCGGCCGGCGATCATCCCCTCGGCGGAGGGGACGAGCGTCGGGGGCAAGGCGTTTCCCTCGTACGTCGCGTTCACGAAGGACGGGCAGCTGCTCGTCGGCGAGCCGGCCCGGCGTCAGGCCGCGACCAATCCGGAAGGGACGGTGCAGGCGGCGAAACGCAAGATGGGCACCGACCACGTCTACCGCATCTACGGGAAGGAGTACACGCCGCAGCAGATCTCGGCGTTCATCCTGCAGAAGGTGAAGCGGGACGCGGAAGCGTACTTGGGGGAACCGGTCAAGGAAGCGGTCATCACGGTGCCGGCCTACTTCAACGACAACCAGCGACAGGCGACGAAGGACGCCGGCTCGATCGCCGGGCTTGACGTGCTACGCATTGTGAACGAGCCGACCGCCGCGTGTCTGGCCTACGGGCTGGATAAGGCGGGGAAGGAGCAGAAGATCCTCGTCTTCGATTTGGGAGGCGGCACCCTCGATGTCACGATCATGGAGATGGCGCAGGGGGTCTTCGAGGTGAAGGCGACGAGCGGCGACACCCAGCTGGGCGGGACCGACATGGACCTCACACTCGTCGACTACATCGCGGCGGAGTTCAAGAAAGAGTCCGGGATCGACGTGCGCAATGACAAGATGGCCGCGCAACGGATCCGCGAGGCCGCGGAGAAGGCGAAGATCGAGCTTTCCAACATTCTGGAAACCGATCTCAATCTGCCGTTTATTACCGCAGATGCCGGCGGACCGAAGCACCTCACGATGAAGCTGACGCGCGCGACGCTGGAGCGGCTCATCGAGCCGATCATCAACCGCTGCCGAGGCCCGCTCGAGCGGGCGCTGAGCGATGCGAAGCTCAAGCCTTCGGAGATCGACCGGATCATCTTGGTCGGGGGCCCCACCCGGATGCCCATCGTGCAGCGATTTGTTGAAGAGGTGGCGGGCAAGAAGGTGGAGCACGGGGTCGATCCGATGGAGTGTGTCGCGACGGGGGCTGCGGTTCAGGCCGGCATCATGAAGGGGGAGGTGAAGGATGTCCTCCTGCTCGATGTCACACCGCTCTCGCTCGGGATCGAGACGCTGGGTGGGGTCTTCACGAAGCTCATCGAGCGCAACACCACCGTGCCGACGCGCAAGAGCAACGTTTTCTCCACGGCGGCGGACAACCAGCCGGCGGTGACGGTGCGGGTCCTGCAGGGGGAGCGGCAGATGGCGGAGGACAACACCGACCTGGGCCGCTTCGATCTCGTCGGCATCCCGCCGGCTCCACGCGGGATCCCGCAGATTGAAGTGACGTTCGATATCGACGCGAACGGGATCGTCCACGTCTCCGCGAAGGACCTCGGGACCAAGAAGGAGCAGTCCATCAAGATCACCGCTCCGCAGAAACTTGCCAAGGACGAAATCGAGAAGATGGTGAAGCAGGCGGAGCAGTTCGCCGACGCGGACAAGAAGAAGCGGGAGGTTGTTGAGGCTAAGAACCAAGCGGATCAGCTCCTCTACGCGACCGAGAAGAGCCTCAAGGACCTCGGCGACAAGATCGGCCAGTCCGAACGGCTGGCCATCGACCAGGGCTTGCGCGACCTGAAAGATGCGATCAAGTCGGATGACCTCGAGCGGATCACACGCGCCACCGAGGCACTCACGAAGGCCTCGCACAAGCTGGCGGAGGAAGTGTATAAGAAGGCCCAGCAGGGGGCGGGGGGCAAGGGACAAGGGGCGGGGGACACCTCACAGGAAGCGCCGGAGGAGCCCGCGACGAGAAAATCCGGCGGCAAGGACGACAAAGTCGTCGACGCCGAATTCAAAGTCGAAGACGACAAGAAGTAGCCCACATCAGGGAGGATTCTGAAATGGTAGCGAAGGTTGAAAATATCGTCAAAATCAAGCGGCGATATCCAAAAGAATGGCTGCTGCTTACCAATGTGGTTGCCGATGAGCTGACGCAGCCGGTGAGGGGAAAACTCGTGGCCCACAGCAAAAACCGGGATGATATTTATGCGCACCTCAAACAAGTGCACGGCAAAATTGCTATTGAATATGCCGGCGATATTCCAAAAGACCTCTTCGTCGTGTTTTCCTGGGCCCTGACTTTCTTGAAGCACTGCCGCCTTGCCGTGGACTTCAAGCGCGGTCTCCTCCCCCTTGAATCGTAGGGCAGAGAGGCTCACCGAGGAGAAGAGATGAACCTCAAGAAGGGGTTGGTGGCGATGGTGGGGGCGTTTGTAGTGATCTTTGCGACGGAGTTCGTGATTCATCACGTCTGGCTCGGGCCGTTCTACAAGGCACATGCACAGTGGTGGCGGCCGGAAGCGGACATGCAATCAATGATGCACCTCATGCTCCTGGCCCAACTTGCCATGGCGATGTTGCTGACGATTGTCTACACCAAAGGCTACGAAACTGGGAAGGACGGGGTTGCACAGGGCGCACGGTTTGGACTCCTCATCGGCCTGCTCCTATTGCTGCCGAACAGCCTCATGTACTACTGCATCTACCCCTATCCGATGTCATTGATCGTGAGCTGGTTTGTCGGCGGGCTGATCGAGCTGACGCTCGCCGGAGCGGTGATCGGGATGATCTATAAACCTGCAAAGCAGCACTCAAACTAAGGCATGACCTATGGAGCATCCATTTGGAGCATTGGAGAAGACCATGAGTACCTTAGCAATGGTCTTGCGCAGATTGATACCACCGATGCGTTCGTTTTTGCGGTCAGATCACGAGAGGCGATCTTAGGTTAATCAAGTCTTCAGGTTCTCGGCCCCTTTGCTTAGTGCTGAATGCTGATTGCTGTGTGCTGAATTATGCCGACGACGAAACGGGACTACTACGAGATCCTCGGGGTCGCGAAAGGCGCCTCGGTTGAGGAGATCAAGCGGGCGTACCGCCAGCTGGCGCTGAAGCATCACCCGGATCGGGTGAGTGCGTCCGAGAAGCAATCGGCGGAGGAGAAGTTCAAAGAGATCTCTGAAGCCTACGCGGTGCTCTCCGATGCGCAGAAGCGCTCGGTGTATGACCAGCACGGCCACGCCGGCTTCGATCAGCGCTACTCCACTGAGGACATCTTCCGCGGGGCGGATTTTTCCAGCATCTTTGAGGACTTGGGCTTCGGCGGCTCGGTCTTCGAGGATCTCTTGGGCGGTTTCTTTGGAGGAGGCGGCGGCCCTCGTCGGGGAAGCCGAGGCGCTGATCTCGAGATGGAGCTTCCCCTCTCGTTTGACGAAGCGGCGCACGGAATGGAAAAGACGGTGACGGTGCCTCGACGGGAGGTCTGTTCTGCGTGTCGAGGTGAAGGCGGGGAGCGTGCGCATTGCGCCACCTGCCAAGGGACCGGACAGATCCGCCAGTCGGCCGGCTTCATGGTGATTGCGCGTACCTGCCACAAGTGCGGCGGACAGGGCAGCCACGTCAAGAAAGCCTGCCGGGAGTGCCGCGGGGAAGGGCGCATCCGCGTGGAGCGCAAGATCCAGGTCACGGTCCCGGCCGGGGTGGAGTCCGGGATGCGACTGCGGCTTGCCGGAGAAGGGGAAGCCGGCACCAGGGGGCGGGGTGATCTCTACGTCCACCTGATCGTGAGCCCGCACCCTGTCTTCCATCGAGAAGGCCCGAACCTGCTGATTGAGTACCCGGTCGACATCATCCAAGCCGCGCTGGGTACCGAGGTCGACATCCCCACGATGAATGGACGCGTGTCCATGAAGATTCCTCCCGGGACGCAGAGCGGAACGGTGTTTCGCGTGCGGGGCAAGGGCTTGCCGGATGTCCAGGGCGGAGGCCGGGGCGATCTGCTCGTGCGGGCGGTTGTGGAGACGCCGACGAACCTCAGCGGGTCGCAGCGCCGAGAGATCGAGGAGCTGGCCCGGGCGTTGGGAGAGGGAACGCATCCGTCGAAACGGTCGTTTATCGCCAAACTCAAAGAGCTACAGAAAAAAGTGTCAGACACTTTTTGAGAAAAGTGTCAGACACTTTTTCAGATGCCGACGTACGAATACCAGTGCCAGAAGTGCAAGCGACGCCACGAGGCGTCTCAGGCGATCACCGCCAAGCCGCTGACGAGATGCGTCAAATGCGGGGGCCGACTCAAGCGGCTCCTGAGCAGCGGTGCGGGCTTCCTCTTTAAGGGGAGCGGCTTCTACATCACCGATTACCGCAGCAAGAGCTACAACGAGGCGAAGAAGAAAGATCAACCCTCCACCGACTCCACCAAATCCTCTTCCAGCGACAAGAAAGCCTAGACCGTGGGCGTTCGTCACGGCCGTGTACGCCGGGCTCATCTTCGTCGCCTCCATGGTCCCGGTCGATCCGCGAGTATCGGTGGGTCACCTTGACAAAGTCGTCCACCTCTGCGAATATCTCCTCTTCGCGTGGCTGCTCGTCCAGGCCATCCGCACCAGCCGCGTGCCCCGTGATATGCGAAGCATGTCCGGGACTGAGTCCCCGAAATCGCTCCGCGATTTCTGGGGGCCGGAGCGGGAGTACCTCCTCTGGGCCTGGATCTACGCGACGAGCTATGGGCTGTTGATCGAGTTGTTGCAGGGGTTGGTGCCGTGGCGCTCGGCGGACCTGGCCGACGCGCTCGCCAATGCCCTCGGGGCGGCGCTGGGAGTGTGGGTAGGGCAACGAACCTCAGTCCATAGTCCATCGTCGATGGTCCATAGCCAAGACCTCAGCTGAAATGGTGGCCATTCATCCCTTCCGCGCACTCCGCTACAATCTCGAGGCGGTCGGTGACTTGAACCGCGTGCTCGCTCCCCCCTACGATGTCATTGACCCGGATGAGCAGGAGCACCTCTACGCCACCTCCCCCTACAATATCGTTCGACTGATCCTCGGCAAGCCGTATCCCAACGATACCTCGGAGGACAATCGCTACACGAGGGCCCAGCGCGACTTCACGGCGTGGCGTGAAGGCCATATCTTGAGCCAGGACCAGACGGCCGCCCTCTATCTCGTCGAACATACGTTTGCCGACGGTGGGCAGCGGCGGGTTCGTCTCGGCTTCGTCGCGCTCCTGGAGCTTGTCGATCCGATCGAGCGGGCCGTCTACCGCCACGAAGCAACACTCGCGGCTCCCAAAGAGGACCGGACGAAGCTGCTGCAGGCGCTGCCGGCGAACCTGGAGCCGATTTTCTGCATCTACCCGGATGAGCGGGGAACGATTCAAACGATTCTGGCCGCGTATGCGCAGGGCCATCCGCCGACGGCGCAGGCGACACTGAACGACGATGTCATTCGCCTGTGGGCCGTCACCGACCAATCACTCCCTCACTCCATCACTCAATCACTCTCGTCGGTTGCGGTTCTCATCGCGGACGGGCATCACCGGTTTGAAGTCGCGTACGCCAACCGGGCCCGGTACGGGGCCGTCATGAGCTACTTCGTTTCGATGGAGGACCCTGGGCTGCTCGTGCGTCCGATCCACCGCGTCATCCACCATCCGAATGGTCCTGATCGCCGGGGCCTCGACGCGTTGGGCAGGTGTGAGCGGGTCGATGAGCTCTCAACGCTGATGCGATGGCTGGACGACTCAGACGCAGAAGGGCGGTTTGGCTACTACGACGGGCAGGCGTTCTACCGGCTCACACTCGATCCTGAGCGTCTGGCGCGGTGGCTCATGGCGCCGCCGGTTCCGCTTCCCCTCGCCATGCTCGACGTGTCTGTGCTGCACGGCCTGATCTTGCCGAGCCTGAACGTCAATGGCGCCGTGCACTATACCGCCGATGCCCTCCGCGCCCTCCACATGGTGGATGGAGGGAAGGGATACTCAGCGTGGCTGCTCCGGGGCCTCTCACTGCAACAGGTATACGCGCTCGCCAGCCAAGGTTTCACCCTCCCACCCAAATCCACCTATTTCTACCCGAAAGTCCCCTCCGGTCTTGCCATCAATCCGCTGACATAACCGTTGTGGCCGAAGCGCCGACCATCAGGGTCGGCACGGAGTGCCGGAACCAGCAGGGTTCCGGCCTGATCGGTTACGTTGACGATCATCGCTTGCCTGTGTTAGCATACTTCCCCATCCTGGAAACGTTCTAGCCAGCGCGTGTGAACCCGGTCAGTGCGAACACCAGTGGGAGGGTGTGAGTGAAGCTCTTTAGCCGGCGAGAGCCGTCCTTTTCGCGCAAGTCCAAGCGGGAGATCCCCGCAGGGTTGTGGACCAAATGTGCATCCTGCGGGCAGCTCATCTACAACAAGGCGCTGGAGGAGAACCTCCACGTCTGCCCGAAGTGCGACTTCCACTTCCCCCTCACCGCACGCCAGCGGATCGCCCTCACCCTCGATGAGGGCAGCTTCGAGGAGTGGGACGCCGACCTCATCCCTCTGGATCCGCTTCAGTTCACCGTCCCAGAACCCTACGCCCAGAAGGTCGTGGAGGCGCAGCGCGTCTGCGGCATGACGGATGCGTGCCTGACCGGATGGGGTTCGCTCGACGGGCAGGCGGTCGTCCTTGGGGTGACCGACTCAAGGTTCATGATGGGGTCGATGGGCTCGGTCGTCGGCGAGAAGCTCACGCGCGCGATTGAGCGCGCCACCGAGCAGCGGCTGCCGATTGCGATCATCTCCGGGTCCGGGGGCGGGGCGAGGATGCAGGAGGGGATGCTGAGCCTCATGCAGATGGCGAAGACCGCAAGCAGCCTCATGAAGCTCGATGCGCAAGGAGGGCTCTTCATCTCCGTGCTGACGCACCCGACGATGGCCGGGGTCTTGGCCAGTTTCGCCACGCTGGGGGATCTCATCATCGCCGAGCCGAAGGCGCTTATCGGATTCACCGGCCCTCGGGTCATCGAGCAGACGATCCGCCAGAAGCTTCCCGAAGGATTCCAGCGCTCCGAGTTCCTCCTCGAGCACGGCCTCATCGACGGCATCGTCCACCGGCGCGACCTCAAGGGCCGCCTGGCCAAATGCATCGCCCTCATTGGGGCAGGCCCCGCCTTCGACGGGGCAGGCCGATGACCCTCCGCTCATGGCGCAGGTGAACCTCCGGAACGTCACCAAGGTCTACGACGGCGGTGTCCTCGCAGTCCACGAGGCGAACCTCACCGTCGAGAACCGCGAGTTCCTCGTCATCGTCGGGCCCTCCGGCTGCGGCAAGTCCACGCTGCTGCGGATGGTGGCCGGGCTTGAGGAGGCCACCAGCGGCGACATCTCGATCGCCAACAAGATCGTCAACCACGTCCCCCCCAAGGATCGCGACATCGCGATGGTGTTCCAGAACTACGCGCTCTATCCCCACATGACGGTGTTCGACAACATGGCCTTCGGCCTGCGGCTGCGCAGCTACAGCAAGCGGGAGATCGACCAGCGGGTGCGCGACGCGGCCACTATCCTGGGGATCGAACTCCTCCTCCAGCGCAAGCCGAAGGAGCTCTCCGGCGGCGAGCGCCAGCGAGTCGCGGTGGGGCGCGCCATCGTGCGCAAGCCGCTCGTCTTCCTCTTCGATGAGCCGCTCTCGAACCTGGATGCCAAGATGCGCGTGCAGATGCGCACCGAGATCCACAAGCTCCACCTGCGGCTGCAGACGACGATGATCTACGTCACGCACGACCAGACCGAGGCGATGACGATGGGCGATCGCATCGTCGTCATGAACAAGGCCCTCATCCAGCAGGTGGCCGATCCCCTCACGATCTACGAGCACCCGGCGAACCAGTTCATCGCGAGCTTCATTGGCTCTCCGCCCATGAACTTCCTCCAGGGCCGGATTGTGCGCGGAGGACTGGGGCTCTACTTCACCGAGGGGACGTTTCGCCTCCACGTCGTCGAGGAGATGGCGGCACGGCTGATGAGCTATGAGAACAAGCCGGTCACGTTCGGCATCCGCCCGGAGGATTTGTACGATAAGCTCTTCATCACGGAAGCCCCCAGCGATTGCATTGTGACCTCGGCCGTGGAACTCGTGGAGCCGCTGGGGGCTGAGGTCTACCTTCACCTGAAGGCGGGCCAGCACGCGCTCATCGCGCGGGTGGGACCGCACGACCGACCCGAGGTCAACCAGGACCTCGACCTCGTCTTCGACATGGGCAAGGCCCACTTCTTCGATCCCGAGACCGAAGCCGCGATCGTGTGATCTCCCATCGATGGATACCTCCGCCGTTGTGAGACCTCCCACTGCGCTGCGCGTGAGCGTGGCCATCGCGGTCCCGGCGTTGAGCGTCCTCCTGGCGGTGTTCCTCCTCAGTCGGCCGCTGGCAACCGCGCAGACGCTGGTTGGAGCAAGCCAGACCATCCTCGTGCAGACCCTGTGCCTGCTGATCATGGCGTTGGCGACCTGCGCGTGGCTCCTCTACCCGCTCGCGGGGGGGGTGGTGATCAACGCGATCGCGCTCGTCCCCCTCCTGTGGGCGTGGGCAGCGCGGCGAACGCCTGGATGGGATCTCGCCGCCTTCGGGGTGCTCGTCGGTGTGGCGGTGTGGCAGCGCCGATGGCGATGGCGCGAGCGCCACCGCATGCAGCAGGTGGTGGACGACCTCGGGGAGGAGCAGCGGGTCCAGGAGCAGGCGATGGCGTTGGCGAGCCAGACGCGTGACGTCCTGCAAAAGAAGCTGGATCGCTACGCCCAGCTGCAGACGATCGCCGAAGCGCTCAGTAGCATGACGGACCTCGGGGCGATCACCCAGCTCGCGGTGGAGCGCGCCTTTGGCCTCATCGGCAAGTCCGACGTGTGCCTCCTCTTCCTCATCGACGAGGAACGGCAGGAGCTGGCCCTCTTCGCCTCGAAAAAACGGGAACCGCTCCCGGCGATCCGGGCCAAGCACGGGGATCAGTTTGACCGCCATGTCCTGCGGACCCATTGTCCGCTGCTCGTGAATGATGTCCGGCGGGATTTCCGGTTTACGGTGGCCCTCTCGCCTCAGCGCGAGATCAGCTCGGTGATCGCCTGCCCGCTCCTGCTCGCACAGCGCCCAGCCGGCGTGTTGCGGCTGGACAGCGCCAAGCCGGGCACCTACACCCAGGACGATCTGCGGTTCCTCGACATCCTGCTGGATCTCGTGGCGACGGCGGTGACCAACGCCAAGCTCTTCGCTCGGACCCAGCAGTTGGCGATGACCGATGGGCTCACGGGGCTGCTGCTGCGCCGGCCGTTCCTCGAGCACGTGACGCGCGAGCTGACCCGTTCCGGCCGCAGCCGAGAGCCGGTCTCCGTGCTCCTGCTCGATATCGACCACTTCAAGCACTACAACGATACCTTCGGGCATACGGCGGGTGATGTGATCTTGAAGGAGGTCGCGACACTCCTCCGAGAGGCCATTCCCCCCGGCGCGCTGGCCGCGCGCTACGGGGGAGAGGAGTTCGTCGTCCTGTTGCCGCGCGCGTCGCGGCCGCAGGCGCGCGAGGTCGCCGAGAAGATCCGCCGGCTCGTTGAAGGGCGCGTCCATGGAAGCGGGCGCGGGGCCGATCAATCAGTGACCGCGTCACTCGGTGTGGCGACATGTCCTGAGGAGGCCACGGGGGAGTTTGAGCTGATCCGGATTGCGGATGGGCGGCTCTATCGAGCGAAGCACGAGGGGAGGAACCGGGTCTGCGCCTCCTAATGTCAAACCGAATTTTCGATTTTCGATTTTGGATTTTAGATTACGTCGTTCTACACCAACGTCGTATTCCAAAATCCAAAATCCAAAATCCAAAATCCGATGGGAGTGTTGGATGACTGGCGTACTGGTCTGCTGGGTGCTTGCGATGGTCTCGGGCCTGTGCTGGGCGCAGGCGTATACCACGCTGTTGACATTGGCGACCGGGCTTGCCTGGTTGTGGAAGGCCGGTTCGGCGCTCACCACGTGGGCCGGATGGCTGCAGCTCGTCGCCGTCGGTCTGACGCCGTGGCTGCTGGCAACACAGCGCCGGCGCGAGCAGGAGGTGTTGAAAGCGTTGCACGTGGAAGAGGCGGTTCACATGTCCCAGATGTCCGACGCGGCGCGGACCCTATTGTCCCTCCAACGGGCGACGCAGGACATCGAGACACAGATCGCCGACATCACCGACCTCTACCATGTGACGAAGCAGACCGGAGGGGCCCTCCACCTTCATGAGCTGTTTGCCGCCTCCCTCGACATCTCGCCACGGTTGTTGAGTGTGCAGGGGTTGCGGCTGATCGATCTCTCTGGGCACACACCGCAGGTCCTGCGCGCCGTCCGCGCCACAGACGGCCGCCTGACGCCAACGGTTGACACGGGTAGTGTGGCCGCGAGTGAGGCCGATCACGTGCAGGAGCTGGAGCGAGCCCTCGTCAGGGAGGCGCTCTCCTCACGACAGTCAGGCAACGGAACGGCACGCACGCTGGGCTGCGCGTTCCCGCCAGGCCTCTCGCGGATCTCCTGGGCCACCCTGTCGCGCGAGCAGCGCCCTATTGGAGTCCTCGTGGCTGAGGAGCTCCCCGAGCCACAGCTCAAGACGCTCTCGATCGTCGCCAACCAGCTGGCCTTGCAGTGCTCGCGCGTGCACCTCTACCAGCAGGTTGAGGCGCTCGCGGTGACGGATGCGCTCACCGGACTCTTCGTGCGAAGCCATTTCCTGGAGCGCGCGCGCGAGGAGCTCGCCCGATCGAAACGCCATGGCCTCTCCTGCACGTTGCTGATGGCGGACTTGGATCATTTCAAGCAGAAGAACGACACGTTCGGCCATCTCGTCGGCGACGTCGTCTTGCGCGAGGTCGCTCGGCTCCTGCAGCGCAACCTCCGCGAGATCGACCTCATCGCGCGGTTTGGAGGAGAGGAATTGATCCTGCTCTTGATTGAAACGAGCCTGGAGCAGGCGATGCCCATCGCGGAGCGGCTGAAGCAACTGGTCGAAGTCCACCCGATCCGCGCGTACGACGAACGGCTGACGCAGACCATCAGTCTCGGGGCGGCGGCCTTTCCGGACCATGCGGACACGTTGGAGTTGCTCATCGAGCGGGCCGACCAAGCGCTCTACGCGGCCAAACGAACCGGACGCAACCGAGTCGTGCAGTGGTCAGAGACTGTCGTCCCAGCGTAACCCTCACGCGGCAGCGGGTCAGGGTCCTGTGAACAAGCTCTGCCGGATCGCCTTCTGGAGCGTGTCTGTCGGCCTCTGCGCGCTCGGCTTAGCGGTGGTCGCCTGGACGGAAGCCCGCTCCGAAACCCGCAAGGGGGACGTGCGCACCGCGAGCCCTCCTCCTCCCCCTGAGGAATCGGCACCGCCACGTGAACCCCGTACCACGGCTTCACAGGCGGGGCTTCCCGTGGTACGGGGTGAAGGGCAAGACAAGGAACACCTCCAGCATCTATGGGACCAAGTCCAGGCGTCCCTGAAGCAGGGCGCCTATCGCGACGCGCTCCACACACTTGATGCGATCCAGTCGTTGACGCCGGAGGACTCTCGTGTTGCGCTCTACCGGTCGTTGTGTGAGCGTCGGCTCCAGGCCACCCACGCATTCATGCCGCTTAGCCCGGCTCAACTGACCGCGCTTCACGAGCGGCTCACGCTCGAAGAACAGGCGCAGCGACGAGCGGCCGCGCAACAGCACGCCCTCGAAGCCCAGCTTCGAAACGAGCAGGCGAAATGGGATACGGAGCTGAAGTCGGTCGAAGAAGAGATGAAGCGTGAGGAGAAGCTCAAGCAACGGCAGATTCGTGCTGACGAAGAGACTCGCAGGCGTGCTGAAGCACAGGTCCAGAGACGCGCGCAAGAGGCCCAGCCTATAACCCCCGCGCCTGCCCCGTTAGAACAAGTTCTAACGGGGCCTGCGCCGCAACCTCCTGCTCCCTCACCCGTCATTGAGCACGTGCCAGCGTCGGCAGGACAGGCCAAGCCTCCGACGGAGCCAGCGTCAACCACGTCGGTGGCGAGTCCTCCTCACGCCGTGCCAGGAGCGAAGCCATCCGTTGAGCTCGCTCCCGTCGTGGTCACGGCGAAGTCCGAGCCACGAGTCGAGGAAGCGCCGGCAGCCCCTCGTCGTGTGGCACGCGCGGCGCCCCCTCCCGGCGCGGTGCAAATCGACGCGGATCAGATGAGCATGTCTCCCGATCATCGGATTGCGATCGCCGACGGAAACGTCGAAGTGATCTTGGAGCATGCCACCCTGACCTGCGATCACCTGACGTTCTTCACCGATACCAATGACGCATACGCCGAAGGCCACGTTCGGTTTGAGGAAGGGACCCAGGTGTTCCTGGGGGAGATGGTCCACTACAACTTCACGAACAAGAAGGGCCGGTTTCTCCAAGGCACGATTGCAGCACCCCCGTGGTACGAGCATGGCCGCTCCGTTGAGCATCTCGCGGAAGGAGTGTATCAGGTGACGCCAGGGTATCTGACCTCATGCGACCACGATCCGCCGCACTTCAAGTTCTCCAGCCGCCGAGCCATCGTGTTTGCCGATGATAAGCTCGCGCGCGGACGCAGTGTTGCGTTGTTCGTCGACCAGCTGCCCCTTATCTATTTGCCGCGGCTGACCCTCGCCGACCGCCAGTCGCCGTTCTTCATCTACCCCGGCAAGAACAAACCCTGGGAGCAGTTCGCCCTGATGGGCTACCGGTACAAGCATGTCGATTGGCCAGGACCCGCGAATCAGCGAGGGACGATCAAGCTCGATTGGCGGCGCGCGTTTGGGTGGGGGGTCGGCGCGGACCACCAGTTTGGGGACCCCCAGTGGGGCAACGGCCTCTTCAAGGGCTACTACAACGAGGAGCCCTACCTCCGCGATCCGAAATCCAACCTGCCCAAAGGGGCGAAACAGAACCGCTACCGCCTCCTCTGGCGGCACTCCTGGTACCCCCTGCCCGATACGAACGTCGTGACCGACATCGAGAAGTTCAGCGACATCAACTTTCGCAAGGAGCTCCTCTTTCGCGAAGAGTATACGCAGGATGACAGGACCCCTGAGAGTTTCATCTCCATCGTCACCAACGCGCCGGAGTACTCCGTGACCGCGACCGTGCGCAGACGGATGAACCGCTTCCAGACGGTGACGGAGGCGTTCCCCGACCTCGGGATCAGCGTGCGGGATCAGCAAATCCCGAACACGCCGTTCTACACGAACTCGTCGTTCTCCCTCGCCAACCTCCAGACCAAGACGAAGCACTCGGAGGAGGACACCGACGTCATCCGCGCGAACTGGACCCAGGGCTTCAGCTATGCGATGAACCTCTTTCGCCCCATCGAGGTGACGCCGAACATCGGGATCCGCCAAACGTACTACACCAAGGACGCCCAGGGGGGTGCTGAGCGGCCCCAGGGCAACCGGCACGTCGTCAGCGGCCAGGTCTCGGGCGGGACGAGTGCCAGCCTGAAGCTGTTCCGCATCTTCCCGATCACGACGAACGTGTTCGGCCTGGACATCAACTGGCTGCGGCACGTGTTGACCCCCACGGTGAGCTACGACTACGTGCGCCCCCAAACGGGCAGCAATCTGGCCTTCGACATCAGCACGCGCAGCGCCAACAGTATGTCGTTCGCGCTTGAGAACAAGTTCCAGACGAAACGGCACGTGCTCGGCACTCATAAGCTCGCCGCCTACGACATCGGCCGGTTTGTGATTTCCATCCCCTACACGTTCCACGGCAACACCAACAAGACAGGCGGGGAGCTCGGCGACTGGGGCTTCGACCTGGAGACGAGGCCCTGGTCGTGGCTCCGGTTTGAGAGCGACTGGTCGTACCCCACGCATTATGTCAGCGGCTCGCGGGACTCCCGCATCACCTCATGGAACAACGACCTCTCGATCGTCAACCCCAAAGCCCAGGAGGAGTTGAACCGGATCAAGTCGCTCGAGGTGAAACAGCGGGAGGAACAAGCCGCACTCCTCTTCCAGATGAAGCCCATCGGCTACTGGACCGTCGGGATGGGTCACCGGTACTCCTACAACGACAAGACCGAGACGAGCACGGAAGTCGAGCTGCAGCCGAGCGCAAAGTGGTACGTCCGGGCGTTCACGCGCTATACCTGGAAGGAGGTCGCCGGGACGGCGAAGCGGTTTGGGAACCTCCGGGAGTACTCGGCGTTCCTGGTGCGGGACCTCCACGACTGGCAGGGGGTGTTCAGCTACCGCGTGGACCGGGAGTTGGGCGAGGAGATCTTCTTCACGCTGACGCTCAAGGCATACCCGATGATGCCATTCGAGCTCTCGGAATCGTACCATCAACCCAAGCCTGGCTCGCAGAGCGATCCGTTCTCGCACGTCCGATGACAAGGAGGCTCCCATGACGACCTTCCCCCTGCGCCCCCGTGACAAGACGTGGAGATGGTCGCTGATGGCGCTGGCCTTCACGCTGTGTTACGTGCCCCAAGCTTCGGCTGAGTCGGTGGGGAGCCCCGCCAGCCTCTTGAAGAAGGGGAAGTGGGTCTTCGGGCTCG
>Ga0209515_10004957_pt1 | contig 17625 bp, 16 predicted proteins | sample Subgroupgradi54m_FD_187454 | JGI IMG/M metagenome (GOLD analysis project Ga0209515, IMG submission 187454) | Subsurface groundwater microbial communities from S. Glens Falls, New York, USA - GMW60B uncontaminated upgradient, 5.4 m (SPAdes)... ...
GTGGGTCAGACAAAATTTTATCCAGCGTCCAGCCGGCTTTGTTAATATTCACAGCCGGTATCTCTATTTTAATCGGAGAATTAAAAATACGCTCAAAATCAAGAATTCTCATCAAAAGTTGCACTAGATTGTCATAAACCAAAAAAGATGGAACGGTAAAAATATCTTTTATGGTCTTCTTCGATATTTGATAGGCCGGAAATCCCAACGAAAGCAAGGCACTGTATCTAGCCAAAGAATTTTTTATTTTGCCGGTTTCATGAGCCGCCAACAACAATGCCAACATGGATACCAAATCTACAGCACCTTTTTTCTTTAAATCCGGATGGATGCTTACAAAGTCTCTTTTTCTCAAATTGATTATCATCTCTTCGGTAGCCTTGAAAAGTTCTTCCGATCTTTGAATAGCAACGGAGGCGGGAATAGCGGCTACTGAACTGGTACAAATATAAGACGGTTCTCGAATCAGTAACCCTTGCGTAAAAGCTTCATAACATGCATGCAAAGCACCGGTGTGGGGCGCCAACCTTGAGAATGTGCCTGACAAGCACAAAGCCCATTCTTTTTCTTTCATGGTGTCCTTAATGTCAAAGAACTGGTTTGATATCGGTATACACCAAAACCCAAAACCCCGCAAACGGGGTTTTGGGTTTTGGTGTCTCGAGATATTAAAACTACTTAATGGCCTCTTTCAATAATTTACCTGGGGTAAATCTTGGCTTTTTGGAAGCGGCGATATGAATGCTTTCGCCGGTCCTTGGATTTCGGCCTTCTCGGGCTTTCCTGTCGGAAACCTTGAAAATACCAAATCCGGTTATGTTAACTTTGTCGCCCGATCTCATGACCTTGGTCACTTCGTCGACAAAAGCATCTAACCACTCCAAGCCTACCTTTTTGGTCACTCCCATTTTTTCGGCTATTCGGCCTGCTAATTCTGCTTTTTTTACTGGCATATTTTTATTTTGCTTATTTTAAAATTTTTAAATAAATCCCAATCGACCCGATAGGATTATGTAATCATTTTTCAATTATCAAGGTTTCATGCGGAAAAATCAAGAGGGCTGTGGATTACCGCTCGATTCCATCAATTTTTATAGCTGACACAACCTCTATGCGTACGGAGGGAGACACCTTTTTAAAAATTTATCCCGATAGCAAAGCTATCGAGGATCCTCGACAAAGTCGGGACTAATTTTGTAAAAAGTGTCTCCCTCCGCCGGTTGCTTTGTTGGCAGGTGATGATTGGCAATAGGATATCAAACTACCCCCTGATTACACCAAAATCAACGGCGAACACAAATAAAAAGAACGGCTCGCATACGTGAGCCGTTCTTTTTATGGTGAGCGACCGAGCTAAAAGCGAGGAAGTGCTGGAAGCAACCCGCGTAGCGGAACAGTGGTCATATGACCATAGTAACGGACAGCCCGTTAAAAATGGCTTAAAATATGGATTTTTGAGCTATTGTTATAATTTTAATAATGTGTTGTAATTAAAGTACAGGAGGTGGGCAAATGTTTAAGTTCGTTAGCTGGGAAGGGAAGCGACTACAAATAACTGGTCATGCGCTTTGGAGATTCAAAAAGCGCAATCAACTTCCGCACTACTGGCTACATAGTGCCGGGTGGAAGAAAGGAGTCATGGAGGCCTTCTTGAGAGCCGAGTTGGCTGGCGAACAAGAAAACGGCCGGATTAGACTCCTCGATGACAGCGAGTCTGGATTAAGGCTCGTGTGTCTTGAGACGAAAAATCGATGGGTTCTCAAGACATGTGTGCCACTGATGAAAAATTAATTCCCACCAAGTCCGGCATCCCCTGCCGGCAGCCCGCGTGAAAACGCGGGCTTTAACTTTTTAATAAGTATATCAAGGCGTCACCTTGATATACCGGTCACCTTGATATACCGGTCACCTTGATATACCGATCGAGCGAACCTGTCACAAATATCATCGTTCGAACGACTTTAATACAAATACACGAGAATTGAGGATATTTTTCAGGTAACAAAAAATTTAGCCGGAAAATCCCGTAGGGAGGAACGGATGCTAAATTTTTGTCTGAAAAATGATGAGATTGAGTAGTATTTGTTAAAGGAGAGAGAGGATGAAATTTGGGATGGGTTCGTGAAGATTGGTTTTCGCTACTATCTGGCATACTCTATTGCGCGAGTTTCGCGTATAACATTCACCCTGATTTCTCCAGGATATTTCATTTCTTCTTCTATCTTCTTGGCCACATCTTTGGCTAATTTAATGGCGCCTAAGTCATCCATTTTGGTCGGGGTTACGAAAACCCTCAACTCTCTGCCGGCTTGAATGGCATATGACTTTTCAACACCATCAAATGAGCTGGCAATTCTTTCCAAATCCTCAAGCCGTTTTAAATAAATTTCAACAGTATCTTTCCTGGCTCCGGGTCTTGCTCCTGATATGGCGTCGGCAGCTGTAACTATTCTAGCTTCCAAGATGGCATAAGGGTATTCATCATGATGGGCTTCCATTGCCAGGATGGCTCGCGGGTCTACCCCGAATTTTGAAAGTAACTTTCTACCTATTTCAACATGGGTTCCTTGGACTTCATGGTCTACTGCCTTACCGATGTCATGAAATAGAGCCCCCTTTTTTGCAACAGAGACATCGGCTCCAAGTTCAGCCGCGAGCATTCCGGCAATATGAGTCATTTCAACAGAATGGAGTAAAACATTTTGTCCGAAGCTTGTTCTAAATGCCAAACGCCCCAATAAATAAGTGAGTTTGGGATCTACTGGGCCTACTCCTGTCTCAAAAAGCGCCGCTTCCCCGGCTTCTTTTATTTTTTCGTTTATTTCGTTTTTGGCCTTTTCCACCATTTCTTCAATCTTGGCTGGATGAATTCTGCCGTCGGCAATCAACTTATCAATGGCTAACTTGGCTATTTGGCGTCTGACCGGATCGAATCCTGATACGACAAGAGCTTCAGGGGTATCATCGATAATAATATCAACTCCGGTCAATCTTTCGATTGCTTTGATATTTCTCCCTTCCTTGCCAATAATTTTGCCCTTCACCTCGTCCGAAGGTAAACTTACGACTGTTGTCATGGCGTCGGCTATTTGAGAAGATGAATATCTTTGAATTGCAGTTGTAACTATTTCCCGGGCCTTTTTTTCAAGTTCTTCTCTATTCTCATTTTCGAGTTTCCTCATTCTTTTGTACAAATCGTCTTTGTATTCTTCCTCTGTCTTGGCAACCAATTCAATCTTGGCTTTTTCCCTATCCAACCCCGATATTCTTTCAAGTTCTTTTAATTGTTTCTCTCTGGACTGTTCAAGTTCGCCCTTAAGTGTCGTTAACTCAACCGCCTTGGACTTAAGGGTTTCTTTTTCTGAAGAAAGTTCTTTTCCTTTTTGCTCAAGTTCGCTTTCTTTTTTGGTTAAGATATTCTCTATCCTTGAAAGTTGAGAGTTCCTTTCTTTTTCTTCTTTCTTGGCTTCCTCGAGTATTTTAAAGGCGTTGTTTTTGGCTTCGAGAATAATTTCTTGAGATTTTGCTTTAGAATCTGCGAGGGTCGCTTCCGCCCTTGATTCAGCAAGGGTAACTTTTCTACTGGCGACTAAATGCCTGACGAGGTAACCTATTACCAATCCTGGAAGTAACGCCGAAACTGCCGTTATGAGCGGGTTTAAACCTGAAAACATATTGTGTAAAAGTTAAGTAGTAGTGCATGTTCACTTTTGTGAAAATTTAATTTGCTACTGAACTAAAGATTAAAATAAATGACTAACGTAAAAAGTATAGCAAATGCTTTGGTTTTATGCAAATTTAAGATTAGCACCGCACAACCTCTATACATGACTGCGGGGTGCACCTTTTAAAAATATTACTAATTTTAAAAAGGCACACCCCCTCCGCCGGTTGTTTAAGCGACAGGTGTAAATTGGCAAGAAAGGTTCAAGCTCGTCCAAAATAAGGTGTTTCCAAGGTGTTGAGATATTACGTCAAGGTTGCCCAATCCCATAAACCGTGTTATCTTAAGGCACGGAATTTGGTACGTTAAAAGGGAGACAAACGTCATGCAATACGGAATGTCTTTGTTTTTCGAGCAACAGAGAAGAGATATTAAAGAGACGAGGTCTAAAATTGAACAATATCCTCCTGTTTCGTGGGACGAAGTCTTAAATTCAAGTTTTAATTGTGTTTGGAATAGTGACCACACCGGAACTTCTTTCGAGGGAGAAATAGAATCCATTAAACGTGAAGGTGATCAAATTATCTTGAAGTGCAAGTGGATTTATGCACTCGAGCCGTTTTTTGATGAAGATGGAGATCTTGATCAAGACCGTATGTGGTGGAGACCTTGGAATGTCAAAGAAACTCGTTTCTCAATCCAGGCTATTCCTCGAAAAGTTCCAAACAGTTCCGAAGTTGTTATTCAATGCTCGTTTAGACCCGACCAGTCTACTACAACCACTCTTGCCATAGTAAAAAAGTTTAGCTCGTTGAATTGATATCCTATGCCCGCCTTGCGGGCTCTTTTATTTTTCACACTAAATAAGACCGTGTCCTTTATTTATAAATAGTTTGAACCTCTATTGCCAAACGTAATAATCCACGTAATCAACCAGCGGAGGGAGACGTCTTATCCCAAAGAAGAACGTTCGGAGGCCGACGGGCTGAGAGAGAACAAAAACCCAGCAGGGTTTTATGTGGTCTTCTTGGGATGAGGCGTCTCCCTCCGTATGCGTAGATGTTGTGGGGTACTATAAATTTAGAGATGGGCTGGAGCAGATATTTTTGGTATAATAATTCCATGCGACCTGTGGTACTAACAATTTTGGATGGATGGGGATATTCAAAGCAAAAACTTGGCAATGCTATTTTAAACGCGAAGACGTCCAACATTGATTACATTCAACAGAACTATCCTTCTTTACTTCTTCAGGCCTCCGGAAAAGCCGCGGGTATGACTTGGGGAGAATCCGGAAACAGTGAGGTGGGACACCTTACTATCGGGGCAGGAAGAGTTATTTTTCAATATCTATCAAGGATAAATAAGGCCATAGATAACGACAGTTTTTTCTCAAACGAGGTTCTGACCAAGGCCATCAGCCACGTCCATGAGAACAACTCAACTCTACATTTAAGCGGTCTTCTGACGTCTGGTTCCGTTCACGCATATCTTGCACATCTCTTTGCTTTAGTAGACATGGCCAAGAGGAATAATATTATAAACCTAAAAATCCACCTCTTTACCGACGGGAAGGATTCCGGTTTGAAAGAAGCGCCGGTACTTATTAAAAAAGTTGAGGACTATTTGTTGCAAGTCGGTATAGGTAAAATCTCAACAACTATGGGTAGAGACTTTGCCATGGACAGAGGTAAGAATTGGGATTTAACCAAAAGGGCCTATGAACTTTTAACGGCCGGAGTTGGAGAAAAGACCTTAGATATTTATAAAAAGCTTGATGAATATTATTTTCAAGATTTGAGTGATTCAAAAATACCTCCCACTGTGGTTGACGATACCGGAATCATCCAAAAAAACGATTCTTTGATATTTTTTAACTTCAGAGAAGACAGCATGAGGGAACTTGCCGAGGCTTTTGTCGATAAAGATTTTGGTATCTTCGATAAAAAAGAATTAAAAAATCTTTATGTGGCCTCTCTAACCCAGTATATTGAAAATCCCAATCTTCACGTCGTTTTCCCTATTCCCGAGATAAAAAATGGTCTTGCTGAAATATTAAGTAAAAACAGCAAGAAACAGTACCATATTGCCGAAACGGAAAAATACGCTCATGTAACCTACTTCTTCAATTGTTTGAAAAATATGCCATTTGATGGTGAGACAGATTTTATTGTTGAATCAGTAAAAAATTCTTTAGAAAATCCAGAAATGAAAGCAGACGACATGGCCAAAAAAGTTTTATCGGAATTGGATAGGTATGACTTTTTTGTAATTAATTTCGCAAATGCGGACACTCTATCTCATTTTGGAAATCTGGAAACTGCCGTAAAAGGAGTTCAGGCGATCGATGAAGCTGTGGGTAAGATAAAATCAGCAGTATTGGAAAGGGGTGGCGCCATGATAATAACGGCTGATCATGGGAACGCAGAATCTCTTATCTATAAATCGTCAGGTGAAAGCGAGACCAAGCATAATGACAATCCGGTGCCGTTTTATCTGATAGCTGAAGAATTTGAGCGACATCGTTTTGAACAAGAGATTGCGAGTTCCCTAAGCAAGGCTTCGGGGCTGTTGGCCGATGTTGCTCCCACAATTCTTGAACTGATGAACATAGAAAAACCGGCCGAAATGACCGGAGAGAGTTTGCTTAAACTCTTAAGATAGCTGACACAACCTCTATGCATGACTGCGGGGTGACCCTTTTTCTAAAATCTTGCTAATTTTATAAAAAGGACACACCCTCCGCCAGTTGCTTAGTATACAGTTTATACTTGGCAATAGAAATTCAAACTCTCCTGAAAATAGCTGATAAAAACAAAACTTGACTGTTGTTGACTTTATTATACAATAGTGTTAATGTATTTTAGCAGGATTGGAGATATCTAATACTCTCCAGAAAGGCAGTTCTTAATGGACAACAACAGACCGTCAGCCGTCAAGGGAAATGTGGAAAAAGTTAAATTTGGTGTTCTTGGAACAGGCGAAGAATTTCGCGATCTTCAAGGTATAAAGAGGATGAAACTTGGACCAGAATTTGGTCTGCATGGCTCTGTTGGCCTTGAGGGCAAGAACAAGGGTTCTGCGATGCATATTTTTAATAGCGAAGAAGTATATAGAAGCATTGTCTAATTGAGAATAACAGGTGGCTCCGCAAGGTAAAGCGGAGCTTTTTATTATTTAATAATTAAGGTTATTTTATTATTCCTCCGCCGAGGAGTTCTCCTTTTTTATAGAATACCGCTGACTGACCGGAGGTGATGGCTCTTTCGGGGGTTTTCAATTGAAGCTCGCCATTCTTTTTTAGAATGGTTTTTTTTAATTGGGCGCGATATCTCAAACGAACATCCAATTGTGCTGGAAGCTTCAGTTTTTCACCAACCCAACTTATATTTGAAACTTTGAGTTTTCTTGAATAAAGATCTTTCTCGTTTCCAACATAAATAATATTCTTTTTGATGTCTTTGGAAACAACATAATATGGTCCACCGCCGATGCCAATATTCAAGCCGTGGCGTTGACCTATAGTGTAATAGTAAACCCCATCGTGTTGTCCGAGTACTTTTGCATGGGCGCCATGTAAAAGTATCTTTCCGGGTTTCGGTTTAATTTTGGTCTTTAAAAAACTCTTCATATCCAAGGGGCCGATAAAACAAACGCCTTGGCTGTCTTTTTTGTCATGATTTGGCAGGCCGAACTTTTTGGCCAACTTTCTAACTTCCGGCTTAACATAATCTCCGATTGGAAAAAGACACTTCTCCAATTGTTTCTGTTTCAGTGTCCACAAAAAATATGACTGGTCTTTATTTGAATCATGAGCAGTGAGCAGTGAGCAGTGAGCATGTTCCCTGTTCATTGTTCCATGTTCATTGCGCTTCAAGCGCACATAATGTCCGGTAGCAATATAATCTGCGCTTTCTTTGACGGCTCTCTCATAAAACAATCCGAACTTTATTTCTTTGTTGCACATCACATCCGGATTTGGCGTTCTTCCGGCCTTGTATTCTTTTATCATGTAGTCTGTGACGAATTTTTTATATTCCTTAGAAAAATCCCAAGTTTTAAGTGGTATGCCCAGCACAGATGCTGCTCTCATTGCGTCTTCTCGGTCCTCTTTCCACATGCAAAAACTAGGCTTGCCCTGAGCTTTGTCGAAGGGCTGCCACGGTTTCATAAAAACTCCAACCACCTCAAACCCTTGCTTCTTCAGTAAAGCGGCAGCAACTGAACTATCTACTCCTCCGGACATAGCGACATAGACTTTTTGTTTCAATCCCGTCTTCATGATAGAATACTATAGAATGAAATTAAAGATTGGACAATTAGCACCTGACTTTAAACTTCCTGATCAAAGTGGAAAAGAGCATAAACTCTTAGATTACAGAGGCGGTTGGGTTTTGGTTTATTTTTATCCGAAAGATGACACGCCAGGATGTACCAAAGAAGCATGCTCTATCAGGGATAGTTTTCCTAAATTTAACAAATTAAAAGCAAAAGTTTTTGGCATCAGTGTTGATTCGGTGAAAAGCCATGCCAAATTTGCTGAAAAATATAAACTACCGTTTACATTACTGGCCGATGAGGACAAAAGTGTTGTGAAAAAATACGGAGTATGGGCTAAAAAGAAATTCATGGGTCGAGAATATATAGGCACTCTCCGCACCTCGTTTCTCATAAATCCCAAAGGTAAGATTATAAAAATCTATGAAAACGTTAAACCAGAAGCCCACGCCGAAGAAGTTCTCAATGACTTAAATAAAAAAGATCGCTAGGCGATCTTGGATTATCTATTATTTTATACCAGTAGAACCAAATCCGCCTGCACCCCTAGCAGTATTAGACAATTCTTCGTAAGATTTAACTGTGACCAAATTAGGAATTATCGCCTTTTGAAATATGACTTGGGCAATACGCATGTCTTTGTGTAAAAGAAATGGATGTGGGTTTCTGTTGTAAACAAGAACGCCTGCTTCTCCTCGATAATCAGAATCAAAACTTTGTTTAGTATAGAGAATAATGAAAAAATTACAAGCAGATAAAAAAATAATTGGATTCGACATGGATGGGGTCATCCTTGATCCGACATCTACAAAGCTTATGTTGGCTAAAAAATTTGGTTTGAACATTACCGAAAAAGAAACACCCTCAGAAATAATCAAAAATTTAATGCCTCTGCCGATATACCGTAAGTTTCAGATCGACTTAAACGATAATCCTAAATTCAAATATTTATCGCCTCCCATGTTGGGAGTTGAGACCATGCTAGCTCGTATAGTAAGATCTGGGTTACCCTATTTTTTGGTATCTCGAAGAAAAAAACCAGTAAGTGCTATAAAAATATTAAAACATCACGGACTATGGCCGAAATATTTCAATAAAAACAATGCTTTTTTTGTAAAAACTCCTGAAGATAAAAATATAAAGGCATTAGAGTTGGGAATCACCCATTATTTTGATGATGAGCAGAAGGTTTTGGAAAAGTTGGTGATCGTCAAAAATAGATTTTTATTTGACCATCTCGATGTATTTAAAAACTCTGGCTATACCAGAGTTAAATCTTGGAAGGAATTGGCCCGTTTAATTTAGGGCAGACCCCTTTCTTGGAGATATCTTATTTTCTTCATATAGCCCTTGGTTTCACTAGCCAGGCCACCCCTTTTCGCACTTAGAGCATCAACCCAATCGCTTAAACCACCGAGAACAGAGGCCTTAAGAGATAATGAGGCACGGGATGGTCTTCCATTATAAGCGGCGGCGAGATATTCTTCCAAGCGAGGATCGCCAAGAATCTTACTTCCGTGTTTTATCAATAAGTAATTTAAATTATAATCATAAAGAAGGATTGCCGCTTTCATTGAATTCAAATGATCGGCTGCCCCAGTCTCAAAATCTGCTATTAATTTAACGGCAGGATAAGTTTTTCTAATTGTTTTGTATGTGTTCGGTGTAAATTGAATCCATCCCAGAGCGCCAGCCTTAGAGCCAGTTTTCTTGAAAGCCACCTCTTTGTTGGCGCCAATGAGAACCAGAACCCTGTCGACAGTTGTCTGGGGATCTGCATTAAATTCTGTCATGTCGGTCTGCTCTAAAATTGGCAAACGGGCAAAGAAAGAAAGCGACAAAACAGAGTTAATTTTTAAATCAGCCATAGCTAATCCAACAACTGATTTTAAGTACCTACGACCCGCCTCAATTAATTCCGGAGTATGCAACTCCGCACTATACGGAGAATACACCAATTCTTCCACAGTATATAATTTCTTGCTTATCGTCCTACTTTTACCGGCTTTATTTTTAACAGTTACCTTCTGTGTTTTCTCGTTCACGTCGGGATATTTATTCTTAAGAACAAGCCATCCAGCAGGGCTCGAAATCTTGTAAAGGGTGTTCCACTTATTCCACCTGATCCCACTGGCTCTTTCTACTATATCTATCTGATAACCGGGCGGACTGATTAATTCAACCCCGTCTTTCTGGACTTTTATGGAAACTTTAATTATTTGAATCTCACCCGTATCGGTGTTCATTATTTTTAGACCGATATCCTTGTTTTGTTCGGTTAACTTTTTTCTGGATACGGAAATTTTATCTCCGTTTCGGGTAATTCTGTTCTCGTAAAAGTCTAAACTCTTAGTCGAAACATTGAGCGGAAGATCTCTAAGTAAATCATCATTCTCATCCATCTTTTCAACCAAGCTCCAAAGTTTTGACGGTGGCAATGGCGTATTTTCAAATTCAATAGTTTTACTCGGTAATATTTGGGCATCAAGAGAATCTTCCAAAACAAAAAAGAAGCTGGCAATGAGTCCAGAAGCAGTCAACAAAAACTCCCTGCGTTTTATTTTAATTTCCATTTGTCATCCCATCTTACTCCAAAATTGTTAAGTTACATAAGACCCTATCTCAACAATATCTTTCGCCGCGATACTAGTCAATCTTGGATGGTACAAGAAGCGACGACGAAGGTGTGCTTATTGCACTCCAAGAAGGAGCGACGCAGTAACGGCCGAGATTGGCTGTATCCCTTTGGGTTGCGGAGATTTTATCACCCCGCTTCGTTTATTCTCGTCGCAGTAGCGATAGCTACAGCTTCCTCGTCCCGCCTCGCGGGACTGATAAAATCTCTCGCAACGCGACTGGAAGATATTATTGAGATAGGGTCCAGACAAAATAGCACACTGTTGAGAATCTTCAATCTATAAATTAGCTTCTATTTCCGCGGCTTTTCTTTGGACGAGATTGGCATAAGACCGGCAAGCTGTAGTTGAACAGGTGGACTTTCCGCTGTAGTAGGCCTTTGATGCCGCAACCTCACTGGCCGTTGTTTTATTGGCGGCTCCTCCTCGGGCAAGCTTAACTGCTGCCGCCGTGAAGGCGTCTTCGATATTCCACGGATTGGCCAATGTCCGGCCGACCAATCGAGCCACTTCGTCGGCATAACCCAGCCAAGTTGAGGGAATAAATTGAGCCGGTCCCATGGCTCCTCCCCAGCCATAACGTCTTCCGTTCACATGTTGCGGACAGGAGACAGGTGTAGTATCTGTATTCAGACCGAGCTGTGAGGTTATATTTGCAAAAGGTTGAAAGTCTCTGGGATTCATTACGTTGCGCCAGCTCTTTTCTGGTGGGTCATCGACACGGTTGCATTTGCCGACATTGATGCCAAGTTTCGATTCAATTTCCAGCTCTGCAATCAAGAATGCGGGACGGATACCCGTAGCAATAGCGGCAAGCTGGCCATATTTGACCGCCTCTTCGGCTGAAACTCCATTCTGTATCAAATATCCGATCTGGTTTTTTATGGCCTCGATATCTTTTTGAGATTTCTTGACCAGATCCTGGTATTTTGACTCCTGTCCCTGCGTATCTTTAAGAATTTTGTTCTTCTGGGTTTTGTTTTGAGTCAATGATTTATTTTCCAGATCCTGAAGACCTTTTAAACGCTCCAGTTCTGTTTGCTTATCTTCAAGGTCGGCCTGACGTTGTTCCAGCTGTCCTTTCAACCCTTTAATATCGTCTATTGTCGTCTTTAAATTGTCCTGGGTAGTTTGAATGCTGTTTAAATCGTTAAAAAAATCGGACAGGTTCTGGTTTTTAAGTAAGATCTCGGTCAATGATCTTTGGTCATTTTCATAGATTATTTTTATATATTGGGCCAAAGCGTTTTTGTGCTTGCTTATCTTATCCTCGGCGTCACTAATTTTAGTTTCGGTGTCACCGATCTCTAAGCCGGTCTGTTTTATGGAGAGACCCAACGACTTAATTTCCAGCTGGACCTGGCTTATTTTGGCGTTTAAATTACTAATCTCATTTTGGAGAGTTTGGGATTGGCCATGAGCGCTTTCTATCTGTTTCTGGTATTCGTCAATTTGCTTCTGTATCTCCTCAATTTGCTTATTTCTGGCATCTATTTCGTCTTGAACTGTGGCAAAAACAGGGGGAAAACTAGCAAAAAACAAGATCACAAAAACGACAGCTAAACCGTACCTGGGGATATTGTTATTAACTTGAACCATTATACGTAGTATACTTGCATTAATGGTTAAAGACAAAAGAATTTTAGTCTTAATTTTATTCTTATCTTCTTTTTGGGTTTTTAATTCTGTAAAATCTGCTTCTCTGCCCGTAGCTAACCACCCGATGTTCTTTGGGTACTACAAAGCAGACTCCAATTATGGCGATTACAAAGCAGATGTAAAAAATTATGTCAATACATTTATGGTTGAGGCTGGTGCATTTCTAATAACAGATATCAGCCAACCAAGCGAAGTCGACAGATCGTTTAGACAAATAATTGCCTTAAGCCGCGATATTATATTAGAAGTAGCCACTTGGAATCAACAGACAATAGACGATACCTTAACCGCCGCAACTCCTTACTGGAATAATGTAGATTACATACTTCTTTATGACGAACCAAACTGGGATAAGACAACTACGGAACAAAAAATAAACGAATTTAAAACACTACTCGGCCAAAAGGGTCTTTCTTCAAAACCAATTGCCATTAATTTTACTCCCGCTCAAATACTATCCAACACTGGCTATCAAGCTTCAAATTTAGATCTTGTCGGTACTGAAGCATATATAGACCCAGCTCAACAGGATAGTCCCAGTCTTGTAACTAACCTTAACAATCAGATTGATCAATTGAAGCAAAAGATTGGAAATAAAAAAATGTTCTTTGTTGTTCAAGCTTATGATCGAAATGGTGCGTGGAAAAATTTAAATAGTTTGCAATCAATCCAATCACTCCCCTATCTTAAGGCCTATAACGATCCGAATGTCATTGGCTTACTTATGTTTAGTTATGCTCGACAAGGCGGTAGCAAAGACCATCCCGAATTAAAAACCGAACATCAGAATATCTGGGCCGCAATTAATGGAAATTCAACACCATCCGGAACCAACCCTACTCCGACCACAAATCCATCTCCGTCATTTTGCAAACCAATCCCGAATTACAATGTTCAGAATTACTGCATTGATGTTTATAGAACAGGAGCAAGAGCTCGAGATGATACTGCTCTTTATTCTGAATGCCGAGATGTTACTTGGATGTACAGAAACACCAATACGGCAGTTGCTAACTCTAACGACTTCACATATCACGGAATCCCAGCATCAACATGGAAAAACTGGGCCGATAATGAGGCCAAGGCTGTTTTAGATGCTTGCGCTAAAGTTAACCACGACGGTCATGATTCACCTGAAGATGTGAATAATTTGCTGAACGTTTTGGAAAACTATTGGAAGAACTGCATACCCAGAAAGGGAATCACCTGTGTGCCTAATCCAGATACGCCGGAATGCCAACCATACGCTCAATTCATAACCGGTGGCGGTGTTGTTGGGTCTCCAACACGCACATGTGAAAAAACAGGTCCATTGCCGGTAAAGACTCCCGAGAAGAATCCTGTCGATGATGTAAAACTCGTTGCTACAAAAAGTATTGGCGGCGGCGTTTTCCCAGATGTAGCTTTATATAACGACAAAGCTTGGGTAGCCGTAGTACAAGGAAGAGCTCTGAATTTATATAGTGGATCAGTAGACTTGTCCGATCTTAAGATCCAGAAAAGCGTTAATATCTCCGGTGGCAATGTTTTTCCAAGACTTACAGTTTATAAAAACACACTCTGGTTAGCGTATAAGGACGGGACCGATAATAAAATAAAGTTATGGAGAAGCGATACCGACAGCATCGAATCTATTGGCTTGGGTTATGGCAACGATCCGGTTACTCTTGGAAATGGTTATATGGCTTGGCAATCAACTCCAACTTATGATATTAAAATTAGAGAAATCGATAGTGGAAGTGTTGGTAATGGAGGAGAAGGAAAACCAACCGGTCTTTCTAGGATTACAGAGACTGGTCTGGTAATAACCGTAGATGACGACAGAAACATAGTATCCTATGGCACAAGGCCTTCTTTTGCCGGAGCGCTTGCGATAGTTGAAGGAAAAAATTTAGGCGCTCCGGTTGGCTACCCTTACGCTGATACGCCTCTCTATACTGCTTTTGAGGGCCAGATAGCAAACACTCCCCGTCTCGCTTCTGACGGACAGGGAAATTACGCCGTTGTTACCTGGGGTGGATCACCGTCGGCCTTCTTTCAAAATAAATGGTTCGCAAACATAATTAATACTGCTTTCGGAGCTGAAGCGGCGGGTGGCGTTAGGGTCTCTACTCTCCAAGGACCGACGTCTTTAGAAACAATTGATACGGGTCCAACTACTACTGTTGTTGGTCAACCTTTCGGTTCCACCACTCCAATTGCAGCCCCTACACAAGGCCTTCCCACTGACTTAGGCCAGTTGATTCAGCAGATATTTGGTTGGTCATTGACCGTATTGGGAATTGCCGTATTTGTAATGATATTTTATGCCGGATTTTTGTGGTTAACCGCTGCCGGTAACACAGCCAGAATCGGAGAAGCTAAGAGTCGAATAACTAATGCGGCATTCGGAGCTGTTCTTCTTTTGTCATCCTATCTTATTCTTTACACGATTAATCCTGATTTTGTAAAAAGCACATTTAGTTTGCCAGGGTTGGGAAAAAGTTCAGCTACGCCAACTACCACGCAAGGCCCACCGCCTCCGACAGATGCTCTTACTAAACATCCGAGTCAAAGTGCAGTAGTTGCATCGATAAAATCTCAACTGGAATCAACGGGAGTAAGATTCGTAACCGATTGTGAAGTGTTTGAAATTACTAAACGAGTCGCTTGGCAATTGAAAGACGAGGGTGTTGGTTTGTTTAAAAAGTCGAGTGGAGAGGGTGTTTGTGATGGCTTTTCTATTAAAAGAATTGTTTATTCGGATGGTTATCTCTTTAAAATACTTTCGGATGCTGGTGTGGGGGGAGCTAATGGGCCTCAGTGGGTTCCGGATAGCTGTGGACCTGCGAATGGCGATGGAACATGCCCAGACCTTTATTCTTCGCCTGTTAACCCAGGTCCGTAGTGAAAACATTCCATGGCTTATATTTTAGGTTTATTCTTGATTCTAGCTTTAATATTCTCTTCGGTCGGAGGGAGTCATTTATTTGGAAATTTATTGGGACAGGTAAAAGACAAAATAACTGCGACTATTTTCCCCAAAACAGAAAGAGAAATAATCATAGACAATCTGAATTCAGACAACCAAAATTTAGACAAATTTTTTTCAGAAACAGCCCCGGCGATATTAAATTCTAAAAGCGTTTCTGAAACCGATAAAGCGGCGGTCAAAAAAGCCGTTGAAAGTTTTAATAGTTCTAAAGCATTAATATCTAATCTTTCTAAATTAGAAAGTGCAGGCAATAGCCCCCTAAAAACAGTAGGAACTCTAATAGAAAAAGTTCTCAGTCTTAATGGAAATTCATCCCAAACCTATCCCAACTCAAACAACTCCATCAACTCTTCCAATTCTAATCCCTCTACTCCCACCAACATCCCTCCCCAATGTCATCTGGAGTGTGGTAAATAAAAAAACCTCGTACACAGACAAAACGTGAGGCTTTTGTTTGTGTACGAGGTCAAACAACATCTGTAGGTGCTGGTTTCAACCAGAACTTGCGAGCGGCGAGTGCCGTTAATAAGAAACATATAGCGCCGGCTGCCACGGGGTAGAACCGCTCCTTGATCGACCAATTTTTACCACCCGCTATAGATAAACAGTTAGCCACAACATAGCTAATATAGACGAGAAAAGGCATGTTCTGTGGTTTTTTCCAGGCATCAATGAGTTGTGGAATACCAGCAATGAGCATTGCCAACGTACTTGCAATGGTGGCAATCTTGTCGCCGGAAAAATACCAGATCATCATGCTTACCAACACCAAGGAAGCAACCAGTGTTTCAAACCAAGTCCATGAAGCTTTGTTTCCCGACCTTGATATGAAAAGTGATGTTACGAAGCTACCAACAGTGTAAACCATTGGAAGAAGAAAATTACCTCCTTGAGCAACAATTGTGGCTGCGGCAATAGCATCGAGGATGCACCACAACACCCAGGAGAAAAGATTCTGGTCTGCCTTGCCAGTTCTGATCTGCTTCCACAATGGAAGGTAAGTCAGGATAGCAAGGATGCTACCGGCCCAAATTAAAGTGTTCACTTGCCACTCCTTCTGTTATTTAAAGATCTAGGCTAATGATATATTATAACATATTAATTTTTTATTTGCAACTTTTAATCTACCCCTACACTGGACATAGGGGGAGAAATCCTGATTTAATAGTTTCAGAGAGAGTTTGAACTTCTATTGCCAACTGTCCTCTAACAACCGAAGCAACCAGCGGAGGGAGACGCCTTTTTACAAAATTGTAAAATTTTTAAAAAGGCGTCTCCCTCCGTACGCATAGAGGTTGTGTGAACTATTCTGAAGAGGTGGGTAGATAAACTTACAGCAACTTCTTAAACTCTTCAATGGCAGAAATATCTGCTGGGTCGATGCCATATTCTTTGGCGATATAGTATGAAACCCAATCAGCTAGTTGTAGAGAAGAAAATATTTTTTCAAAGACATTATCCCCTGCTAATTCTACAATTTCTACATTAAGTTTTTTATCTTTAAATAGTTTCTCCATTACCTCCATTCTCTTGAGAATCCTTGGATGATCTGTCGAGTCCTTCAAGAAAATAAAATGGAAATTTTGAGAAAGTAGTTTGGAAACTTCCCCCGCGTGAAAACCTATCATCTCATTGTGATTTAATTCTGGAAAGACGTTTGAAAATGAGGGCTTTTTGGCTGTCTCGTTAATTTTAATTTTCCAACTATAGGCAATGGAGCCATTCTTTCTTGATGAATATATCACCGGCACAAATCCTCTTAATTTGTTGGCCAGTCCTTTACCCATTTTTTCCTGATCTGGAAGCTGGGCACCTGAAATCATGTCTAACGCTTTGTCCTGTCCTAAAACCTTCAACAGTGCTTTAAGGTTAAGTCCTAGAGCTAATCTTGGCTCAAGTCCCCAATCGGACATCTCTACATGGGGAGTTGAGCTCTGGCGGGCTAGCTCAATCAGTTTACCGCCAATAGAAACAACTGCCATGGGCAAATTCTTGCTCAATGCTAGTTTAAACGCGTCTAAAACTTCTTCCGTATTTCCGGAATAAGAATTTAAGATTATTAAGCTATTCTGGAGAACCTTGTCAGGTAAGTCGGGTAGACCGTAATCTCGGTGAATTAAAATATCCAGCTCGGGATTTGAAACTCGCAATAAATCTGGTGCCAAAGCCGACCCACCCATGCCGACAAAAATGAATCTTTCAAATTTTTCTAGCTTGTCGGCGTTGACCAACTCGGGTTGATACTGTAGTTGATTCTGTAAACTTTTGATGGCTTCTGTAAATTCCATAATGGGTCAGATATTTAATCCATTTTATCATTTTAGAGCTTGAAAGAATAGCTCAATCCGCGAAACGACGACGAAGACATAGATTGTTCTATGTCGAGGAGGAGAGACAATGGAATCGGCTATTCT
>Ga0209515_10004962_pt1 | contig 17614 bp, 13 predicted proteins | sample Subgroupgradi54m_FD_187454 | JGI IMG/M metagenome (GOLD analysis project Ga0209515, IMG submission 187454) | Subsurface groundwater microbial communities from S. Glens Falls, New York, USA - GMW60B uncontaminated upgradient, 5.4 m (SPAdes)... ...
CATCTGGCGCGACTCAAACGCCTGATCGCACGCATCGAACCCGGGCTCGTCTCCGAACACCTGTGCTGGTCCTCGAACGAGGGCCGCTATCTCAACGATCTGCTGCCGTTGCCGTACACCGAGGAAGCGCTCGCGCATAGCGCGGCGCGCATCGGTGAAGTACAGGACTTTCTCGGCCGGCAGATTCTGATTGAAAATCTGTCGAGTTACGTGCAATACACACACTCGACCATTTCCGAATGGGAGTTTCTCGCCGCTGTGGCACAGCGCGCCGACTGCGGCTTGCTGTTCGACGTGAACAACGTCTATGTGAGCGCGCGCAATCACGGCTTCGATCCGCTTACCTACCTGCGTGCCGTCCCCGCTGCGCGCGTGCAGGAGATTCATCTCGCCGGCCATAGCGTCAAACGCCATGACGATGGCGAGATATTGATCGACACACACAATGCGCGCGTCAGCGATCCGGTCTGGGCGCTGTATCGCGAGACCGTCACCCACCTCGGCGCCAGGCCGACGTTGATCGAATGGGACAGCGACTTGCCGGCACTCGACGTGTTGGTTGACGAGGCCAATCTTGCGACACGCCATCTGGAGCAATTGCGTGACACCGTCGCTGCGTGATCTGCAAAAACAATTCGCCGCCGCGGTGTACGAGGACGACGCGGGAGTGCTGGCGTCCGTGCGCGATGGGATCTTTCCGGCCGCGCGGCATGTGCAGCTCTACCGCCACAACACCTTTGCCAACCTGACCGATGCGCTGGCCGCGGTGTATCCGGTCGTGCGCCGCCTCGTCGGCGACGGGTTTTTCGAATACGCCGCGGATGGGTTCATCCACTGTCATCCGCCCCGCTCAGGCAACTTGCACGACTTCGGCGCCGCCTTCGCCGATTTCCTGTCTGCGTTCGAGCCGGCGCAGCACCTGGCTTATTTAGCCGATGTGGCGCGCCTTGAATGGCTCTGGCATGAGGCCTTTCATGCAGCCGATGCGACGAGTCTTGCACTCCAGACACTCGCCGCCGTGGCGCCGCAACGTTATGCCGGGCTGGTGTTTCGGCTGCATCCGTCGGCGCGGCTGATCGCCTCGACGTTTCCGATCCTGCGCATCTGGCACGTCAACCAACCGGCGTTCGAAGGCGATGCGACCGTGGACCTCGACACAGGACCGGAGCAACTGCTGGTCGTACGCCGTCAACTCGACGTGCACATCGAATCGCTCAGCGCCGGCGAGGCCGCCATGCTGAGCGCCATCGCCGCCGCGAAAACGCTTGCCCAGGTCAGCCATGTCGCGCTTGCCGCACAACCGGATTTTGATTTCGGCCACGCGCTGCGTGAGCACGTGGCCCGCGGCACGATTGCCGCTGTCAGTGAATCGGATACCCTAACGTAATAATACCAATCACCACTGGAGATAAATTCATGGCCCTGACTCAATGCACCGCTACCTGTGCGAAACCGGCTATTAAACTCCTGGAGTTCTTCGCGCCCGTGGCCGACCTCGGCATTCGCCTGTGGGCTGCCAAGTTCTTCTGGGATTCAGCACTGAGCAAGATCAACACGGATGGCAGCTTTCCGTTCATTCACATGAACCCGAGCACCCTCACGCTGTTTCAAACCGAGTATCACGTGCCGGTGATCTCGCCGGTGGTGGCCGCATACCTGGGCACGGCGGTGGAACTGACGTTCCCGGTGCTGCTGGCGCTCGGCCTCGGCGCCCGTTTCGCCGCCGGAGTACTGTTCGTGTTCAACGTCGTCGCGGTGCTTTCGTATCCGGGGCTGGAGGAGTTCGGAATCGCACAACACCAGCTCTACGGCACGCTCCTGCTGCTGCCGCTGTTGCGCGGTCCGGGCGCGATTTCCTTCGATCACTTTATTCGTCGCCGGTACATGAAGTAACCCCTTACGCCCCTTCCGTACCTGACGGATCAGCTTCAGACCGGGCCGCTGACCCGGTCTTTCGTTCCGCCAGCTACCCCTGCATTTCGCAAAAATACGCTGCGCCAAACGGCTATTTCCCGTACACTTTCGCCTGTCTGTTTCCCATATCTCATAGCGAAATCAATGAGAAGGGGATAGACGAAAACGCACGGACGCCGCGTTGAGACAGACCTTTCGGGCTCCACATAATTCTGCGATCAAACATGGTTGGCCGTTTCCTCCTTTTGCCGGCGCTCGCCGCGGGCATGCTCGGTGCCGCCGCCTATGGCGAAGATTCGCTGCCGCTCACGGAAGACCTCTTCCTCGGTGACATACCCCAGGTCCTGGGTGCGACCCGACTACGCCAACCCCTGTCCGAAACCCCCGCCGCCGTCACCATCATCGATCGGCAGATGATCCGCGCCTCGGGCGCGCTCGATATTCCCGACGTATTGCGTCTCGTGCCCGGCTTCCAGGTCGGACACGTCAACGGTGCACAAACCACAGTCACGTACCACGGCTTTAGCGATGCCTACGCGCGGCGCATGCAAGTGCTGGTCGATGGGCGCTCGGTCTACAACCCGTTCTTTGGCGGTGTGATCTGGACCGATCTGGCGCTTGCGATCGACGACATCGAGCGCATCGAGGTCATTCGTGGACCCAATGGCGTTACCTACGGCGCCAATTCTTTCTCCGCCGTCATCAACATCATCACCCGCGATCCGGCCGATACCCAGGGCGCGTATCTGCGCTACACCGGCGGCGCCATCGGAACCCACGCCACGGTGGCACGCTACAGCGGCGGCGACACGGATTCGCGCTATCGCGGCACCGTGTCGTATCGCGGCGACGACGGCTTTCCCAACGAAGAAGACGGTAAACAGGTTCGGCTCGCGACCTTCCGGCAAGACACGCACCTCAATCGGCGCGACAGTCTGACGTTCCAATTGGGCTACAACGGCGGCACACGCGATGACGGAACATCACAAAGCACGACCGACCCCGCGCGCAAAGTACAGATCGTCACCAATTTTCAGCAGCTTGCCTGGAAACACGAGCTCAGTGCCGAAGGCGAACTGGGCCTGCAGTTTTATCACGACTACTATCGCCGGGCCGATACCTTCTGGTCGTCGGCCGGGCCCGTGCATGCCATCATCGACCTGGACGTGTTCGTCGAGCGCTATGACCTCGAATTTTCCCACACCCTGAAACCGCAAGCCGACACGCGCGTGGTCTGGGGCGCGGAGTTGCGACGCGATCAGGTTGGCGGACCGGGTTGGTTCGGCACCGATCAGATGCTCGACTACCCGTTGTATCGCCTGTTCGGCAACACCGAGTGGCGCTTTCGGCCCGACTGGATTCTCAATGCCGGCGCCATGTACGAACACAACGACGTCACCGGCGGCGATGTCTCGCCGCGGCTGGCGCTCAACTATCACGTGGTGCCGGGACAGACGCTGCGCACAAGCGTGACGCGCGCCTACCGTACGCCGGCGGCGTTCGAGGATCGCGCCGACGCGATCATTCACACCAACTTCGGCGACGACCACACACACCAAGGCAATCCCTCGCTCAAGCCGGAACGGATCACCGCCTACGAGGTCGGCTACCTCGGTGAATTCCCGAAGCTCGGTACGGTGGTGGATCTTAAACTATTCAAGGAAGAGATCCGCGACATCGTCACGTCGGGAAATGACAAAGTCACTACCCCGGCCGACGCGTTCGAGCGCTATGTGAACGACGGCGAGAGCACTACCAACGGCGCCGAGCTGCAACTTACCTATCGCATGGCGCCCGGCACGCGCGCCGTGTTCGCCTATTCGTATGCCCATCAATACGGACGCCTGGTAAAACAGGTCGCGCCGACCACGTACATGGACACGCGCGAGCTCACCCCCATCCACACGCGCAGTCTTTTTCTCGAACATCGGTTGCTGCGCAATACCGAGGTCAGCCTCGCCTATTACCAGGTCGACCATTTCACGTTCATGAGTCCGGGCGATCCGACGGAATACAAGTCGCTCGACATGCGCGTCGCGCAAAAACTGCGCTTCGGGAATACGCGCGGCGAAATCGCCTTCGTCGGACAACATATGCTCGGCGATTACTTCGATTTTGACCGCCTCATCGTTTTCGACAAGCGCTTTTTCCTGACCCTAAGTCTCGAAGTCCGGTAATGGCACGCATCCGCATTCTTCGCTGGCTGCTCTACTCGTGGTTTGCCATGGCAAGCGCGGGCGTGCTTGCGGCACCGGCGAAAATCTTTATCGTGCCAAGCCGCGACGGCGGTGCCTACGCGGAAGTCATACAGGCGATCCAGACTGGCCTGGAGGCGCGGCATCAGACGGAATTGACGCTCAAGATCCTGCCGCTCGAGACATTTCAAGGCACCGACTTGTACGTGCATCGTCCGGCGCTCATTGTCACCGTCGGCGCCGAAGCGGCGCAACGTATTGCGCACCTGAATCCGCCGGCGCCAATGCTGCACACGCTGCTGCCACGCGAAACGGCGCTCGAGATCATCCGCTCAGGACGCGGCAAGAATGCGCTTTCGTATCACGACTCGGCGATCTTTCTCGATCAACCGATCGGGCGCCAGCTGGATCTGGTGCGGCTTGCGCTGCCGACGCACAAGCGCGTCGCCATCATCCTCGGTCCGGCGACTCGGAACGAGGCGGCGGAACTGCGCAGCGCCGCACGCGAGCGCTCGCTGGTGGTCAATATTGCAATCATCAGCCAGCGCGACGAACTGTTGCCGAAACTGGAAACCCTCCTCGACGACAACGACGTCCTGCTGTCGGTACCGGAACCGCTCGCCTACCACAGCGAGACCATCCACCACGTACTGCTCACGACCTATCGCTATAAGATTCCGATGATTGGCCTGTCGAAAGGCTACGTCGATGCCGGCGCGCTGCTGGCGGTGTACTCGCAGCCCGAACAAATCGGCCGGCAGGTCTCGCAATGGCTCGGTAACCCGGCCGTGATCGGCGGCAATTTACCGCCGCCAAGCTTTCCCCAGTACTTCACCGTTTCGGTAAACCAGCGCGTAGCGGCCTCGCTCGATCTCTACGTCGACAGCGAACAGACACTGCAACGCAAGCTCGAGGCGTTGCCGGCTCGATAATATGGCCTGCCTAAATAAAACGGCCGGAACCCGCTTGGGTCCCGGCCGTTTTATTTGAAGCGCCCGACTTACTTAAGACTTACTTAATAAAATGACAGACGTAGTCGAGCAGGTCCGTCACCTCGATTTCGAAGTGCGAGTTTCCGGGAACGTGGAAGCTCTCGCCGGCCTGGAAATCACGCCAGCTCTGCTCGTTCGACAGCTTCACCCGGCAATGACCCTGCGTCACATCCATCTGTTCCGCGGCCTGGGTGCTGAAGCGATACGTGCCCGGCAGCATCACGCCAAGCGTCTTCATTTCACCGGTCGGTGTGACAACAGTGCGACTGGTGACCTTGCCGTCGTGATAGACATTGGCCTTCTTCTTTACTTCAACGTTCTTAAAGCTCATTTCTTTCTCCGTTTCTTGGCAGCGATGCGCATACGCAACGCGTTCAGTTTGATAAATCCGGCCGCATCGGCCTGGTTGTAGGCGCCGGCGTCGTCTTCGAAGGTGGCAATGGTGGCATCGAACAGGGAATCCGATTTCGACGCGCGACCGACGACGATGACATTGCCCTTGTAGAGTTTGACCCGCACCGAGCCATTCACGCTTTGTTGCGTGTGGTCGATCAGCGTCTGCATCGCCACGCGCTCCGGGCTCCACCAGTAACCGGTATAGATAAGCGCGGCATAACGCGGCATCAGTTCGTCTTTCAAATGTGCCACTTCGCGATCGAGTGTGATCGATTCGATGGCGCGATGCGCGCGCAGCATGATGGTGCCGCCCGGCGTCTCGTAGCAGCCACGCGACTTCATGCCGACGTAGCGATTCTCGACCAGATCGAGACGTCCAACGCCGTGCTTGCCGCCGAGGCGATTGAGCTCGGCCAGCACTTTCGCTGGCGAGAGTTTCTTGCCGTTCACCGCGACGATGTCGCCGGCCTTGTATTCGAGCTCGACGTACTCGGCCAGGCCCGGCGCCTTCTCCGGCGACACAGTCCAGCGCCACATGTCCTCTTCCGGCTCACGCGACGGGTCTTCGAGGATGCGTCCTTCGTAGGAAATGTGCAGCAGGTTGGCGTCCATCGAATACGGTGAGCCGCCCTTCTTCTTGCCTTCGATCGCAATGCCGTTCTTCTCGGCATAGGCGAGCAGCTTTTCGCGCGAAGTCAGATCCCACTCGCGCCACGGCGCGATGACTTTTACGTCTGGCTTGAGCGCGTAGTAACCGAGCTCGAAGCGCACCTGATCGTTGCCCTTGCCGGTGGCGCCGTGCGACACCGCATCCGCGCCGACCTTGTTGGCGATTTCGATCTGGCGCTTGGCGATCAGCGGGCGCGCGATCGACGTGCCGAGCAGGTACTCACCCTCGTACACGGCGTTAGCGCGAAACATCGGAAACACGAAGTCGCGCACGAATTCTTCTTTCAGATCGTCGATGAAGATCTGCTTCACGCCGGCCTTCTTGGCCTTGGCGCGCGCCGGCTCGAGCTCCTCGCCCTGACCGATGTCGGCCGTGAACGTCACGACCTCGCAGCCGTAGTGCTCCTGCAGCCACTTGAGAATGACGGAGGTATCGAGCCCTCCCGAATACGCCAATACAACCTTCTTTATCTTTTGCGCCATGACTCTCTTCTACGAAGGATTAACTGATTTCGCCAACACCAAACCGTCGTCCAGAAAACGAAGAGCGACCCGCGTCGCCCTCTATCCATACACTTTGGTGCCGACATTCTACCGTCTGACCCGCCACCTGACGAGAAAGCCACAAACGAAAACGGGCCGCGAGAGCGGCCCGTTCTATTGCTGGCGACGACAGCTTATTTTTTACGGCTGGGAGGCAGGTCCGTGCAAACGCCCTCGAATACCTCGGCCACCATGCCGATGGATTCGCCCAGGGTCGGATGGGGGTGGATGGTCTTGCCGATATCCTGCGCGTCGCAGCCCATTTCAATGGCCAGGGCCAGTTCGCTGATCAGGTCGCCGGCATGGGTGCCGACGATGCCGCCGCCGATGACGCGATGGGTGTCCTCGTCCACCAACAGTTTGGTGAAGCCCTCGTCGCGGCCGTTGGCAATCGCGCGGCCGGAGGCGCTCCAGGGGAACACGGCCTTGGCGACCTTGCGGCCACTCTTCTTGGCTTCGTCCTCGGTGAGTCCGACCCAGGCGATTTCGGGATCGGTGTAGGCCACCGCCGGGATCACCGTCGCATCGAAGTAGGCCTTGTGACCGGCTGCCGCTTCGGCGGCGACATGCCCTTCATGCACCGCCTTGTGCGCGAGCATGGGTTGGCCAACGAGATCGCCGATGGCGAAAATGTGCGGCACGTTGGTGCGCATCTGTTTGTCGACGTTGATGAAGCCGCGATCGCTGACCGCCACGCCGGCCTTGTCGGCACCGATGTTCTTGCCATTCGGAGAGCGACCGGCCGACACGAGCACGAGGTCGTATACCTGTGGCTCCTTGGGCGCCTGTTCGCCTTCAAAGGTTACCTTGATGCCGTCCTTCAGCGCCTCGACTTTCACCGTCTTGGTCTTCAGCATCACGCGATCAAAGCGCTTCGCGTTCATCTTGTCCCAGACTTTGACAAGATCGCGGTCTGCGCCGGCCATCAGGCCGTCGAGCATCTCGACCACGTCAACGCGCGTACCGAGCGCCGAGTACACCGTCGCCATTTCCATGCCGATGATGCCACCGCCGAGGACCAGCATCTTCTTCGGCACCGCTTTCAATTCAAGCGCGCCGGTGGAATCGACAATGCGCGGATCTTCGGGAATGAACGGCAGCTTCACAGGTTGTGAGCCGGCGGCAATGATGGCTTTCTGGAAACGCACGATTTTCTTTTCGCCGGTCGACTGCTGGCCATCGCCAGACGTCACCGACACTTCCAGATGGTGCGGGTCGAGAAAACGACCCACACCGCGCACGACGTCGACCTTACGCATCTTGGCCATGCCGGCGATGCCGGTCGTGAGCTTGCCGACGACTTTTGTTTTCCAGCCGCGCAGCTTGTCGAGATCGAACTTGGGCGCGCCGAAACTGACACCGTGGTCGGACAGCTGCTGCGCCTCTTCCGTCACCGCCGCGACGTGCAGCAGCGCCTTCGACGGAATACAGCCGACGTTCAGACACACGCCGCCGAGCGTGGCGTAACGTTCAACGAGGACCGTCTTCATGCCGAGATCGGCGGCCCGGAACGCGGCCGAGTAACCGCCGGGTCCGGAGCCGAGCACGAGCATTTCGCATTCAATGTCGGCGCCGCCGGCATGCTTGGCCGCCGTCGGTGCCGCGACCGATGCGGTCGCCGCGGGGGCAGCCGCCGGAGCCGGCGCGGAAGTGGTTTTCGTCGTTGCCGCGCCCGCTGCTTCCAAAATCAATACGAGCGAACCTTCGGAAACCTTATCGCCAACCTTCACCTTGAGTTCTTTTACCGTGCCAGCAGCAGGCGCCGGCACATCGATCGTGGCCTTCTCGGATTCGAGCGTAATGAGCGAGTCTTCCGCCTTGACGGTATCGCCCGGCTTCACCATCACTTCGATGACCGGAACATTTTTGAAATCGCCGATGTCGGGGATTTTTACTTCGATCGTCTGCGCCATGTTCGCTCTCCGTTACAACATCGCGCGGCGCATATCGGCCAGTACCTGGCCGAGGTGCGAGATGAATCGCGCACCCGAGGCGCCGTCGATGACGCGATGGTCATACGAGAGCGACAGCGGCAGAATCAGTCGCGGCGCGAATTCCTTGCCATTCCACTTCGGCCGCATCTCGCTCTTGGAAACGCCGAGGATGGCGACTTCCGGGGCATTGATGATCGGCGTGAACAACGTCCCGCCGATACCGCCGAGGCTCGAAATCGAAAAGCAGCCGCCCTGCATTTCGGCCGGCGCCAGCTTGCCGTCGCGCGCCTTCTTGGCCAGCTCGGTCGTCTCGCGCGCGATCTCGACCACCGACTTCTTGTCGGCGTCGCGGATCACCGGGACCATCAAGCCGTTCGGCGTGTCGGCAGCAAAGCCGATGTGGAAATACTGTTTGAGCACCAGGTTCTCGCCGTCGAGCGAGGCGTTGAACTCGGGGAATTTTTTGAGCGCCGCCACAGCGGCCTTGATCAGGAACGCGAGCACGGTCACCTTCACCCCGCTCTTCTCGATTTCCTTGTTCACGGACACGCGGAACTGCTCGAGATCGGTGATGTCGGCCTCGTCGAACTGCGTGACGTGCGGAATCATCACCCAGTTGCGATGCAGGTTGGCCCCGGAAATCTTCTTGATGCGCGAGAGTGGTTTGGATTCGACCGGACCGTATTTCGCGAAGTCGACCTTCGGCCACGGCAGCAGGTCGAGCCCGACACCGGTACCGGCCGCCGCGGCAGGCGTGGCGCCGGAGAGCACGGACTTCACGTACGACTGCACGTCTTCTTTGAGAATTCGGTTCTTGGGACCGGTGCCTTTCACTTTCGAGACATCCACGCCCAGTTCGCGCGCAAACTGGCGCACGGAAGGACTGGCGTGGGATTTGAGACCGCCGACAGCGTCGGCCGGCGCCGGCATACGCTCCAGCACCGGTGCGGTCATCGGCTCGGACAATCCCGGGACGGCCGCGGCACCACTGGCCGCTGCACCGCTGGCACGAGCTGGCGCAGCAGTGCTGGCAGGTGCTGATGGCGCCGCCACGACGGCTGCCGTCGGCTGTTTGCTTGATGCCGCTGCACCCGATGCCTGCAACAGCAGCACCAGGCTACCTTCGGAAACCTTGTCGCCGACCTTCAGCTTTACTTCTTTCACGGTGCCGGCAACCGGCGCCGGCACGTCAATCGTTGCCTTCTCCGACTCCAGCGTCACCAACGAGTCTTCCGCCTTGATGGTATCGCCGGCCTTCACCATGACTTCGATCACCGGAACATTTTTGAAATCACCGATGTCCGGGACCTTCACTTCGATCAAATGATCGCCTTTCACCGACTCCCCCTCTCCCCTCGCGGGAGAGGGGGCAACGGCCGGTGCCGGCACTGACGCAGGCGCAGAGGCAGCTGCCGGCGCAGGCGCCGGTTTCGATGCCGCCGCGCCATTCATACCGGCACTCTCAAGCACCAGCACCAGACTGCCTTCGGAAACCTTGTCACCGACTTTCACCCTGAGTTCTTTCACCGTGCCAGCGGCCGGCGCGGGTACATCGATCGTGGCCTTTTCGGACTCGAGCGTGATCAGCGAATCTTCGGCCTTGATGGTATCGCCCGGCTTCACCATGACTTCGATGACCGGGACATCTTTGAAGTCGCCGATGTCGGGGACTTTTACTTCAATGGTCTGGGACATTGTTCTTCTTCCCTTAAAATTTTGTTCTCACCGCAAAGGCGCAAAGTACGCAAAGGTTTACTACTCAATCTTTGCTTTGCGTCCTTCGCGCCTTGCAGTGAATTCTGTTTATACCGTCATCGGGTTTGGCTTCGACGGATCGAGGCCGTATTTCTTGATCGCCTCGGCCACCTTGGCGCGATCGATCTGGCCTTCATCCGCCAACGCCTTGAGCGCCGCAATCACGACCCAGTTACGATCCACTTCGAAGAAGTGACGCAGCTTCTCGCGCGTATCCGAGCGCCCGTAACCGTCGGTGCCGAGCACCGAGTACCGGCGCGGCATGAACGGACGGATCTGCTCGGCGTAGGTACGGATGTAATCGGTCGAGGCGATGATCGGGCCGGTCGTGTCCTTGAGGCATTGCTCGACATAAGACAGACGCGGCTTTTTCTCGCCCGGGTGTAGCAGGTTCCAGCGCTCGGCATCGTTACCGTCGCGCGCCAGCAGCGTAAAGCTCGGGCAGCTCCAGATATCGGCCTCAACGCCCCAGTCCTTCTTAAGGAGTTCCGAGCCCGCCAGCACTTCGCGCAGGATCGAACCGGAACCGAGCAGCTGCACACGCGGTGCCTTGCCAACCCCGCCCTTGCGCAACAGGTACATGCCTTTAAGGATGCCTTCCTCGGCACCTTCGGGCATCGCCGGATGCTCGTAGTTCTCGTTCATCACGGTGATGTAGTAGTAGACGTCTTCCTGCTCCTTATACATGCGGCGCAGGCCGTCGTGCATGATCACCGCCACTTCGTAGGCATACGTCGGGTCGTACGGAATGCAGTTCGGGATCGCCGCCGCCCACACATGCGAGTGACCGTCTTCGTGCTGCAGGCCCTCGCCGTTCAGCGTCGTGCGCCCGGAGGTGCCGCCGAGCAGGAAGCCACGCGCGCGTGAATCGCCCGCCGCCCACCACAGATCGCCGACGCGCTGGATGCCGAACATGGAGTAGTAGATGAAGAACGGAATCATCTGCACGCCGTGCGTGGAGTACGACGTCGCCGCCGCAATCCAGGAACAGGTGGCGCCGGCTTCGTTGATGCCTTCTTGCAGGATCTGGCCGGTCTTCTCTTCCTTGTAGAACATCAGCTGGTCTTTGTCCTGCGGTGTATACAGCTGACCGATGGACGACCAGATGCCGAGCTGACGGAACATGCCTTCCATACCGAACGTGCGCGACTCGTCGGCCACGATCGGCACCACGTGCTTGCCGATCTTCTTGTCCTTCACCAGGATATTGAGCAGTCGTACAAACGCCATGGTGGTGGAGAACTCGCGGCCTTCGCCGGAGGCCTTCAGCATCGCATCGAAGGCCGACAGCGCCGGGACGTCCAGTGCTTCCGCACTGCGACGCCGCTGCGGCAGATTGCCGCCGAGCGCCGCGCGGCGTTCATGCAGATACTTCATCTCGGCGGTATCGTCCGCCGGTTTGATGTATTCCAGCTTCTCCAGCTGCGCATCGTCGAGCGGCAGTTGGAAACGATCGCGGAACGCCTTAAGCGAGGTCGTACCCATCTTCTTCTGCTGATGGGTGATGTTCTGCGCCTCGCCCGATTCGCCCATGCCGTAACCCTTGATGGTCTTGGCAAGAATGACGGTCGGCTGACCCTTGTGGTTCACCGCTTCGTGATAGGCCGCGTACACCTTGTGCGGATCGTGACCGCCGCGGTTGAGACGCCAGATGTCGTCGTCCGACCAGTTGGCGACCATTTCTTTCAGTTGCTGATACTTGCCGAAGAAGTGTTCGCGCACGTAGGCGCCGTCTTTTGACTTGAAGGTCTGGTAATCGCCGTCGACACATTCCAGCATGCGCTTGCGCAGCAGGCCGGTGGTGTCGCGCGCCAGCAGCGGATCCCAGTAACTACCCCAGATGACCTTAATGACGTTCCAGCCGGCACCGCGGAAGTCGCCCTCAAGCTCCTGGATGATCTTGCCGTTGCCGCGCACCGGACCGTCGAGGCGCTGCAGGTTGCAGTTAACGACGAAGATAAGATTGTCGAGGTTCTCGCGCGCGGCCATACCGATGGCGCCCAACGATTCCGGTTCGTCGATCTCGCCGTCGCCGAGGAAACACCAGACCTTGCGATTTTCCGTATTGGCGATGCCGCGGTCATGCAGGTATTTCATGAAGCGCGCCTGGTAGATCGCCTGGATCGGGCCCAAGCCCATCGACACCGTCGGCACCTGCCAGAAATCCGGCATCAACCACGGATGCGGATACGACGACAGACCCTTGCCATCGACTTCGCGGCGGAAGTTGTCCATCTGTTCGGGCTTCAACTGGCCCTGCAGGAACGAGCGCGCGTAGATGCCGGGCGCCGAGTGGCCCTGATACATAATGATGTCACCGCCGTGGTTTTCGCTCGGCGCATGCCAGAAGTGATTGAAGCCGATGTCGTACAGCACCGCCGCCGAGGCGAAGCTCGCGATATGGCCGCCGAGACTGCCTTCGCCCTTGTTGGCTTTGAGCACCATGGCGAGCGCGTTCCAGCGCACGTAGTTGCGCAGCCGGTGTTCGAGCTCAAGGTTGCCCGGCGAACGGACTTCCTTCTCCGGCGGAATCGTGTTGACGTATGCGGTGTTGGCCGAATACGGGAAATTGATGCCGGTGGCATGCGAGAGCTCGATCTGCTTCTCGATCAGGTAATGCGCGCGCTCCGGGCCTTCGTGCTGAATGACGGCGCCCAAGGCATCGAGCCATTCGCGGGTTTCTTCGGCGTCCGCGTCGGTCGGCAAGGGTATGTTGGGTACAGCGGCCATGACTTTTCTCCTGGTCTAAATCCGCCGAACGCGGCGGAATTGTCAGTTACGATTATTGTTATTTTTTTATGGTTGGAATGAGGGGCGGGAAACCCGCGCCCTTTGTTATCTATTAATAGTGACGCGGCGCGCCGGGAGCGGCGGCGCCGGCTACGGCGGAAAAACTGCCAGCAAATGAACGACGTATCTGATGTCCCGTTTTCATCAATGTTCCCGGTCTGACCTTTTAAGTACCTGTTCATCGTCCGGCGCCGCGCCGTACCGATACGTGGTAACCGCCACCACAACGTGCACGGTATGATCGGGGAATAATACCTTAAACCGCGTCAATGCGACCCTATACGGGCCACCATTACGTAATCGGGCACCAAAAGGAAACAGATTCGAATGCGAGCAGACACACCAAAGGTTAAGTGGGACGCGAAACGTTTAACGTTAAAAACATTGGATTCTGAGGAGCATTTGATCGTCCTCGCGGGATGCGAACACGACGCCTTGCGCGGCTTTCCATATAGCGAAACGATGCTGGAACGACTCCATCGCGCATCACGAAACCTAAAAGACGCCGACCCGTTCGTTTTCGACCTGCCCAACTCACGCGGGACGCGTGTCGCCCTCGCCGGCATCAAGCCCGACGCCAGCACATTCGAGTTGCTCACACTCGGACGGCAGCTGGCCGCTGCGCTTATCAAGTCCGGCGCGCGGCGCATCGCCATCGTCACCGCGGGACTGGCGGCGCGCGACGCCGAGCGCGCCACCGAGGCCGTGGTCACGGCCTCGGTGGCCGCGGCGCTGCCGCTGCCCAGTTTCAAGAGCAAACGCGACGACAAAACGAAACTGAAAGAGATCGCCATACCCGGTGCCAAAAAACCCGCCTGGCTCGATCGCACGCTCGCCGAGGCACACGGCAACCATCTGGCACGCACACTCACCGCGCTGCCGCCGAATGAACTCACGCCCGCGAGCTATCGCCGACGTGTCGAGAAGCTGGCGCGCACGAACGGATGGCAGAGTACGTTTTATGATTTAGCGAAACTACGCAAACTCGGCGCCGGTGCCTTCATCGCCGTCGCGCAGGGCAGCCCCGAACCGGACGCCGGGATTCTGCATCTGCGATACCGCCCGAAGAAAAATAGCGGGCGCGCGGTGGCGCTCGTCGGCAAAGGCATCTGCTTCGACACCGGCGGCACCAATCTCAAATCCGCGCGCCACATGCACGGCATGCACGAAGACATGGAAGGCTCGGCGGTCGCGCTCGGTACGCTGCTGGCGTTGACCGAACTCAAGACCGACATTGCTATCGACTGCTGGCTTGCGCTGGCACAGAACCACATCGGCCCCAAGGCCTATCGTCAAAACGAAGTCGTCACCGCCGCCAACGGCACCACCATCGAAATCGTGCACACCGACGCCGAAGGCCGCATGGTGCTCGCCGACACGCTCACCCTCGCGTGTCGCGACAAGCCGCGCCTCGTGATCGACTACGCCACCCTGACCGGCGCCTGCGTCGGCGCCCTCAGCACCCGCATGAGCGGCATCCTCACCAACCGCCCGCAGTGGCTGCCCACTCTTATTAAGAGCGGCGAAGACTCCGGCGAGCGCGTGTGGCCGTTTCCACTGCCCGATGATTACGAAGAAGCCCTGAAGAGCCAGATCGCCGATGTCAAACAGTGCACCCTGGAAAACGATGCCGACCACATTCTGGCGGCGTTATTTCTGCGCAAGTTCCTGGTGAACGATGCGGCGTGGGTGCATGTGGATTTATCAGCGGGGAATCACAAGGGCGGCTTGGCGCACATTCCAACCGATGTCACCGGGTTTGGGGTGAGGTTTACGCTTAATTTGTTGTTGGATCAAAAGCTGATTAATTGAAATCTGCGTAACCACATTCGAACGCGCATCATGTTGGTTTAGTTTTTGGCACGGAGCCAATCAATGGAACCCGCAGAACTGACGAGCGCGGCGCGGTTCCGCAATCACCCATAAGCAAGTAAGCGCCGATCGGGATATAGGTCACCGTAGATTGCGGGGTTGGCGCGGTCTAACGCTTTGGCGGCCACGTCACCATCCTCACCGCCTGAATTAAAGCGGCATCATCCCGAGATCGCCCGATATACGACGTTTGATCCGCGGACGTACGGCGAGTTCCGCCCTCGCCCTGGTTGCGCATGCTGTGCGTCAACCGCGCGACGACCGGCGCGTTATAACTGATGAATCTGTCCGATTTTTTGCGGTCCACCACTTTATAGAGAGGCTCAACATGAAAATGAAGAACGCTTCGATCGTACTAACTGGATTCGCCCTCGTCGCCAGCGCGCAGGCGGGCGCGTTCGAGACTGTGGCCAAAGTCACCAATGTCACGCCGATTACCGAAACTGTGAATCATCCGACCCAGAAGTGCTGGACCGACTACCAGCAGACGACACAGACTGTCGCACCCGAACACAACTACGGCGGCGCCGTGCTCGGCACCATCGTCGGTGGCGTCATCGGCAGCCGCTTTGGCAAAGGCAACGGAAAAGTCCTCGGTACTGCCACCGGTGCGGCCATTGGCGCGGTCACCGGCGATCACATCGCCAATCGCGACGCGCAGGCCGAGACCCACACCGTCACCACGCCGGTTCAACGTTGCGAGATGGTAGATAACTTCGAGACGCGCACTAACGGGTATCGAGTTTCATACGAATATGAAAATTGGAAATTCACCACCCGGCTACCCTATAACCCTGGTAGCGAGATGCGCGTGAACGTCGCGGTGACGCCGCGGTAGTGCCGCAGAGAGATGGGCCATGGCACCTCACTCAACCACGAGACGTCGGGCCGCCGTGTTCACCCTGGCGGCGACGGCCGGCGTGACAACGGCCGCGCTGGCCCAGGGTGAGGCGAGCCAGTTATTCGCCTATCCGCGCCAGGGCCAGAGTCCGCAACAACAAAGCACTGACCTGAACGAGTGTCATTACTGGGCCGTCAGCCGGACCGGCTACGATCCCAACTTCGCCGCCGGCAACGAGCCGCCGGAACGGCGTACCGACTACCAGCGTGCCATCGCTGCCTGCCTCGAGGCCCGCGGCTACACCGTGCGTTAGTGCGCCGGCGAGGCGCGCAGCCTTATTCATCGTATTTGCTGACCCGCGCGTTTACGCCCGCCCCGCCGACTTGTGCCCAGATAGTTAACATAGTTTACTATTGCATAGATGAACCAACTGGTCCCGGGGGCAACGTGGCGGTAGCAGCGACCAAACGCGATCTCGAAATCAGCCGCCGGCTGCTGGAGACGATCCCGCACATGATGCGCTCGGTGCGGCTGGGGCTGCGCGACGCCAAGCGATCCAATCTCACGGTGCCCCAATTTCGCGTGCTTGCCTTCGTATCGTTGCAGCCCTGCACCAGCAAGCAGCTCGCTGACTGGCAAGGCGTCAGCCTGCCGGCGATGTCGCGCATGGTCGATTACCTGGTGCGCCGTCAATTGTTGATACGCACGCCCGATACCAACGATCGCCGCCAGATCCAGCTACGCGCAAGTAACAAAGGCAAAAAGGAATTCCAATGTCTACACCGGACCGTACAGGCCACACTGGCCGTGCGCATCACGACGCTGCGGGAATCGAAAAAGAAATCGCTTGAAGCCGGGCTGACTGTTCTGGGGGAGTTGTTCGGTGAAATCTAATCTCTTGTTGCTCGCAGGCGTGCTCGGACTCGTGATCGGAAGCGCGGACATCGGCACGACGTCCGCGGCCGAGAAGCCGTCGACCGATGCGCTCACCCTGGAACAGTACTTCGCGGCAGCCATGCGCCGCAGTGAAGTCGTGGCCACTCAAACCGAATTGATTCACCAGGCGGAGGAACACTACAGCCAGTCGAGCGGCTCGTTGCTCCCAACGGTGAGCGGCGTGGCGTCTTATACGTGGCAAGATCCGATACCGGCCGGCGAGCTTGCCACCTCGAACTCGCCCAACCGCCAGCACCTGGCAAAAATTACCGCCACGCAACCGCTGTTTCGCGGTTTCCGCGAATTCGCCGGCGTGCGCCAATCGAAGGCGCTGCTCGGTGCGCAAAATGAAGACTATCAAAACGCGCGCGTGCAACTTTTTAAGGATGTCGCCCAGAATTTCTATAACGTCCTGACGATCGAGCAGGACCTCAAAAATCTCGATGACCAGATCAAGCAAAACCTGACGCGCGAGAAGGAATTGAACGATCGTGTACGGATTGGCCGCTCGCGCATCGGCGAAGTGCTGTCGGTACAAACCGCGATCAGTACCTTGCGCGCACAGATTGAACAACTGCAGGGACAACTGAAGACGGCACGCGAGGTCCTGGCATTCCTGAGCGGGCTCGATGCCGCCACGCCATTGCGCGACAGCGACGAGCCCGGCGCCGTGCTCGAACCGCTGGAAAGTTATCTGGCGCAGGTGGACATGCGTCCGGACGTCAAGGCAAGCCGGGCACGCACGACCGCGGCGCAGGAAAACGTTTCGGTCACCCG
>Ga0209515_10004964_pt1 | contig 17608 bp, 13 predicted proteins | sample Subgroupgradi54m_FD_187454 | JGI IMG/M metagenome (GOLD analysis project Ga0209515, IMG submission 187454) | Subsurface groundwater microbial communities from S. Glens Falls, New York, USA - GMW60B uncontaminated upgradient, 5.4 m (SPAdes)... ...
GCTCTCTCTGTCACCCACCGCCCACCCTTCTTGCATTTGTAGACCCGCATATAAGGTAGTTAATCCTTGCGGTGATGCCAGCGTAGGCATTCCCCCTTGCGCTTTGATATTACATTGAAACTGCCCCACGACAGCGCCTGCTGCATGATTAGCGGCCGTTGTGCCATCTTGTCCACGCTGCACACCAATGAATGCGTTCCCACTGATTCCTGTGTAATCCATCACTTCCCGATCAATCATCAAGCGCCCCACAGAGGCATAACCCGCCACGCTGCTCACAGCAATAGTGGTTTGACTTGAAGAAATGAGGCTACTCAAGGTTGCCGGCGGCGTCACATACACTAAACTGCCATTTTGCACTGCAGAAAATTCACCTGGTGGCGTTAAAAAAGTGGTCGCATCAGTCATTGAATAGCCCGTACAAGCACTGCGCGCAGCCGCCCCCGTTAAACTCGGGTTTAATAATTCACGTATTGCGCGTTGTATCCCTGACTCAGCAAAATACAATGCGTTATAAGAAGAAACGGTGTTTAAGCTGGCGCTCCCACTGACCACCAACAAATAGGCTGCCGCCACCCCCAACATGGTGATGATGACAATAAAGATAACCAAGACGATGGATAAAAATCCCTGGTTTTTTTTCATACGGTCCATGTGGAAAAAAATAAAAAATTATCTTACCACACCCACCCTTTCCATGAACTTACTCCACAAAATCTGTGGATAACTTTGTGCATAATCCGTGAGTGATGAGCAAATCCCCTTATTTTTTCAGATCCTTTCTGAAGGCGTGCAAATTAAATCCATATAAAAATCCCTTAAAAATCAATATCTTATGAAATATATTATTACAAAATACCCAGAACACACGGAAAAGTGTATATATACTCATCTTACTTATTCACCTGTGCATATCTGAACGCACATTTAAATGTCATTATCAAAAGTCAAGAGATAAAACTAAAGAATCGGCCTATTATGATTGAACCCAAAACCTCGTTATAATCCCTTCATTTTCAGCAATAATCATCAGGATAACCATGGCGGCTGCATCATTTTATTTAAGACTCACCGGGGTACACACCCTGGCCCCCGGCGTTAAACATTTTCAGTTTGAGCGTACGGACCAACAACTTTTTTCTTTTATACCTGGGCAGTTCATCACGCTGCTGCTGCCCCATGAAGGCAAAAAGCTACGCCGAAGTTACAGCGTGGCCTCGCTACCTGGGCAAGACAATACCCTGGATTTTGCCGCCTCTTACGTTGACGGCGGCGCCGCTTCTGAGTTTTTATTTAATTTAGCCATTGGCAGTGAAGTAGAGGCGATTGGCCCTGCGGGCCGGCTTATTTTACGGGAAGAAGATCACCCAGCACGTTACTTGCTGATCGCAACAGGCACAGGCATTACCCCTTATCGCACCATGCTGCCAACACTGGCCACGCGCATGCAAACCGAAAAAACAAACGTAATCGTCATGCAAGGTGTGCGCACCCCTGCAGACTTACTTTATGAAGCAGACTTTTTGGTTTATGTGCAACAATACCCACAATATTTTCAATTTGGCGCCTACTATAGTCGCTATGATACGGGTGAATTAAAAGCACATGAACACCGCGGAAATGTTTGTCGTCATCTAGCCTCCCTGGCACCGAACCCCACGACAGACATTGTTTATCTCTGTGGTAACCCAAAAATGATTGATGAGGCGTATGAGTTTTTAAAACAAAAAGGCTTTGACGCCACCAATGCTAGAAGAGAAAAATATATTTCTGGTGGCAGCGCATAAAATAAGGGAGCGCATTCTATGCCGGAAAGTGAGAAACCACCTGTCACACTGCCCGACTCGACACCCGATCTTGCAATCTATCTTAATACCTTAACCAATGACGAATGCACCCAGTTTTGTGAAAAACAGCGCGCTTACTTACAAGAAATCATTTACAGCCCTATACGTTTTTTTGTGCTGATGGATATTCTAAAAGAAAATAAAAAACCCGCTGTTTATGAAGCGCTGAAAGAACACTTAAAAACCCTCCTTCGCAACAAAAACGATTTTAATAATATTCTTACATTTCTTGCACCTGCTCAACGCAGTGATTTTTTGGACTCGTTAAAAGAAGAAACGCTTTCAATGCTAGAACAAGACCTGCATATCCTGCTTAAAAACCTCAAACAACTTCAAGAATGCATACTAGAACACCCAAAAGAACGCCTCAAAAAACCATTGTCTGATGAGGAAAAACACTGGCTTATTTTCTACGCCTGTATAGATAAAAATGACCAAATACTCGCTTACCGCAATAAACATGGCAAAGCCTTAAAAGAAATATTATTTCGTTACGCAAAAAAAAATAAAGATAATCCTAGACTCACGCAGGCCTTTATTATCAGCACCCTAAAATCGTATTGTCATCGAGTAGAAAGCATCAAGAAGAAAAACGGGAAATACACAGATTTTTTTATATTTCCTTCTTCACGTAGCAGGAGCCGTGATATAAACCTAGCGCTAGCCAATCATCTGATTCAATCACTTGAAGCGGGAGAATCACTAGCAAATGTTTTTTCAGAAGAAGCACTGCAAAAAAAGAGAGAGTCCCTTAAAAAAGAAATGTTTCCGACCCGTCAAAATCCCTTTGAAAGAAAATCGGTGTGGAGTGCCGCATTAAATCAAATTTTTCATTTCGCAAGCACATTAAGCAGCCCGTCACGACGTCAGCCAAAGACCCGTTACCGTAAGTCAATATCAAAATAATCTAACAACGACAATAAGTTTTTACCGTGTGCATTGTCACGCTCTAACGCAGGGTTTTTTGAAAATACCTCTGAATAACTTTTTAAAATAGGTAAGTAAGTTGGCTTTCCTAACACTTGCAAAATTTTTCCGGCGCGCGCCATATCAGGGGGAATACCAAATTGACAAGCTTGAAACAATATACTGGCTAACGTCATCGCTTTAGAAGCTTGCCTTGGTTTACTAGAATACGCCATACTTTGAATGCATTCTTCCATCGCCCGATCTTTATCCCACTCTTGCCACTGGCAATAAAACAAAACCGCCGAATGCATGGCTTTTTCAGCATCGTACGCTTCATCTACCATCAACAATAAAAACAGCATGGCACAAACGGCCGCATCCACATTTGCCCAAGAACAATTACCCGTCACTTGCGGATCAAGTGGAATTTGCGCAATCGTTTCAAGCGACAATAATTTGTTGATACCCTCATGCACAAACTCACGGCGTTGCCGTTTATATATCAACCCCGCTATAAACGCTTCTGTTAACTTCTCAGGACGACGCACCAAATAAACATTGACACTGCCCTCACGGTGACTATTCTCACCTCGATCACATTTCACTAAAAAATTTTGATATTTAATAAATGTCACCGCATGGCCTGCATAACACACCGGAATTAATAACAAAGGATGATTCAGCAACTGATTAATTTCAGATTTATATTTTTCTAATTCTCGGGTATGTTGCTGATATTTAATCAATGCGGCTGCAATGCCTAACGCATCGGTCATACGACGAATGTTTTCAAAATAAAGTCGGAGTGCACGTGCAGAAAAATTATTTTGATAACGCAATAGCGAATCGCGCACCAAACTTAATGTAAATTCAAGAAAAAAACCAGAAAATTCAATCTCAATAAATTGTTCTTTGCTATCGACAATATCAATATCCCCTTGCAACTCAAAGCGATGACCTATCAACTTAGTGTTAATAAAGTCTTGCGCAAAGCTCAAGCTCGCGCCTTGTTGTATCAAAAACGATTTCAATTCTTCTTGGCGCCGCAACAAAGGGTTCACCAAGACGGGTTCTCCTGACATTGTAAAAGCATTTGGATTTGCTTGTGCCTTTAACAATAATTTGCAAAATGCATCATTGTTATTATCCGTCGCCCAATGTAATGCCGTGCGTCCTGTTAAATCTGCCTTATTAACATTGGCGCCTTTTTCTAATAACACTTTCGCCATTTCAATTCGATCAACCACCACCGTTTCAATCAATGGCGTTAATCCATATTCATCCACTTGATTGACATCGGCACCCGCCGCAAGCAATTGTAGAAGATTGTTTGTCGTACCATAAATAATTTCGTCCGCCAATGTGTGCATCAACCACTCCTAATAAGGGCGAGGATTAAATCGAGGGCGTTTGTCAGGTGCAGGGACAGGCGTGTATTGCAACTGCAACTCATGCTGCAAGGCTTCTTCGCTGTTTTCATTGATTTGGGGATTTGGATTTACATTCGTATCAGCGCCATCATAACGTGGCGACTCTAAATAAGGGTGGGATTTAAATCGCGCTTGTTGCTCATACTCTGCTTCATGGCGATGTCGCTCACGTTTGCGCTTTTTGTCACGGTGTGTTGCTGCATTCACAACTGCTATTCTACTTTCCCATTTACGCAACATCGCTAACACCGCTTCCATTAATTCTGGATCAAGGTCTTCTACCTTGCTCAGATCGATTAATTTACTGGCGTCTAGGCCTTCATTTTTTAATTTATTAATTTGCTGCTCACGACAAAACGTCATCACACCCTCAAAATATAAAAATTGAGTATAAATTATAGCGAATTTTATTTAACGTGGGTTTGGTAATCGTTCACACAATGGTGTCAACTTAAGCGTAGTGACAAGCGTTTCTCATCTCCTCAAGATGGATTGCTTCGCTTCGCTCGCAATGACGGCCCAGAGGGAAAAGAGCTTCATCGCGCTTAAATTAACACCATTGATCGCTCACACACCCACCGAATACACCCCGGGGGCAATCTTGAATTCAATTCCATACCGCGAACAGTTACTGAATTTGAAGTGGCGCGCCCGGAGAGATTCGAACTCCCGACCACCTGGTTCGAAGCCAGATACTCTATCCAACTGAGCTACGGGCGCAAAGGGTAAAACGATGGTGAATACAATAATCTTGCCGGTGCGTATTCACGGCTTCATTTTCATTAAACAGGTGGCGCACCCGGAGAGATTCGAACTCCCGACCGCCTGGTTCGTAGCCAGGTACTCTATCCAGCTGAGCTACGGGTGCAGTAATGATCTACAAGGGAAAAATAGACGTCTCTTAATTCTGGCGGAGAGAGAGGGATTTGAACCCTCGATGGAGTTTTTGGACCCCATACTCCCTTAGCAGGGGAGCGCCTTCAGCCTCTCGGCCATCTCTCCAAACGCCTAATACCACAAGCAGGCGGGGAGTATAACACTGAATAACCGAAGATAAAACACTGTAAAGATAAGGAAAAACCACGACGTAAAAGCAGTTATTTACGCCGTGATCATATAGGTTTAAGAAGCGGTTTCTTCGCTGATGGAAGGATGATCCTTTTCCATTTGGATACGTTGATAAATCTCTTCACGATGAACAGAAACAGTTTTAGGCGCGTTGATACCAATACGCACTTGATTGCCCTTTACCCCTAATACAGTGACCGTAACATCATCACCAATCACCAAGGTTTCACCTACACGACGGGTTAAAATTAACATGATTGCCTCCTCACATTCCTTCCTGGCGCTCCCTTTTCTTTCTTGTTATTTACTTATGGGGTCTTTATCATTAATAAACATCTGAAGCGCATACAATATACATAATCCCTGCTCCCTAATGATTAAAAATATAACTAGAGACCCGGATACAAGGCTTATTTTACTAAACCTAAGCTTAAAGGAATCTTAAGAAAATCATTTTTTGGAAAATATTTTTTCAATCTACTCGCGATCGGGGCGCGGATCAAACTCCTCAATCGCCTCCTGCCGGTCTAAATCTAAATGAAATGCAGAATGTAATGTTCTCACACCCAACTCTAAATATTTCTCATCCACGACAACAGAAATTTTAATTTCAGACGTTGCAATCAATTGAATGTTGATGCCTTCCATCCCCAATGCCGTAAACATGGTGCTTGCAATACCTGCATGCGAACGCATCCCCACACCCACTAACGATAACTTTGCGATTCTGTTATCTTTTGAAATTTCTTGCGCTCCTAATTTTTTTGCAACACGCTCTACAATTTCAACGGTTTTTAAAAAGTCATCCCGATGCACCGTGAATGTAAAATCGATAATGCCATCTACTGGCACGTTTTGAATAATCATATCGACTTCAATATTGGCTTGACTAATCGGCGATAAAATACTGGCAGCAATACCGGGTTTATCTGGAATACCACGCACGGTGATTTTTGCTTCATTACGATTAAACGCAATGCCTGATACTTTTGCTTGTTCTAGACCGCTATTTTCTTCAAATGTAATCAAGGTACCTTTTCCTTCTTTAAAACTAGATAACACACGAATAGGCACATTATGCTTGCCCGCAAATTCTACTGCTCGAATCTGCAATACTTTTGCACCCAAGCTTGCCATCTCCAACATTTCTTCAAAAGTGACTTTCTCTAATAATCTTGCTTGCGGCACCACACGCGGGTCCGTCGTGTAAACCCCCTCTACATCTGTAAAAATCTGACACTCCTGCGCACGAATCGCTGCAGCCACTGCCACAGCACTGGTATCAGAGCCCCCACGACCCAATGTCGTAATATCTCCTTGCTTGTCTACCCCTTGAAACCCCGCAATAACAGGCACACACCCTGCCGCTAAATCTTTTTGAATCGCCTGACAATCCAAGTTTAAAATACGCGCTTTTTTATGCGCACTGCTAGTGTGAATACCTGCTTGATAACCCGTATAAGAACGCGCAGGCACACCACGTTGAAGGAGCGTCATTGCAAGCAACGCCATCGACACTTGCTCACCCGTTGACACTAACATCGCATATTCACGCGCATCCGGATCAGATTGAATCGCTTGCGCCATATGAATTAAGCGATCGGTTTCACCCGCCATGGCAGAGACAACTACCACTACCTGATGACCTTGCTCGCGCGCCTGTATCACCTTGCTCGCCACATTCGCAATGCGATCAAGACTGCCCATGGAGGTGCCACCAAATTTTTGCACTAACAACATAAGTTACCTTTTTAATTCCGCTACTAACCAAGCTTGCACCGCTTTCATCGCCTGCGGCAATTGTGCAGGATCATTACCCCCCACTTGTGCTAACTCAGGGCGCCCTCCTCCTTTGCCACCCAATGCCGCCGCGAAATGATTCGCCACCGTATTTGCACCACACCACGTCAAACAATCTCCTACCGCGCCCACCACCACGTTGACTTTACCTTCATAAACCGTCGCCAATCCTACAATGCCTGATTGCAATTGCGATCGCAGATCTTCAACTAATTGACGTAGTTTTTTTGCGTCCACCGACTCTATCTCCGCTAATAACACTTGATGCCCCGCAATGTCTTGTGACTTCAAAAGCAATTGTTGTGTCTGCTGCAACAAAACCTTTAACTGCAAGCGCTCTACTTCTTTTTCTAACTGTTTATTTTTTTGTTGTAATTGTTGAATTTTCTCTAACACCGCCGCTTGCTTGCCTTTCACCAATGTTTCTACTTGATATAAACATTGCGCCTGCATTTGCATAAACTGCAGCGCTTGTTCACCCGTCACCGCTTCAATACGCCGCACCCCCGCGCTGATGCTCGCTTCAGATATTATTTTAAATAAACCAATATCTCCCGTACGCCCCACATGCGTGCCACCACATAACTCCAAAGAAAAATCGCCCATGCGTAAAACACGCACTTCATCACCATATTTTTCACCAAAAAAAGCATCCGCCCCTTTGGCTGCCGCGGCTTTTGGCGTCATCACGGTTGTTTCTACTTTGACATTTTCTCGAATATATCTATTCACTAATATTTCAATTTCTTTTAATTGCTCAGCTGTCAACGCCTCATAATGTGAATAGTCAAAACGTAAACGCGCCGCTTCTACGAGCGATCCTTTTTGATGCGCATGATCCCCTAATACTTGACGTAATGCAGAATGCAATAAATGTGTTGCGGAGTGATTACACGCCGTGCTACGACGACGCACGTTTTCTACTTGCGCTTCCACTTTTGCATGCAACATTAACGCATCGCCTTGCACATACCCATAATGCAAAATGGCTTCTTTTTCTTTTCGACTTTCTTCAATAACGAAACGGCCACCTGGATATATCACCACACCTTGATCGCTGGCTTGACCGCCTGATTCTGCATAAAAAGGCGTTTTATCTAACACCAACCATCCTTTGCCTTGCAACGCGGTAACCGCTTGATGTTGATCATCAAACAAAGCCTGCACGATCGCCTCTGTTTCAATAAAATCATATCCAACGAATACTGTTTTTGTTTCAACGTTGAATTCTGCAATACCGACATCACTAAACTTGCTCGCAGCAGCAGAAAGCTGTCGTTGTTTTTCCATCGCTTTTTCAAAGCCCGAAAAATCAACTTGCAAATGACGCTCCCGCGCGATGTCTGCCGTAAGATCCATCGGGAACCCATAGGTATCGTATAACCTGAAAACCACCTCTCCTGGCAACATCGCGTCTTCCAATTTTGCCACTTCTTCTTCTAAAATTTTCAAACCTTGCTCTAAAGTTTTGGCAAATTGATTTTCTTCTTGCAACAACAAGCGCTCACATTGCGCTTGCGCCTTGATAAGCTCAGGGTAAGCGTCTTTCATGTGTTCAACCAAAGGCTTCACCAACTGATGAAAAAACGGGGCTTTAAACCCTAATTTATGGCCATGACGAATCGCACGACGAATAATACGACGCAACACATAGCCACGACCCTCATTAGAAGGCACCACACCATCTGTGATTAAGAAGGTACAAGCACGGATATGATCTGCGACCACACGCAAAGACGCTTGTGTTTTATCTTGAATGTGACCCAGCGTTGCAATGGCCTCAATTAAATAAACAAACACATCCGTGTCGTAATTATTATGCACGCCTTGCACCACCGCACAGATTCGCTCTAACCCCATCCCCGTATCGACAGAAGGCTTAGGCAACGGCGTCAGATGCCCTGAGGCATCTCGGTTATATTGCATGAACACCAAATTCCAAATTTCAATATATCGATCACCCTCGGCATCTTCGCTACCCGGCGGTCCCCCTGCAATTTCAGGGCCGTGATCGTAATAAATTTCAGTACAAGGACCACAAGGGCCCGTATCTCCCATCGCCCAGAAATTATCTTTTTCATCGCAACGTGAAAACCGTTTTGGATCAATCCCTATTTTGTTAAGCCAAATAGACTCTGCTTCATGATCCTCTTTAAATACAGTCACCCATAAACGCTCAGGGGGTAACTTCAATACGGTGGTTAGAAATGTCCATGCATATTGAATGGCTTCTTCTTTAAAATAATCACCAAAACTAAAATTCCCTAACATTTCAAAAAACGTATGATGGCGCGCCGTATACCCTACGTTTTCTAAATCGTTGTGCTTACCCCCCGCTCGCACACAACGCTGTGAACTGGCCGCACGCGTATAAGCACGCTTTTCAAGGCCTAAAAAGACATCTTTAAATTGCACCATGCCGGCATTGGTAAACAATAAACTAGGATCATTTCCTGGAATTAAAGCGCTCGAATGCACAACACTGTGCTGTTTGCTTGCGAAAAAATCTAAAAATAACTTTCTGAGTTCATTACTGGTCATGGGGATCTCGGCAGCCTTTTCAAAAACCCAACAAGTGTATATACTCCTCGGACCTGAAGATACTGTTTTTTTCATCTTGCTGTTATATTATCTGAAAATATTCTTCCATCAAAAAATCTCGAAATATAGCTAATATTCCTGCGGTTTTTTTCAATCAGAACGTTTCCATCTAACTTAACATCAAGCGAAAAAATCCAGTATCTTCAAGTCCGAGGAGTCTAGAAGATGCCTTGTAAAATAAACGTGGCTATCCCCACCTACCTGAAATTTACGCAACAATATGATGAATCTGAGCCAGATCGAAGCCACGATACTGCAAAAAACGAATTTGCTTTGCTTTCTCTTTGAAATCAACAGGAGGATGATTTTTAAATTTTTTTAAATAAATTTGTCTGAGATAGTCATGCCAATCTATTTCACACGCCGCTAAAGCTGATGAAATAAGGCTTTCTGCTACACCACGCTGCTGCAACTCTTGTGTAATACGTAAAGGACCATAGCCTTTACCTGCGCGCAGCTGAATATAAAGCGCCATAAAGCGCGCATCACTTTGCCAACCTTCTTGCGCCAACTTGGCTAAAACAGGGGTAACCGCCTCCAAAGCATAGCCACGCTGCTTCAGCTTCTGGCACAACTCATATTGCGTATGTTCGCGCTGTGCCAACAACTGAAGCACCGTGGCTTCAATAGCCGCCGAGGGGTTATTCGACTTCAGCTTCATCTTCATGCAGCTCATGTTCTGTTAATACCGGCGCCGTCATTAATTTTTGTCGAAGTTTTTCTTCAATTGCACGCGCAACATCAGGAAACTCCTTTAAATAAGCACGGGCATTATCTTTGCCTTGGCCAATACGCTCTTTACCATAGCTATACCACGCACCGGATTTTTCAATGATACCCGCGTCTACCCCCATGTCGACCAGCTCTCCTTCGCGCGAGATGCCTTCACCATATAAAATTTCAAAAGTGGCTTGTTTAAAGGGTGGCGCGACTTTGTTTTTAACTACTTTTACGCGGGTTTCACTGCCAATCACCTCTTCCCCTTTTTTAATAGCCCCTACACGACGAATATCTAAGCGCACCGAAGCATAAAACTTCAATGCATTTCCACCCGTTGTTGTTTCAGGATTACCAAACATCACACCAATCTTCATGCGAATTTGATTAATGAAAATCACCAGCGTATTAGAGCGTTTAATATTCCCCGTTAGCTTACGCAGCGCCTGCGACATCAAGCGTGCCTGCAAACCCATATGGGAATCCCCCATCTCACCTTCAATTTCAGCTTTTGGCGTCAGCGCGGCAACAGAGTCGATCACCACAATATCTACCCCACCTGATCGCACTAACATATCGGTAATTTCTAAGGCTTGCTCACCTGTATCGGGTTGTGAAATCAGCACTTCCCCCACTTTGACACCCAATTTTTCAGCATAAACAGGATCTAGCGCATGCTCTGCATCGATAAAAGCGGCGGTACCCCCTTGTTTTTGGCACTCCGCAATCACTTGCAAGGTTAATGTTGTTTTACCCGAAGACTCTGGCCCATAAATTTCAACAATACGCCCACGCGGCAACCCACCCCCTAACGCCGCGTCTAACGCCAAAGAACCGGTAGACACTGTTTCAACCTTCACCGGGGCATTGTCTCCCAAGCGCATGACGGATCCTTTTCCAAATTGTTTTTCTATTTGACTCAATGCTGCACTGAGTGCTTTTTTACGATTGTCATCCATTGCGCTATCCCCTCATAAGATGAATGGTTAAAAAGTTGAGATTATCCCACCAAACCCACCTCAAATCCATTCGTCAAAAATAGAGAATCTGTGGTATAATTTCCCGCTTTTTGAATGAATTTATTCCTTTTGAAAAAGGGTTGTATGACTGAACTTGGCAAAGAAATTATCCCCGTTACCATCGAAGCAGAATTAAAACAGTCTTATTTAGACTACGCCATGAGCGTGATTGTTGGCCGTGCATTACCTGACGTACGCGATGGCTTAAAGCCTGTGCACCGTCGTGTCTTGTTTGCAATGCATGAGCTAAACAATGACTGGAACAAACCCTATAAAAAGTCTGCCCGCGTCGTGGGTGACGTCATCGGTAAATACCATCCTCATGGTGATACCCCCGTGTATGACACGATTGTGCGCATGGCACAACCTTTTAGCATGCGTTATGTGCTGGTTGATGGGCAAGGTAACTTTGGCTCTATCGATGGCGATGCCGCCGCTGCCATGCGTTATACAGAAGTTCGCATGGCACGTATTGCTCATGATTTACTGGCTGACCTTGAAAAAGAAACCGTTGATTTTTCTCCCAACTACGACGGCAGCGAATTTATCCCTGTTGTATTTCCCACGCGCGTACCCAATCTCTTAATTAATGGCTCCTCTGGCATTGCCGTTGGCATGGCCACCAATATCCCCCCCCACAACTTAAATGAAATCATTGATGCCTGTATTGCGCTCATTGACCAACCCAATTTGGAATTAAATGACTTGCTGCAATATATTCATGGGCCTGACTTCCCCACCGCAGGCATCATCAATGGCCGTGGCGGCATCATCGAAGCCTACCGCACAGGCCGTGGCCGCATTCTTATTCGTGCGCGCACTGAAATCGAAATAGATGACCATGGCAAACAAGCCATCATCATCACCGAGCTCCCCTACCAAGTGAACAAAGCCCGATTAATCGAGCGTATTGCAGAACTGGTCAAAGAAAAAAAACTAGAAGGCATCACCGGTTTACGCGATGAATCTGACAAAGAAGGCATGCGCGTCGTCATCGAATTGCGTCGCGGCGAAATCAGTGAGGTTGTACTCAATAATTTATATTCCCAAACACAATTACAAGTGGTGTTTGGCATCAACATGGTGTGCTTGGTAGAGGGTCGACCACAGACGCTTAACTTAAAAGAAATTTTAGTGGCCTTCTTACGACACCGTCGCGAAGTCGTCACACGCCGCACCCTCTTTGAATTACGTAAAGCCCGTGAGCGCGCGCATCTATTAGAAGGGTTAGGCATTGCTTTGGTCAACATCGATGAAATCATTGCGCTCATCAAAGCCTCCCCCAACCCGCAAGACGCCAAAACACAATTATTACAACGCACGTGGCACAGTGGCACAGTGGCACACATGCTAGCAAAAACCGGCAAAGAGTCTCGCCCTGAAAATTTAGACGCAAGCTTTGGCTTAGTAGAAGCGAGCCGCTACCGCCTCACGGAGCAACAAGCGCAAGCCATTTTAGATCTGCGCTTACATCGCTTAACGGGCTTAGAACAAGATAAAATCATGGAAGAGTATGCTAGCCTACTTGATGCCATTACCGATCTTTTAGAAATTCTACACAATGAAGCACGCTTGCTGGATGTAATTCGCACTGAGTTTGCAACGATTAAAACCCAATATGGCGACAAACGCCGTACAGAAATCATTGAGACGCAAGAAGATCTCTCCTTAGAAGATTTAATCACCCCCGAAGAAGTCGTCATCACTTTGTCTCACGAAGGCTATGCCAAATCTCAATCGCTTAGCATTTACCAAGCGCAACGTCGCGGCGGCAAAGGCAAAGCCGCTACTTCCGTGAAGGATGAAGACTTCATTGAGCAGCTCATCATTGCACACACACATGACACTATTTTATGTTTCTCCAATCATGGCAAAGTATATTGGCTGAAGTCTTATCAAGTACCTCAAGCCAGCCGCATCGCCCGCGGCAAACCCATCGTCAACTTATTACCCCTAGCTGAAAAAGAACGTATCAGCGCTATTTTACCGATTAAAGACTATCGCGAAGATCATTATGTTTTCATGGCGACCGAAGGGGGCGTTGTGAAAAAAGTCAGCTTGAGCGATTTCTCTCGCCCTCGTGCCAACGGCATCATTGCACTCGCGCTCAACGAAGGCGACCGCCTAGTGGGTGTTGAACTCACCGACGGCCAAAAAGACGTGATGTTATTTAACAACACAGGCAAAGTGATTCGTTTCCCTGAATCAAAAGTGCGCCCCATGGGGCGCACTGCCTGCGGCGTACGCGGCATGATGTTACAAGAAAATCAAAAAATAATTTCACTGATTGTCGCGCAAGACCAAGGCGATATTTTAACAGCGACTGAAAATGGCTATGGCAAACGCACCCCCATCGAAGAATACCGCACAACAGGCCGCGGCGGACAAGGGGTGATCTCCATTCAAGTCAGCGAACGCAATGGCGAAGTCATCGGCGCAACCCAAGTGATATCTGGCGAAGAAGTCATGCTCATCACCAACCGCGGCACTTTGATTCGTACCCGTGTTGATGAAATTTCCGTCGTCGGCCGCAATACACAAGGTGTGCGCCTCATTAACTTAAGTGAAGATGAGAAATTGATTCAAATCCAGCGTATTGCAGAAGCGTGATAATTCAGTTAAGAATTGGTCACACACCTGCGATCAATTAGAAAAAGCAACACACACCTTCTGAAAAAATGGTATTTATACCCTAAAATAGACCCATGGGTTTGATAAAGCTATAATACTATCTTATAGTTAGCTATAATATTATCCTATAGCAACCAATAGCATTGTCCCAGGAGTCTCATGCGAGCATTAGCTAGGTTAGCCGAAGATCGTATAGTTCAATCCCTTTCTGCATTCCCTGTCGTTTATATCTCAGGCCCAAGACAATCTGGCAAAACAACGCTTGCCCAGCATATTGCTAGCACGCGACACAAAGCAACCTACATCACCTTTGATGACATCCAAATTCGTTCATCAGCGCAACGCGATCCTGAAGCATTCCTGCGTAGTTTTGACAACCCTATTGTGCTTGATGAGATTCAAATGGCACCCGAGTTGTTCCGTCCACTAAAAATCATTGTTGATGAAAATCGAAAACGCAAAGATGGGGGGCGAGGACAATTCCTACTGACAGGCTCAGCCAGCGTTATGGCCTTACCTAAACTGTCTGATGCACTTGTTGGACGCATGGCACTTCATCTACTATTGCCTTTTGCAGCACAAGAAATACAGAAAAATAAAAAACATCATTTTATTAATTATGTTTTTGAAAAAAACTGGAAATTTGATCGCCTGCCAAAGGAAAATCTTCTAGAGGTAATGATTAAGGCTTCATTCCCTGAATTACTCACTATTAAAAACTCATCAAGCCGTTACGAGTGGTGCAATAGTTATATTAATACTATTCTACAACGCGATGTGCGCGCCTTAATGGAGGTTGAAAAAGTAGGAATACTGCCTGACATGTTGCGCTTACTAGGTGCGCGCACAGGCAGCCTTTTGAATGAAGCCAATCTCTCTCGAGACACTGCGCTGAATCATATCACTACAAAACGTTATCGATTACTACTAGAAAATCTTTTTTTAACACTCTCTATTCCTGCATGGTCAAATAACCTTGGAAAAAGATTAATTAAAGCACCCAAAGTTTATCTCAATGATTTAAATTTACTGTCCTATCTTTTGAATATTGATTTTCATGAACTGCCACAGAAAAATCCAACCTTGTTTGGGCAAGTGCTAGAAAATTTCGTTGCAATAGAGTTAAACAAACAACTGACTTTTTCTAAAGTACATAGCAGACTTTATCATTATCGAACATCTTCAGGACAAGAAGTTGATTTTATATTAGAAGGTTCACAAAATCATATTGTTGGTATCGAAGTAAAAGCAAAAAACAAAGTAACCAATAAAGATTTTCAGCATCTAGAAACACTCAAGAATGGATTGGGAGAAAAATTTCAATGCGGGGTTGTTTTCTATCAAGGCGTAGATGTTTTACCTTTTGGTGAAAAGCTATGGGCTGTTCCTTTGTCTGCGCTTTGGCGTTAACACTCATAAACCTCTACTAAACGCGCAGCATTTCTGTTACCAAAATAAAAAGCGGCTACCACACCCACCACGGCACAAAACATTAAATAATAAGCCGGCGCCACGGCATGACCCGTTAACTGCACAAGCCTATCTGCAATGAGTGGTGCCGTACCGCCAAATAACCCTGACGCCACACTGTATAACACCCCGCCTAAAGCGCATCGCACTGTAATGGGAATCAGATCAACGATGGCTGTTAAAATGACGCTATAAATACCGGCCGCTGGAATAGCCATTATCATTTGCATCAACCCCATCGATAACCCTGTACCAAATGATAAAAAATAAAAATAAGGGTACGCCAATAACAAAAATCCGATACTTGAAAAAAACAAAACGACATCTCGCCCTATTTTGTCAGACAGTGCACCCACTAACGGCGCCAACACCACCAAAAGCAATATAGAGCAGGTCGTCATCAGCAACGCTTGCGCATTAGAAAGTGTATGTGAAAATCCTTGATGTAGTGGCGCATAGGTAAAAATAATGTAATAAGAACTCGCCCCTAACCAGGTCAACCCAAAAATGATAAACAAAGATAATTTATCTTGAGAGATAAATGATTTCATGGATTGCCATAATGCCGATGGCGTATGTTTTTGTATTGCTGCACTTTCTAATACAAAACCCAGTGTTTCAAGGGCATTTTTACGCATCCAATAACTTACTAAAATACCTATTAAAGAAAACAAAAACGGCAAGCGCCATGCCCACACGGGTAAAATAGCGTGAGAAATACCGTAAGACACCGCTGCACCTACAACAGAAGCAATAAAAACCCCTGCATTTGCACCCACAGCCGCCCAACTACCTGCATAACCTCTACGGTGTGCCGCGGCGTGCTCCACCAAAAAAGCTACTGCAATGACATATTCCCCACCCAATGCAAAGCTTTGCCCTAGTCGACACAACACTAATAAAAAAGTAGAAACATCACCCCACACCGCATACCCTGGAATTAACAAAATCAACGAGGTAGAAAGACTGGCTAATAAAACAGATAACACCAAAGATTTTTTACGCCCATACACATCTGCCACCAACCCCAATACCAATCCACCCAAAGGACGCATTAAAAATCCCACAAAGAAAACCCCCAAGGTTTTAAAAAGATTATCTTTATTATCTGCGTGAGAAAAAAAATTTTGCGCAATAAACGGCGCGAGGAATAAAAAACAAGTAATATCGTAAGCCTCAAACACATTCCCCAGTACCGCAGTTAAAATATTTTTTTTCTTCATGGTCGCTATTTCTAAATTTTCTTTTTTTCTATTTTTAATATTCATGTATTATTCACCACTAATTTTAAATGAGCGGCATGCATGGCACGATTTTCACCTACTTCAGAGATAAATTGTGTAACCAGCGGCGGCGTATGATTTTTAGCATATAGCGCATAAATAGGGCGCACCCATTTATAACAAAAATCACCAATCTTAAGCACTTCCAAGCGTCTTTCTTCAAAAAAATCAGGTATCTTTTTATTTTTATTTTTTGTTGCAAAGGAATAAATTAAGGTAAATCCTGCCACACGCCTTACCAAACAAAATCCATAAGAAAACCCATGCGCTGCTTCTTTTAATTTTTTTAATTTTGTTAAAAATAAAGGTTGGTACGCTGCTTCCCACGAAAAAAAATGTTGTTTTTTATAAAACGTAGGCGACATCGCACCGTCATAGGGCCACAAATGATTAGAAATAATATTAAAATTCACCGTAGGGGTAGAGGCAAAAAACAAGAATTCTTCGTCAGGATTGACTATTTCAATTGAAATATAATCTAACTCTAACAAGCCTAATACATCACGAAATTTCGCACTGAGTTCTTTGCGATGCTGAAATGGCACAGACAATACATCTGGATGTAATTTAACAAGCTCAAAAGGTTTCACGCTATTTTTCTTTTTTTCTTGTGGAATCGGCCTGCAGATTGAACGGCAATATCAATCATTTTAAAAATAGTTTTTTTGCTGGCTTTCATGTGCAAAGCATCATAAATAAGATCTTGCGCAAACTCAACCAACGCTTGGCTTGCATGCGATTGCACAAATAACGGCGCTAACCGCGTTAAGATATGACGTAATAATTCCATATCTATTTCTGCTGAAATTATATTTTCATTTTCTTTTTGCTGC
>Ga0209515_10004965_pt1 | contig 17606 bp, 16 predicted proteins | sample Subgroupgradi54m_FD_187454 | JGI IMG/M metagenome (GOLD analysis project Ga0209515, IMG submission 187454) | Subsurface groundwater microbial communities from S. Glens Falls, New York, USA - GMW60B uncontaminated upgradient, 5.4 m (SPAdes)... ...
CGGAATCCGTGGGCGGCGACGTCTCGTCCCCCGTGGTCTGGACGACGAACGAGGCGAAGTACCGGCCCGCTGCGTCCCTGATCACGGTGACCGAGCTGGCCTCGGACGGCAGACTGCGCGACCAGCGGACCGGCACGTCGCCGATCTTCGGCAACCGCAGCCGGCCGTTGTCGAGGATCTTGAACCGGCTGTTCCTGGTGAACCGGATACCTGCCGGTTGTCCTTGCGCGAGCGGAACCGTGGCGGCGCCACGTTGCGGCCCTTGCGCCTGCCATTGACCGAGGCGAAGAAGTTGCGGTACGCCACGTTCAGATCCGCGAGGGCCTGCTACAAGACGACCGACGACACCTCGCCCAGCCACGCCCGCTCGGGGGTCAGCTTCGCCGACGTCACCCGCTTGGCCAGGGCATGGGTAGAGGCGGTAGTTGTACCGAAGCCGCACAGCCACAGTTTAGCATTGGTTTATGGCCGACTATGACGACGTACGCACTGGCAGGCATTGCGTTTTCATCCTGCACGCACATTTGGTCTTCGTGACGAAGTACCGGCACCAGGTGTTCGCTGGCCGGCACCTGACCCGCCTGGAAGAGGTCATGCGGGCGGTGTGCGCGGACTTCGAATGCGACCTGGTCGAGTTCAACGGGGAGAACAACCACGTTCACCTGTTGGTGAACTTCCCACCCAAGGTGGCCCTGTCGAAACTGGTCAACAGCCTCAAAGGCGTGTCGTCGCGGCGGATGCGCCAAGAGTTTCCCGACCTCGTGCGCCACTACTATCGGGCCAACCGGCTGTGGTCGGGTTCGTACTTCGCCGGGTCCGTCGGCGGCGCACCGTTGACCGTCCTGCGTCAGTACATCGAGCAGCAGAACCGTCCGGTCTAGAGCACGCTCGGGCCTGGCGGCCCTCCCGCGCGGGCCCTCACCCCCGCCTTGAAGGGCGGAGCACTGGCCGCATTCCGGTAGCAGTGGGGCCACCAGGTTGGCCCTCCGGCGGGACCCCGCGGGCGACCCCGCGGTGCTGGACGAGGCGAAGGAACTGATCCGGGAGTACCTGCACCGGCGGGTGAGCTGACCCGTTCGGTGCACGTGGTCGGCATCCGAGGCGTGAACGATGCCACATTTGGCTGTCCGGGGCGCCTTTCGGGGACGCATACTTGCGGACGACCGGTACCCCTCTCGAGGACTGGATCGTCATGTACCGCATCGGCATCGTCGGCGCTGGCCGCGCCGGCACCGCCCTGGGCGCGGCGCTCGCCGCAGCCGGGCACCGCGTGACTGCGGCCTCCGGCCGCTCCGCTGCTTCACTGGACCGGATCCGGCGCCTGCTGCCCGGCGCGCAGGCGCTGGCACCACCCGAGGTTGCCGCCCGCGCCGATCTGTTGATCATCACAGTACCCGATGACGCGCTCGCCGCTGTCGTCGCCGAGTTGGCTGCCAGCGGCTCGTTGCGGGCCGGGCAGCTCGTCGCCCACACCAGCGGGGCGCATGGCATCGGGGTGCTCGCCCCGGCGGTGGCCGTGGGCGCCCGGCCGCTCGCCCTGCATCCCGCGATGACGCTCTCCGGCGCCCCGCTGCCGCCTGGCGTGGTGTTCGGCGTGACCGTGCCGCCGGGGCCGGGGCCGGGGCCGGCCGACCTCCGGGCGTTCGCCGAGCGGCTGGTGGCCGACCTGGGCGGCAGTATCGAATGGGTACCCGAGGAGCGCCGCGCGCTCTACCACGCCGCGCTCGCGCACGGCGCCAACCATCTGGTGACCCTGGTCAACGAGGCGCTGGACCGGCTGTGTGACGCCGGAGTACGCCACCCCCAGCGGATGCTGGACCCGCTGCTGCGGGCCGCGCTGGAGAACACGCTGCGGGTGGGCGACGCCGCGCTCACCGGTCCGGTGTCGCGCGGCGACGCGGGTACCGTGGCGGCGCACCTGGCCGCGCTGAGCGCCGTGGCGCCCGAGTCGGTGCCGCTGTACGCGGCGCTGGCCCGGCGTACCGCGGACCGGGCGATCGCCAGCGGGCTGCTCCCGGCGGCCGCTGCCGCGCCGCTGCTCGCCGTGCTCGCCGGGCAGCCGGCCGGGCACCCCCAGGCGGCGCCGGTATGAACCGCACCCTCACGGTGGCCCACTCCCGGGCCGAACTGGCCGCAGCCCGCGCCGCGCTGACCGGCTCGGTGGCTGTGGTGATGACCATGGGAGCGCTGCACGAGGGGCACGCGGAACTGCTGCGCGCCGCCCGTGGAGCCGCCGACCAGGTACTCGCCACGATCTTCGTGAACCCGCTGCAGTTCGGCCCGAATGAGGATTTCGACCGGTACCCCCGGACCTGGGAGAGCGACCTGGAGATCGTCCGGGCGGCCGGCGTCGACGCGGTCTTCGCGCCCACCCGCGCCGGGATGTACCTGGGTGGGGAGCCCGCGGTCCGGGTCAACCCCGGGCCACTCGGCGAGGTACTGGAGGGTGCCAGCCGGCCGGGCTTCTTCCACGGGGTGCTTACCGTGGTGCTCAAGCTGCTCCAGCTGACCCGCCCGGACCTCGCGTTCTTCGGCGAGAAGGACTACCAGCAGCTCACGTTGATCCGGGCGATGGTCCACGATCTGGACGTACCCGTGCAGATCGTCGGCGTGCCGACGGTACGGGAGCCGGACGGGCTGGCGCTCTCCAGCCGCAACCGGTACCTGTCGCCGGCCGGGCGGGGCGCTGCGCTGGCCCTGTCCCGCGCGCTGCACGCCGGGGTCGATGCGGCCGAGCGTGGCACCGACCCGCTCGCGGCCGCCCAGGCGGCTTTCGCCGCCCCACCGGCCCCGGCGGCATTCGCCGCCCCACCCGGTTCCGCACCCGGTGCCGACGGCACCCCCGCTCAGCTCGGCGCCGCTCCCGGTGCCCGGCTGGACTACCTGGTCCTCACCGACCCCGACCTCGGACCGGCACCCGAATCCGGACCGGCCCGCCTCCTCGTCGCCGCATACGTCGGTGACACTCGTCTGATCGACAACGCCCGGCTGGAGATCCGCTGATGTTGGTCCGCACGATGCTGAAGTCGAAGATCCACCGGGCCACGGTGACCCACGCCGACCTGCACTACGTGGGTTCGGTCACCGTCGACGCCGACCTGCTGGACGCCGCCGACCTGATCCCTGGTGAGCAGGTGGCGATCGTCGACGTGACCAACGGGGCGCGGCTGGAGACCTACGTGATCCCGGGGGTACCGGGCAGCGGCGTGATCGGGATCAACGGTGCCGCCGCGCATCTGGTACACCCCGGCGACCTGGTGATCCTCATTTCGTACGCGCAGATGGACGACGCGACGGCGCGGGCGTACCAGCCCCGGGTGGTGCACGTCGACGCCGACAACCGGATCATCGAGCTCGGTGGGGACCCGGCGGCGGCCGTACCCGGGATGGCGGGTGGCCTCGTCCGTGGGGACCTCGCCGTCGTTGGCGGGGTCAGCCTGCGGTGAATTCGCGGGTATTCTGCCCTGGCCGGTAGGTATGGCCTGGGGAGGTCGGCGTGCGGGGGAGGTCGTTCGCAGCGGTGCTCGCCGCGCTGGCGGCCGGCGCGCTTGTGCTGTCCGGATGCGACCATCCGCCGGACGTCGACGGTGATCTGACGAACAACTGGTCGGCGATGCCCGAGGCGAAGGTCCCGTCGCCGCCCGACCGGGCCTGCTATCAGGTCGCGGCGAACGTCCTCCCGTCGGTTGCGGCGCTGCCGACTCCGGTGGGCTGTACCGTCCCGCACAACCTGGAGACGATCCACGTCGGCACCTTCGCCGGTCCGGACGCCGGGCGGGACTCGCCGCCGCCGGCAGGTGACCCGAGCCTGCGGCGGGCGTACGAGGTGTGCGCCGGCTCGGCCGGGGCGTTCCTGGGCGACGACTGGCGTACCGGCCGGATCGGGCTCACCGTGGTGGTGCCGGTGCTGGCCGAGTGGGACGCCGGAGCCCGTTGGTACCGCTGCGATCTTGTCGAGTCGGGAGACGCCGGCGTGGTGTCGCGGACGGCCAGCCTGCAGGGGACGCTGGCCGGCAGCCGCCCGGCGGCGTTGACCTGCTTCGCGGTGGCCCAGCAGGACAATGTCGTCGATTCGATGCGCCAGGTGGACTGCGGGATCCCGCACGACGCCGAGTTCGCCGGGGTCTACGACCCGCCGGACGGCGGGTACCCCGACGACGCGAACCAGCGCAGGAGTATGCGTAATGCCGGCTGCCGCGGGGTGGTCGCCTCCTTCGTTGGCGTGCCGAACGACGGCAACGTCCAGTCCCGTACCGGATGGATCTTCGCAGAGGTCGGCCGGGGCAGCTGGGAGCAGGGCAATCGCGGGATCCGCTGCTACATCGCGCCGGCCAAGCCGGTCGCCGGGTCGCTACGGGCGGCCGGCCCCGGCCGGTTGCCGATCCGCTAGCTGCTGTTCACTTGTCGGAATGGACCTGCCCGTGCTGCCCCACCGGCTGCGCTCGCCCGCCCCCGGCTGGGCGGAGACCACCGACGTCGTGGTGGTCGGCTCCGGCGTTGCCGGACTCACCGCGGCGCTGCACCTGCGCGAGGCGGGGCTGCACGTCACCGTGGTGACCAAGGTCAACATTGACGACGGGTCGACCCGATGGGCCCAGGGCGGCATCGCCGCGGTGCTCGACCCGCACGACACCCCGGCCGCGCACGCCGCGGACACCGTGCTGGCCGGGGTGGGGCTCTGCGACCCGGCCGCCGTCGAGGTCCTCGTCACCGAAGGGCCGACGCGGGTACGCGAACTGATCCGCTGGGGAGCCGACTTCGACCGCCACCCGGACGGCTCACTCATGCTCACCCGCGAGGGCGGGCACCACGCTGACCGGATTGTGCACGCTGGCGGCGACGCCACCGGGGCCGAGGTGCAGCGCGCCCTGCACGCCGCGGTACGCCGGGATCCGTGGATCCGCCTGGTCGAGCATGCGCTCGTGCTCGACCTGCTGCGCGCTGCCGATGGCCGCGCCTGCGGGGTGACCCTGCACGTGCTGGGCGAGGGTACCGAGGACGGCGTGGGTGCGGTACTGGCCCGCGCCGTGGTACTCGCCACCGGCGGTATGGGCCAGGTGTACGCCGTGACGACGAACCCATCAGTGTCCACAGGGGACGGTGTGGCGCTCGCGCTGCGGGCCGGTGCCGCCGTCACCGACATCGAGTTCGTCCAGTTCCACCCCACGGCGTTGTACGTTCCCGGCTCCGACACCGCACAGCAGCCACTCGTCAGTGAGGCGCTGCGCGGCGAGGGGGCGTACCTGCGCGACGGCAACGGTAAGCGGTTCATGGTGGGCCAGCACGAGCTGGCCGAACTGGCGCCGCGCGACATCGTGGCCAAGGCCATCCACCGGGTCTCGCTCGCCGAGGGGAGTACCCACGTCTGGCTCGACGCGCGCCAGCTCGGGGCCGCGTTCCTGGCGCGCCGCTTCCCGACGATCGTGGCGAGCTGCCGCGCGGCCGGGATCGACCCGGCGACAGCCATGATCCCGGTCGCGCCCGCGGCGCACTACGCCTCCGGCGGGGTCCGGACCGACCTGCACGGCCGTACCTCGATCCCTGGCCTGTACGCCTGCGGCGAGGTCGCCTGTACCGGGGTGCACGGCGCCAACCGGCTCGCCTCCAACTCGTTGCTGGAGGGGCTGGTCTTCGCCCGCCGGATCGCTGCGGACATCGCCGCGGAGCTGACCATCGCCCCGCCCGCCCAGGCCGAACCGGCATCCGTCGGTCCGGACGTCGGCCGCGGCGCCTGCGCCAACGGAGCATCCGGCGACGGCTGGGTCGCCGATCCGGGGCTGCGGGCGCCGTTGCAGGGCGCGATGAGCCAGTGGGCCGGGGTACTGCGCAGCGCGGCCTCGCTGCGCCAGGTGACGGCGGCCCTGGCCGGGCTGGTCGGGCCGGCCGGGCACGGTGAGGGGCCCGCCGGGCGGGGGGAGCCGGTGGCGGCCAACACGGCGAGCTGGGAGGCGACCAACCTGCTCACCGTGGCCAGCGCTCTGGTCGCCGCGGCGACCAGGCGCGAGGAGACCCGGGGCTGCCACTGGCGGGACGACTTTCCGGAGGCTCGCGACGGCTGGCACGGCCACCTGCTCGCCGTGCTGGCCCCGGACGGCACGCTCAGCGAAGCCTGGGAGCCGCTCTCCGACCCCTCTGGCTCGGCGGGCGACCACTCCGGCTCGGCGGTGTCTGGACGCCACGCCGCGACCCGGAGCAGTCGGTCTGACGCCGCGCACGACCCAGCGGGGTCGCCATGAAGCCGTCCACAGTGGATGCCCTTCGCGGGGTGGGGCTCGACCCGCAGGCCGTCGCGCGGATCGTACGCAACGCGCTGGATGAGGACCTCGGCCCGCAGCGGCTGGACGTGACGAGCGTCGCGACGATCCCGGCGGAGCAGCGCGATACCGCCGATCTGGTCGCCCGGGCTGATGGCGTGGTGGCCGGCCTGGCCGTGGCGGCTGCGGTCTTCGATGAGGCTTCCGACGGTACCGTCGCGGTCGAGATCAAGGCGCGCGACGGGGAGCGGGTGGCCCGCGGCGACGTGCTGGCCACGGTGAGCGGCCCGACCCGGGCCCTGCTCACCGCCGAGCGCACCGCGCTCAACCTGCTGTGCCGGATGTCCGGGGTGGCCACCCACACCCGGGCCTGGGCGCAGGCCCTCGTTGGCACCAGGGCGCTCGTGCTGGACACCCGCAAGACGACTCCAGGGTTGCGGGTCCTGGAGAAGTACGCGGTGCGCGCCGGTGGCGGTACCAACAAGCGGATGGGCCTCTACGACGTCGCGATGGTCAAGGACAACCACAAGCTCGCCGCGGGCGGGGTGGCCGCGGCGTACCGCCGGATCCGTGAAGCGTTCCCGCAGGTGCCGGTACAGGTCGAGGTGACCACGGTCGACGAGGCTGTGGCGGCGGTGGAGGCAGGGGCGGATTTCCTGCTCTGCGACAACATGACGCCCGCGCTGCTGCGCCTCGTGGTGGCGGCGGTCGCTGGCCGGGCGGAGCTGGAGGCGACCGGCGGGCTCACCCTGCAACGGGCTGCCGAGTACGCCGCCACCGGGGTGGACTATCTCTCGGTCGGGGCGCTCACCCACTCCTCACCTATCCTCGACCTCGCCCTGGACCTGCGCCCGCGGGTCGGCCGCCCCGACCCTGCCGTCACCGCTCCGGCCCACCCGACCGCCAGCCCGACTGCCAGCCCGACTGCCAGCCCGACTGCCAGCCCGACCTGGAGTTGAACCCGTGCTCCTGTGCATCGACATCGGCAACACCAACACCTCGCTCGCCACGTTCTCCGGCGAGAAGCTGGTGCACTCGTGGCGTACCAAGACCGATTCGCGGGACACCGCCGACGAGATGGGGCTGCTCTACCGCGGTCTGCTCGCGGGTGACGCGATCCAGCTGACCGGGATCGCCGCCTGCTCCACGGTGCCGTCCGCGCTGCGTTCACTGCGGACCATGCTCAGCCGCTACTACGACGCCGTCCCGACCGTGATCGTCGAGCCGGGCGTGAAGACCGGAGTACAGCTGGCCATCGACAACCCGAAGGAGGTGGGTACCGACCGGGTGGTGAACACCATCGCGGCGTACTCCTGCTACGGCGGCCCCGCCATCGTGGTGGACTTCGGCACCTCCACCAATTTCGATGTGATCAGCGACAAGGGGGAGTTCCTCGGCGGCGTACTCGCCCCGGGCATCGAGATCTCGGTGGATGCGCTCGCCGCGCGCGCCGCCCAGCTGCGCAAGGTGGAGCTGGTCAAGCCGCCCCGGGTGATCGGCAAGAACACCGTGGAGTGCCTGCAGTCCGGTGTGGTGTACGGCTTCGCGGGCCAGGTCGACGGGATCGTCCGGCGCATCATCGCCGAAATGGGTCCGGTCCAGGCGGTGGTGGCGACCGGCGGGCTCGCTCCGGTGGTGGTCGAGGAGTGCGCCACGGTCACCCACCACGAACCGATGCTCACCCTGATCGGGCTCCGGCTGGTCTTCGAGCGCAACCGGTAGCCGTTCCCGGGCGGCCGGACTCCGCCGCGCTCGCGGGCCCCGGGTTCGGCGGTGCTTCAGTACGATCGGGCGGATCCGCGGGGGACCCGGGGACGTCGGCGAGGAGCAGCCATGCGGCAGGTGCGCAGCATCCTGATCTCGGTACCGCTCGGCGTGGCGGTGTGGCTCGCCGTCGGGTTCGGCGTCGGCAAGCTCCGGTACGCGTACGGAGCCGTTCCGTTCGCCATGTTCCAGGGAGATCCGCCAGCGGCCGGCTCGGGGCCCCGCGACGGACTGGTCGGCCTCGCGGCACTGGTCGGCGCCGCGCTACTCGTCGGCGTACTGCTGCTGGCCAGGATCGCACCGGTCGGGCCCCGGCTGGTCGGTGCCACCTTCCTGGGCATCAGTCTCTGGAGCATCGTCGCCCCGGAGTCGTTCAGCGCGCACTTCCCGGCCGACGCGTTCGGGGTCGGGCGCGCCGCGCAGGCACCGGCCTGGGGGTACGCCCTGCTGCTCGCGCCGCCGCTGCTGGCCCGCGGATTCACCGATGCCCACCGCCGGCTGCGCACCGGTTGGCATGTCCCGGTCACGATCGTGCTGGCCGTCGCTTCCGTGTTGAACGTGTCGGTCGGCGTGGTGGCGCTCAGCCGCGCGGTCGCCAGTGTGGACGACATCGGCCGGCGCCTCGGCTTCGGCCTGGTCAGCCTGCTCGCCTTCCGCCTCGCCGGGCTGCTGTACGTCGCGGTGCTGCGTTCGGCCCGGACCTCGCCGCTGCCCGCGGTCGCGGTGGGCCTCGGCTACCTCGGCCTCGGCGGGTGGGCGGCGGCCAGCCCGCTCACGTTCCACAGCGCGGCGTCCGCTGCGACACCCCAGAGCTGGGGTTCGTGGCCGTGGGCGATGCTGCTGTTGCTGCCGGCGCTGGGCTTCACCGTGCTACTCGCGGTGCCGCTGCTGCTCGCCGGGGCCAAGGCCGCGGTCTCCGGCCTGCGCAAGCCGGCTCAGCTGGGCAGTGGGTACGCCCGATAGGCGACCGTCAGGTAGGGCAGCTCGAACTCGGCCCGCCCGGTCAGGTCGGGATGGGTGGCGGCCAGCTCGCGGATGGTGTCCTCGACGGCTGACTGGACGGGCGGGCTCGCGGTCAGGTAATGCGACCACGAGCGGACCAGCTCCAGCAGGCTCTCCGCCGTGTGCGTGGTGGGGCAGCGGAATGTCGCCCGCTGTACCGCGCTGAACCGGGGGCCGAAGTCGAGCTCGGCCCGGGAGGCGATGTCGACGACGCGGTCGCCCATCTGCCGGGCGATCCGGGACAGCTCGGCGACCCACGGTACCGACTCGTCCCGAAGATTCCACAGTGGAGCGAAGACCCCGCCTGGCCGGAGTACCCGGGCGATCTCCGGGTGCGCCCGTGCGGTGTCGAACCAGTGGTACGCCTGCCCGGCGAGGACCGCATCGACACAGCTGTCCGCGAACGGCAGTGCTTCGGCGGTACCCCCGACCGCAGTCCGACCACCGGTGAGGGCGCGCATCGCGGCGTCCGGCTCGACGGCGATCACCTGGTGGCCGAGGTCGGCAAGCTGGCGGCTGAGGATTCCGGTACCGGCGCCGAGGTCCAGCACCCGCAGTCCCACGCCCGGCGCGGGTGGTGCGTCCGGGCCGGGCCGCCGATCGCCCAGGATCCAGTGCAGGGCGGCCGGGGGGTACCCGGGCCGCACCCGGTCGTAGCGGGCGGCGGCGGCCCCGAAGGAGCGGCGCCGCGCCTCCCAGGTGGGTACGTCCATCCGGGACACCGTAGGTGCAGCGGATGCGCGCGCCGGCCCCGGTAGGCTCGGTTCCCGTGAGCGAGACCGGGAACGGGACCGAGGACGACCTGCCGGAGCAGATGCGGGTCCGCCGCGACAAGCGGGTCCGGATTCTGGCGGCCGGCCGTGCGGCGTACCCGGTCGGGTTCGCCCGGACCAGCACCCTCGCCGAGCTGCGGCAGCGCTTCGCCGAGTTGCCCATCGACACCGCGAGCGGACAGACGGCAGGCGTCACCGGCCGGGTGATGTTCATCCGGAACTCCGGCAAGCTGTGCTTCGCCACGCTGCGCGAGGGCGACGGCACCGAACTGCAGGCGATGCTCTCGCTGGACCGGGTGGGCGCCGACGCGCTGGAGGACTGGAAGCGTCAGGTGGACCTCGGCGACCACGTCGGCATCGTCGGTGAGGTCATCACCAGCCGGCGTGGTGAGCTGTCGGTGCTCGCCGACCGGTGGGAGATGACCGCGAAGGCGCTGCGCCCGCTGCCGGTGGCGCACAAGCCGATGAGCGAAGAGGCGCGGGTACGCCAGCGTTACGTCGATCTCATCATGCGTCCGCAGGCCCGCGAGATGGTGCACACCCGGGCCACGGTCGTGCGGAGCCTGCGCGACTCGCTGCACGCGCGTGGTTTCCTCGAAGTGGAGACCCCGATGTTGCAGCTGTTGCACGGCGGCGCCAGTGCGCGGCCATTTGTTACGCGGAGCAACGCGCTCGACATTGATTTGTATCTGAGGATTGCACCCGAGCTTTTCCTCAAACGTTGCGTCGTGGGTGGCATCGAACGCGTCTTCGAGATCAACCGCAACTTTCGGAATGAGGGCGTGGACTCCTCGCACTCACCGGAGTTCGCGATGCTCGAGGCGTACCAGGCGTACGGCGACTACGACACGGTGGCCACGCTCACCCGGGAACTGATCCAGACGGCGGCGTACTCGCTGACCGGTTCGCACGTGGTCCGCCATCATGATGGGGCTGAGCTCGACCTTGGCGGCGATTGGCGTTCGGTCACGCTTTTCGGTGCACTATCCGACGCGCTCGGTATCGAGGTCTCGGTACAGACTCCGATGCCCGAGCTGACGAAATTCGCCGCCGAGCACGATGTGGCGGTCGATCCGAAGTGGGGGCCGGGCAAGCTCGCCGAGGAACTGTTCGAGGCTCTGGTGGTACCGACCCTGCTCGCACCCACCTTTGTCCGGGACTACCCGGTCGAGACGAGCCCGCTGACCCGTGACCATCGCAGCGGGTCCGGGTTGGCCGAGAAGTGGGATCTGTATGTCCTCGGCTTCGAACTCGGTACCGGATACTCCGAGCTGGTCGATCCCGTCGTGCAACGTGAGCGGCTGGCGATGCAGTCGTTGCTCGCAGCCAAGGGCGATCACGATGCGATGCGTCTGGATGAGGATTTCCTGCGCGCGATGGAGCACGGAATGCCGCCGGCCGGTGGTATCGGTATGGGTGTCGACCGGCTACTGATGGTGCTCACCGGCCTCGGCATTCGGGAGACAATCCTCTTTCCTCTGGTGCGACCGGAGTAATTTTTCGAAAGCGTTGACGGAACGCCGCCGGTTTGCGTTATCGTACTCCCCATATAACGGGGTGCGATTTCTTGTGAGACCGCGCTGCCCATGTGCGCCGGCGCGCCCCGTCAGGATCACAACGGAAGGGAAATAGAAGCCGTGGCCAAGCGAACCATCCACGTGCTGGTCGACGACCTTGAGGGCGGCGACGCCGACGAGACGGTGAAGTTCGGTCTCGACGGCGTTCAGTACGAGATCGACCTGTCGAAGAAGAATGCCAACAAGATTCGCGATCTGCTCAAGCCCTATGTGCAGGCGGGAGCCAAGATTGCCCGTGGCGGTGCGGTGGCTGGCGGGCGTGCGGTGGCGACCCGCGGTCGCAGCGGCGGCGGTGACCGGGACCAGAACCGGGCGATCCGGGATTGGGCGGTCGGCAAGGGCATCAAGGTCTCGGACCGTGGCCGGATCAAGCAGGAAATCGTGGACCGGTACAACGCGGAGGCCGGCCGCTGATCGGCGGTCCAGCTTCGCCTCGGGCCACCCGGAAAGCCGGGTGGCCCGATTTCGCTCTGCGCGTACTGCGGCAGGTGGTGGAACATGCCCCTGCGCTGGCACGGTTGGTGTCCAAGGATGGTGCGCCACGGTGACCCCGTTGCGGGGGTGTCGGCGCGGTGGGACTGCGGTGGGACGTGGCGCGCGAAGGTGCGCGACCGGGTGGAAGCGTCGGCCCGCGGCGATAGAGTGAGGGCACGGCGACGTCGGCATGCCGGCCGATCTCCGGCGGGTGGCGGGCACGGCACGTGAGGAGCAGGGATGTTCGAGCGGTTTACCGACCGAGCGCGTCGGGTGGTTGTCCTGGCCCAGGAAGAAGCCAGGATGCTCAACCACAACTACATCGGAACGGAGCACATCCTGCTCGGCCTCATCCACGAGGGTGAGGGCGTGGCGGCCAAGGCTCTGGAGAGCCTGGGCATCTCCCTGGAGGGTGTGCGCCAACAGGTCGAGGAGATCATCGGCCAGGGCCAGCAGGCGCCGAGCGGGCACATCCCGTTCACGCCGCGGGCCAAGAAGGTGCTGGAGCTGTCGTTGCGCGAGGCGCTGCAGCTGGGGCACAACTACATCGGCACCGAGCACATCCTGCTCGGCCTGATCCGCGAGGGCGAGGGCGTCGCCGCCCAGGTGCTGGTCAAGCTCGGTGCCGACCTCAACCGGGTGCGCCAGCAGGTGATCCAGCTGCTCTCCGGGTACCAGGGCAAGGAGCCCGCGGCGGCCGGCGCCGGGGTGACCGGCGAGACCGCGCCGTCCACCTCGCTCGTGTTGGACCAGTTCGGGCGCAACCTGACCCAGGCGGCCCGCGAGGGCAAGCTCGATCCGGTGATCGGGCGGGAGAAGGAGATCGAGCGGGTGATGCAGGTGCTCTCCCGCCGCACCAAGAACAACCCGGTCCTCATCGGTGAGCCCGGCGTCGGCAAGACCGCCGTGGTCGAGGGGCTGGCGCAGCGCATCATCAAGGGCGAGGTGCCCGAGACGCTGAAGGACAAGCAGCTGTACACGCTGGACCTCGGTGCTCTGGTGGCCGGCTCGCGGTACCGCGGTGACTTCGAGGAGCGGCTGAAGAAGGTGCTCAAGGAGATCCGCACCCGGGGCGACATCATCCTGTTCATCGACGAGATCCACACCCTCGTCGGAGCGGGTGCGGCCGAGGGGGCGATCGACGCGGCGAGCATCCTCAAGCCGATGCTGGCCCGCGGTGAGCTGCAGACGATCGGTGCGACCACGCTCGACGAGTACCGCAAGCACCTGGAGAAGGACGCCGCGCTGGAGCGCCGGTTCCAGCCGATCCAGGTGGGTGAGCCGTCGCTCGCGCACACCATCGAGATCCTCAAGGGGCTGCGCGACCGCTACGAGGCGCACCACCGGGTGAGCATCACCGATGCGGCGCTGGTGGCCGCGGCGACCCTCGCCGACCGGTACATCTCCGACCGGTTCCTGCCGGACAAGGCGATCGACCTGATCGACGAGGCCGGGGCCCGGATGCGGATCCGCCGGATGACCGCGCCGCCGGACCTGCGCGACTTCGACGAGCGGATCGCCCAGGTGCGCCGCGACAAGGAGTCCGCGATAGACGCGCAGGACTTCGAGCGCGCCGCGCAGCTGCGGGACAAGGAGAAGACCCTGCTGGGCCAGAAGGCGCAGCGGGAGAAGGAGTGGAAGGCCGGCGACCTCGACGTCGTCAGCGAGGTCGACGACGAGCAGATCGCCGAGGTGCTGGCCAACTGGACCGGCATCCCGGTCTACAAGCTCACCGAGGAGGAGACAGCCCGGCTGCTGCGGATGGAGGACGAGCTGCACAAGCGCCTCGTCGGCCAGAACGACGCGGTGAAGGCGGTCTCCAAGGCGATCCGGCGGACCCGCGCCGGGCTGAAAGACCCGAAGCGTCCGTCCGGCTCGTTCATCTTCGCCGGCCCGTCCGGGGTGGGCAAGACCGAGCTCTCCAAGGCGCTGGCGGAGTTCCTCTTCGGCAGCGAGGACGCCCTCATCCAGCTGGACATGAGCGAGTTCCACGACCGGTACACGGTCTCCCGGCTCGTTGGTGCCCCGCCCGGGTACGTCGGCTACGACGAGGGTGGGCAGCTCACCGAGAAGGTGCGCCGCCGGCCGTTCTCGGTGGTGCTCTTCGACGAGATCGAGAAGGCCCACCCGGACGTCTTCAACACACTGCTGCAGATCCTGGAGGACGGGCGACTCACCGACGGCCAGGGCCGCATCGTCGACTTCAAGAACACGGTGATCATCCTGACCACCAACCTGGGTACCCGCGACGTCGCCAAGGCGGTGTCGCTGGGCTTCCAGGCGAGTGAGGACAACGAGAGCACGTACGAGCGGATGAAGCAGAAGGTCAACGACGAGCTCAAGCAGCATTTCCGCCCGGAGTTCCTCAACCGGATCGACGACACGATCGTCTTCCACCAGCTCAGCGAGGCCGAGATCCTCAACATCGTGGATCTCATGGTCGGCCGGATCGAGACCCAGCTGCGCAACAAGGACATGGGGCTGGAGCTCACCGACAACTCGAAGAAGTTCCTCGCCAAGAAGGGGTACGACCCCGTGCTGGGTGCCCGGCCGCTGCGTCGGACGATCCAGCGCGAGATCGAGGACTCGTTGAGCGAGCGGATCCTCTTCAACGAGCTGAAGCCGGGCCAGATCATCCTGGTCGACTGCGAGGGCGACCCCGCCAACATCGAGCAGTCGAAGCTGGTCTTCCGCGGATCGGAAAAGCCGGCGGCGATACCCGACGCGGTGCCGGCCGATCTCGGTGGCCCGGCGAGCGCGGCGGCGGCAGGGGCCGAGGAGTAGTACCTGGAACCACGCAGATTGGGGGCGGCGCAACCTGCGCCGCCCCCAATCTCATTCCGCGTCGGGGCGAGCCGGAGCTCAGCGGCTGGGGCTGGGGCTCGGCTTCGCGCTCGGGCCTGCGCTCGGGGTCGCGCTCGGGCTTCGCGTCTCGCCGGGTAGGGCGATGTAATCCTCCAGCAGGGCCGGGGTGAGTCCGGCGTTGTAGATCACCTGCAGGGCCGCCAGGAAGTCCGCCACGAAGGCCGGTCGGAAATGCATCAGGATGATGTCGCCGGCCTGGAGGTGGCCCTCCTGATAGCGCACGATCCCCTCGTGCACGGTCTCCTTCCAGAAGAAGGCAGCCTTCATCCCGCAGTCGTGCGTGGCCTGCAACGTGGCGTTGTCCTCGTCGCCGAAGGGCGGCCGGAACAGCACCGGCCGGCGACCGAAGAGCCCACCGAGCTGGTCGGCCGAGCCGCAGATCTCGCTCTTCTGATAGCTGTACGAGGTGCCCTTCAGCTCGGTGTGCGTCAGGGTGTGCGCTTCGATGACCGCTCCGGCGCCCTGCAGTTGCCGGAAGTAGTTCGGGTCGTCGCGGACGAAGTTGACGGTCAGGAAGAGGGTGACCGGCACGTGCGCGGCCTGCAGCAGCGGGATCGCCTCCGGCACCTTCAGGGCGCCGTCGTCGATGGTGATGAACGCGATCCTCTGGGTGGTCTGTACCCGGCTCACCCAGGTTGCCGACGGGCCGGCCGACACGATCATCGGCTCGGGCACCGGGGCAGGGCCGAACCTGGGGATCCGGGCGACCGCGTCCGCCAGGTTCTTCGGCAACGGCGAGGTGCTGGCGCTCGGAGAGCCGGACGGGCTCACTGACGGGGTGACGTCGTCGCCCGGACCCATCGAGGGGGCGGCGCCGTTGGCCCATCGGACATGCGGCGCGCCGCGTAGTGCCAGTACCGCCGGGACGAGTGCACCCACCAGCACCAGCGCGATCGCCACCGGCAGCCAGACGGGCAGAGTGCGTCTGAGCAGGGAGCCGCGGGAGAACACGTCGGCAGCGTACCGACCGCGGGGCCGCGCCGGGAGCCGGCCGTTCAGACCGGGAACGCGTACATCCCGTGCGGTTGCTCACAGATCAAACCGTCGGCCAGCAGGCTCTGCAGCGCCCGTTGTCGCTGGACCTGCTCCGGCCATACCGGGTCCAGGCTGCTCCGGGGTACCGGGCCGGGCGCGCTTCGCAGTACCGCCAGCAGCAGGCCGCGTACCTGGCGATCGGTGCCGGCGTACCCCGGTGACCGGCGGGCCGACCGGACCGGCCCGGCGCCGGGGCCACGCCCGCCCGCGACCGCGGCGGTGCGGCGCCAGGCGCATCGGGTGCGGAGCGGACACTCGCCACAGCGTGGCGCCCGCGCGGTGCAGATGAGCGCACCGAGCTCCATGAACGCTGCGGAAGCCTGCGCCGCGGCTGCCGGCCTGACCGGCAGGAGCCCCGCCACCACGGCCAGGTCGCGGGCGGTGGTCGCCGGGCCGGCTTGCGGGGTACCGTCGACCGCCCGGGCCACCAGCCGGCGTACGTTCGTGTCGACCACCGGATGGCGCTGACCGAAGGCGAACGCTGCGACGGCGTGGGCGGTGTACGTCCCGACGCCCGGGAGCGTCAGCAGGTCCTCCACAGTGGACGGTACGAGCCCGTGGTGTCCTCCAACGATCACACCGGCGCACTCGTGCAGGCGCAGTGCGCGGCGCGGGTACCCGAGCCGACCCCAGCCGCGGATCGCCGCTCCGGCCGGCTCCGCGGCCAGCGCCGCGGGACTGGGCCAGCGCTCCAGCCAGTACCGCCAGGTGGGCAGTACCCGCGCCACCGGGGTCTGTTGGAGCATCACCTCGCTGACCAGCACCGCCCACGGCGACGTACCGGGCTCGCGCCAGGGCAGGGCACGCGCGTGCCCGCGGTACCAGGCGGTCGCCGCGGCCGCGAACGACCGCGGGGTGCGCGACGGGCGCGGCCCCGCACCGGTGAGCTGCTTCGCGGACATCGGACGGGCTTCCCGGTTCGGTCTCGGTCGGGGCGTTAGGTGAGACTGTTCACCGTGAACGAGCTTGCCATTACCGTGATCGGCCACGACCGGCCGGGCATCATCGCCGACGTCTCCGAGATCCTCGCCGGTCTGGGCCTGAACCTCACCGACTCCACGATGACCCGGTTGCGCGGGCATTTCGCGATGACCCTGGTCTGTCTGGGGCCGCCGGCCGCAGCCCAGGTCGAGGCCGCACTGGGCGCGATCACCGCGGACGGCGCGCTGCTGGCGACGGTACGCCGGGTCCAGCAGGAGAGCGATCCGATGCCCACCGGCGGGCACTACCTGTTGACCGTGCACGGCGCCGACCGGTTGGGCATCGTGGCCACGGTGAGCCGGGCGGTGGCCGACTTCGGCGGCAACGTCACCGACCTGACCACCCGGCTGGCCGGGTCGCTGTACCTGCTGCTGGCCGAGGTCGACCTGCCGGCCGGGACCAACCTCGACGCGCTGACCACCCGGCTGCACGCGGTCGCCGGTGAGCTCGGCATCGAGGTGGGCTTGCGTCCGGCCGAGGCGGATGTGCTGTGACCGCGGCGGTGACCGGGTGGTCGGTGGAGAACCTCGGTCTGATCGGCGCGGTACGCCCGGTGGTGCGGGCCCCGCATCCGGTGCTCGCCACGGCCGGCCCCGACGTCGATCCACGGGCGACCGACACCGTACAGCTCGCTGCGGATCTCGTGGCCACGATGCGGGTGTCGGCGGGCTGTGTCGGGCTCGCCGCCCAGCAGATCGGCGTGCCGGCGCGGGTTTTCGCGGTCGACGTGACCGAACACCCGAAGGCGCGTACCTGCCACGGCACCTTCGTGCTGTGCAATGCCCGACTCGTGGAGGCGAGTCAATGGGCCCGGGCGCGGGAGGGGTGCCTGTCGGTGCCCGAGCTGACCGGCGACGTCAAGCGCGCCGGCCGGCTGGGGG
>Ga0209515_10004966_pt1 | contig 17603 bp, 16 predicted proteins | sample Subgroupgradi54m_FD_187454 | JGI IMG/M metagenome (GOLD analysis project Ga0209515, IMG submission 187454) | Subsurface groundwater microbial communities from S. Glens Falls, New York, USA - GMW60B uncontaminated upgradient, 5.4 m (SPAdes)... ...
ACTGGCAGGTACAGTGCGTGTTGGCTAAAGATTTATAAACAATCCTGGCTCTATTCTTACGGGTGGTTACGATCAGACAACGAGTTGCGATACGGGCACTGTGCATTGTCCTGCTTATGTTTCTTTATCTGCTTATGCCAGCGCATGCCATTCTTGAGCTTGACCATGTGCACATCGTAAGCCCGATCGCTGACGATGAGGTAAAACCAGGAGACAGGATCACGATAGAGTTTGATGTCAATAATCCAACAAAAGAAGACCTGCGCTCAACGACCGCAACTGTTGCATTCAGGCATAACGATGGTGGCTTTCTAACAGATGAGAAGGGTGATCAGCTTGAGTTGCGAAGAGACCTTGGAACGATACGATCAAACAATGATCAGCATGTTGAACTCAGTTTTCGCGTTCCATACACTGTGCATGACCGGGATAACTACACGATGGACTTAACGGTTACTACACGAACTGCAAACAGAACGGTTGAGACTGTGGAAAATACGAACGAAGAGTTCATCATCAAGAAACTCCCGCATGACCTTACCTTTGAAAGTCTTGTCCTTACACCGACAGCAGCGCGATGTGGCGATAGGGCGCTGCTCAATCTGATCGTTCGTAATATCGGCAATGCGAATGAAGATGCGGCATTAGATGTGACTGGAAAAGAACTTGGTATTTCCTCTCATGATGCATTCCTTTTGAACGCAGATTACAAGAGGAACAATTCGTTTATCCGCCCGTACATATTCACGATCCCAACGATTGTGTCTGGCACGTATATGATCGCTGCGCGCCTTGGATTCAATAAGCAGGAGATTGTGCAAAATGTGTCATTGCAGGTTGTTTGCAATCCTCTTCCAGCCCCAACACAACAACAGACGCAAAAAGAAACGCAGCAGGAAACCCAACAGGAAACAGGGCAAAAAACAGAATCGGAACTTGTGGAACCAATACCACCAATACCTGCGCAGCAGGCAACTTCAGAACAAGTGCAAACACAGCCACAAGAAGAAGTGCAACAGCAACCTTTGTCAGCACAATCACAACAGGTTCCAAAAGTATCGCAACCACCGTGCAAGGCAGACGGATGCTATGCATCTGATGGATCAGACAAGACCGATTCAAACGCCAAAACAATCCTTGGGTGAGCGTCTGAAGGCGCGGCGAGTAGAATTGTCGATTAGTCAGTCTGAATTGAGTCGTAATACCGGCATTTCACAAACCATGATCTCCGCTCTCGAAAAGTCCGTAAAGCATCGAGTCCATGCGTTGCTCGAACTAAGCTATGGGTTGGAGACCTCTGTAGAATGGCTGGTATTGGGTTATGGTAATAGAGATGCGAGTCGTAGTTGTAGGTGTAAGTTAGAGAGTGAGGTTGAGTTTTTGTATTTATTCCGGCGACAAATCTCATCTCTCCAAAAGAAGGTGACTAAATTACTTGGAAACTGATAATTATTTGCAACTATGGGTTCTTTACGAGAAGCGGGGGAAAGTCCGGTAGACCATAGTTAACATATTGATACTATTAACAACTTTGTGATTTTTTTTAATTTTATTGAAGCACATAACACGCTAAAATCAATTAATAACTGATCAATTATAGTCGGCAATGTAACGACTCATTCACCCAACTTGCCATCGGACACCAGTGGTGTATCACTCATAGATTTTATTAGCGCCATTAAGCAATTTTTAACATTAATATCTTATCCAAATCGAATTGAGGATCATTCGCTGCATATTTTAGAAAGTCATATTCACCCTGAAGGTTTACATGTGCCCAACTTAAAACTGAACCATTCAGAATTGAGTCAATAATGATAGCTTTGTCTTCCTCGCTCCTGGTCTGAATAATAATTTCCGATAAATACAAATAATTCCACAGCACGATCGCATTCTGAATCAGCACTTTGCAGGCGGTCACGATCTCCTGCGGCTCTTTGGTACCGACTTGCAGCTCTTGGTTATTTGCAAAGTAGATTGCTTTAGAAAATTTGTTGGAGAGTTCAATTCGGCTGAGCTGTTTTTCAATTCTCTGACGAAGTGGTAAATCATCGTAGTAAGTCAAAATGAATTTGGATTTTATGATCCGGCCAAACTCTTTAATGGCCTTGTATAAAGGGATATGTCGGCTATAGGAATTAAGTCGCTTAAACAGCATTGAAGCAGAGCAGTGCTTGAGCTTGATAGTTGTCATGAAGCGCAATATATCTTCCCAATGTTGTTTGATCAACTTCCAGTTAATGATTCGACTCGGCAGTATTTTGTATCCTTTGCTGGCGTAAGTTTTCTTGCCTGAAAAAGCGTAGAGGGTTTGCTTCCCTACGTTTTTTATTCGCGGGGCAAAGCTAACACCCATAAAATGGGTCGTCGCAAAAATGGCCTCGCTAAATCCATGAGTAGGGTTCTTCACGAGAAGCGTCGAGAAATCCAAACTCTATCGGACATTCCCCCGCTTCTCGTGAAGAACCCTATTCGCCGCTAGCCCTATTTTCGCGTGACGTGAATACTTTTAGAACTTCGTCCGGCTGCTGGTCGAACCCATTATCGGAATTTAAACGATTGGGGAGAGCAGAAAGATTTGGACGCCACTTGTGGAGCCACAACAAGAGTGAAGGAGTTAAGAAAAACTCGACAATCATACCAAACATAATTGTCACCCCACATATTAAACCGTACTGATTTAAACTTTTCATTTCAGAAAAAATATTCACTAAGAAAGATAAAGTAACGACGACCGAGGTGTAAAAGATCGCTTGCCCAGAGGTGCGAAAGGTATTTTTAACGGCTGTTTTCGCACAACCAGAGAGGCGGTATTCGTGCTGAAAATGTTTCACGAAATGAATGGTATCATCATCAAGTATGCCCAATGCGATGGCCCCCGCTAAAATAGTGTATGGGTCCAGAAAAATATCCATCCAACCCATGAATCCCAATACCACTATTACTGCAAACAAATTGCTTAACATCATAAGCAATCCGATCACCATTGAGCGGAAAAGAAATGTCATCACCACGCTCACAATCAGCATTGCTAACAACATGGAGGTGATCTGACTGTTCGCCAAATATGTATTGATCGTTTCCCACAACGCAATGACGCCTGTAATTTTCACATTTAAATTTCTTATCAGAGGATTCTCATTCGATTCAATCTGTGACTCCATATATACATTCAAATATTTTATGAAATCTCGGTGCTGTGCAAGAGAAGAATTGGGTATATACAGTGTGACTCGCGCAGTGGAGTATTCATCCGTTACCCATCGTTTAAGATCTGCACCTCCACCCATTTCAAACAGTAACAGTGTCTGTGCTATAGCATCCCTACTGTCTGGCAGGGAATAATACTTCTCATCACCTTCATGCAACACTTGGTTTACATCTTTGACAATGTCAACAATGCTATACGATTTCACCGGGATGTCTTTATAGCGTTCAGCCGCTTTTTCCAGTTGTTCTATAAAATTCATGATGGCGGGATCTTTAATATCCCCTGGTTTTTCACTTTGTAAAACAATTTCAACAGTATTTGCGATTCCAAACTCTCGATCAAGAGTCTCGGTTGCTAAACGAAAGGCATTGTGGGGTTTAAACATCCCGAGATAATCAAAATCTACTTTAAGTTGGCCAACTCCCCAGATTGCAAATACAGAGAGAATCAAAAAAACAGAAAGAACGCTGCGGTAACGGATTGTGACAAACTCAGCAATGTATTCAAGAATACCCACACGTGCGAGGATAATCCGGTTACGCTTCTCAGACGATTTGACTGATTTCACAAAGCTAAATGCTATGGGTACCAGTATTAAGGTGTAGAATATTGAAAACAACAAACCGACACCCATGGTGATTCCTACGTCCATCACCGCTTTTACGTTAGAAGACGAAAATGCTAGCAGAGCACCAGCCGTGGTTAATCCAGACAAAAGACAAGTCAAAGCCGCTGAGCGCATGCTAGATGCGAGCGCCATTGCCACAGTTTCTCCGAGTGCAATTTTGCTATAAATTTGTGTCAGCAAATACACGCTACTAGCGACACCCACCGAAAGCAGAAATGAAGGAATCATTGAGGTCATTATCCCCATGGGTACCCCTGTTAACCCCATCAGACCGAAGACAGATAAAATAGATAAGATAGCTATGCCCACGGGTAGGATCACACCGAACACACTTCGGAACACTAAATAAAAGCCAATAATAAGTATCAAATAAACGAGGGCGCCAAATATCGCCGATTCATGAATGGCAAGTTCACGCATCTTCGCCTGAATGACGGACGTTCCTGCTAGTTGAAAATGCAGTGCTTGCAATTCGGGTCGCTTGCCGATTTCCATGATTTCGTGCGCCAAGGTGATATTATGCTCCGCATTGCCTCGCTCTATGCCGGTGTCCACCAAAATTGTAATCTTCGAACCGTCACGATTAATCAATCCAGTTCGGTAGGATTTATGTGATAGAGCGTAGGATTTTTTGTCTGCGAATGTCTTTGCATCATGAATATCACTGGGAATGAATTCTTTCACCACGATATCATCATCAACACCAGCGATATAATCGGCACTCGCGATGGAGGTCACCCGTTTGACATTGGGCAACAATTCAAGCTCAGTCTTGAGTTTCCTAATAATGTTAAAGTAGTCGGCGTTCCATTCCTGAGGTGCATCTAACAAGATTACCGCGTATTCGTCGGTTTCAAATTTGTCGAGAAACGAATTGTAATTCTTTAGCGTGATGTCACTCTCCATTAAAAACGAATTGAAGGTACTGTCAAACGTCAGTTTAGGTATCCCTGAGGAACATATTCCTGCGACTAACACAATCATTGCTATAAACCACCAGCGATACTGGATCACTATCGCTGTATATTTGTCGACTATAGTTTGTTTCATGGCATCCTTTTTTGCAGAAAGTTCTGAGCTATTCCATTGAATAGCTATTGAGATTAGTTACGGATACGTTGCTCAACTATTGTTTTCCAGTGTGCCCGGTTGTCTATCACAAAGTGAATAATCGCGTTCAATTTTCCCAACCCTAATTCTAAAATCCTTAAAGTATTGCTGTATTCCTTTTTGTTGGGCAAGCTGATGGTCATGATGTTTCTTCCAATTCAAAATAGCTTGTTCATCTCGCCAAAATGACAACGATACTAATTTATCTTCGTTAGCAATACTCTTAAACCTCTCGACCGAGATAAATCCCTCGATTTGACTGACTTCAGTGCGCAACGCTGCTGCCAAAGTGAGATAATCGTTTTGGTACTGGGGCCAGGGAATGACTTCAAAAATTACTACGTACATAAAGGGTCCATGCCTGTCATATAACTATATCCATCGTAATAGGTTCGATGAACGCCCATTGCTAAGCCACATGCTTTAATTGAGAGTAAATCATTTCATAGAGTTCATTGCTGTTAAGCAGAGAATAATGATCACCAGTTTCTCGTAGGATGTATTGGCTGTCGGCAATAGAACTGGCGACAATTTTACTCTGCTCGGGATGAGCCATCTGATCTAATTTGGATGCAATAAAAACGGTTTTTGATTTTATTAATGGCGCCCAACGCAGGACATCATTGTCCACAAAACTGGTAAAAGTGACACAATAGCGGTAGAGCATTTCTGGGCTGATGCAATAGCAAAGCAGATCTGTGGGCTTAAACGCCTGCTCGTAGTCAGAACCCGAGTCAGTTAGTTGATTGGCTAAAGTGTCTTTTCCGCCACTATCAAAAAATTGAAAATAAAGTTCCGCACTTTCTGGACTCTCAGTAATGGCGCGTGTCATTTCCTCTAAAACACTGGCATCGTTGGTTTTTGGACCGTTCGCCAGACTAAATGCGCCATTTACTAAGATGGCCTGTTCGATATAGTCGGCATAATCTCGACATACCATTAAAGCATTTTCAGCGCCGCTACAATAGCCGACAAGAGTTGCTTTTTTGATTCCATAATTATCCAATATTGAGATGATATCTCTAGCGATATGTGAAGGTTTCACGGTGTCTATATTGAATAACTCGTCAGGGTTTGTTCCTCGAGTATCAAATGTCATAACGGAAATTTTTCGTTCGTTTAGATAGAGAGCAAGCTTGCTTACAAACGTCGGGGTTGCGCAATTCGCATTGCAAAACACAACGACTCTCTCTGCATCAGCAACAAACGATTCATAGACGCGGATTCTCATACCGTCGACACTGATGATATCCTTAATCGATTTTTTTTCGTATAATTTCATTGCATTTTCGCTCACTTATTTCTCAACCAGTCAAATTCGATCGCGTTTAGTATTTTGCTTTTTACTTCATCAAACAGACGCTGGTTAGAATAAACCATGAAGTGATCTCCTGTTTCATACACGACACTTTTACAGTGCGCTATGGATTCTGCGATAGTTTCGCCAACACGCCAGTTGACCATTTCATCCTCTTTGGAATTAATCAGTGTAAGTGGTACATGAACATTTAAAAGATCATTTAAGCTGTCATGAGAAATCACTGCCATGAGCTGTTGAGCATAGGCTAATGTCGAATCATCACTGCGATAAAGTATACGGTTCACAGAAGCTAATTGTCTGCCTACTTGACTAGCACCTGCATTTCCTTGATTGATGATACGTCTGAAAACTTCTGCAAAGGATTTGCCTTCAGCAGCAACCCTGGACCACAGAGGTAGCACAACCTCTTCATATTGATTTTTGGGATACGCCAGGGAAATATAAAATAAAGGACTGACCAATATCAACGAAGAAAATGCTAAACGACGACTCGCTGCGTAAGAGAGGGCTAACGGGGAACCCGAGCAATACGCCACGATAGAAGCCAGATTTTTCGACGGGTAGCGCGCAAGAATTGTATCGACGTCTCGTGTTTGCTGTTCAAGGCTCACGTCGAGTAGGGCATCACTCGTCCAAAGGGTATTAGGTAGTCCGCGCGTTTCCCAGGTAATGACATGAAAATCATTACAGAGGTAGCGAGCAATATTCGATAACAAGATAAAAGAGGTACCCACGGCAGGAAACAATATCACTATATGTGCATTTTGTTGTCCTATCTCATAGACCTGCAATAGGTGCCCATCATCAGAGACGACGTTATACCGATCAAAATCGGAAATATTCGAAAAAATTGAGAACAACCGTTGCTCTTCGTTTAAATAGGAAAGATGATCAACTGTTAATGTCACTATCGCGCCTACATTTCCAAAAATGAAAAAAGACCTGCCCAGTACAACTAATTAACATTAATATCACCCGAACTCTACAAATTGAGCCAGTGAAGCATACCCAGTCCATATTCGCGACCAAATAATTTGCATGTGCTGTTCATCTGTTTCACAGCGGATGTTATGTAGATAGGCTTTGATAATGTCAGCCGACATTTTGACATGCCCAGAAACAACGTTGTCGATAGTTAAGTGCAACTTTTCAAAAGAGGGATCAAATCCCCAGTGTTTCATTTTTTGAATTTCATGCAAACGAAATTCTCCTAACCCAAATAATTCTATTGCAAGATTAAGCCCCAGAATTTCTGCATAGAATGTGTCAGGAAATAAAGCAATACTCAATACATAGTTTGCACAATAGAACAACTCATCCATCATGTCATAACTTTCAATGAATTCTGGACTTACGATATGCGGATAGTTTACCGACATACTGCTCAAAACTTTGTTTAGGACTACAAGATGATTTTTACGCAACTCTCCAAATCCCATCTCATCAGCATAAATATGAAATAGACGTGAATCGGCAAAGCGGATACCCCTGCCAGCCTTTCCTATGCGATGAAGCCAAGTGCCATCAAGTAAATTATTTAAAGCCGTGCATTTTTGAATAAAAATAACTTCCTCTTGCGAGGGTATTACATCAAGTGGAACGTAGGGCGCAAGCAATTTTTCCGTATAAATTGATGCTATTCTCTCATCCAGCGCCTGTGGTGAATAATCAAAATAAGTAGCATCGGAATATTTTGCGGTACGCCCATTTTTAAGGAACCTTTGCGCCCCTTCGAAACCCATTTTTGCAGTTTCATACGCTTTCTTTCTGACAGAGGGGAAATTCTCTACGTTAACTAATGTATGAAAAAACTGCCTTGGAGAAAGTTGTTCAACATGATATTGAACAGTGCACGCTATAGGATCGCGATCATTTAACCGAAGCATTTTTATTAAAGAATCTGATCGTATCTGTTCAATCGACTGTGAGGGGTTTTCATGGATGTGTGGTAATCCATTTTCAGCCCAACTCCGCAACAAAGTACTTTCGTCTTGGGTAAAGATACCAAACATCGAACCATTAAATTTCAGCGCCTCCATAAAGCGAGATTGACCTCCATCCTTGGGTTTAACAAAGGGCGACTCTTTAAAGCGTTCTGCAAAGGTAGCCGGGCAAAATTTTTCATCGTTGAATATGTCGACCAGGCGTTCATTTTGTACTTTGATGTTCTTGTGTTGTTGCTTAGCATAAGGAGCGTACTTGGAAAATATATTCTCTACGCGTCTATTGAGACTGTCGTTAGCGTGCTGCTCAGCAAATGCAAATCCTTCTTCAAAAAGAAGCGTTTCAAACGCAATTGCCAATCGAATACCACACGACACACGCTGTCTAATTTCGTTCTTGGCATCATCCCCGTCTCCGGCAAAGCCATTTAGGTAGAGATCTAAAGTAGCTCGGCAGTCGCTCTTATATGAACTCACATCAGCATTTCTTAGTAGATACGATGTCGCCAATTCATAAAAGCCGAAATTGAAACCCATGAGTTCAGGTAGGTAGGTTCTTGTGTACCGGGACAACGAAATCAAAAATGCAGTAAATAAAAGAGGTTTTAGGCCAATCCGTGAGTCATCACTAAATTCTTTCGCTCTGATATCTGGCAGAAGAACGCCCATTTTTTCAAAATAATGCATTCGCTCAGCCAACAGCGTTTTATAATCGTTTCTCGTTCCTTGTAGCGTCGCATAAAAAGCGAATAAAGAATTAACGAGATGTGCTGGCTGTGTTGCAGGTTGAGAGATAAGATCTAACCAACAACCTTCTAAAAGATCAAAAGGAGCTCTATAGGTCATTAACGTGGTGAGAGCAGTTTCATCTCTGGCTATGACCTCAGAATATTTTCTTGCTATCGCGTTTTTTAGCTGTTCAATTTCTTCAATAGCACCAAAGTCATCGATTTTATTATGACTTGGACTTAAGAAGAGATTCAGCGCATCGTCCTCAATAATTGCCTTTACCAAATGAAGAGACAACAACATAGACTCTTCTGACTCTTGATCATTGATAAGCTGATGGAACAAAGTAGCACTTGTCTGTGGAGCGGTTGTTATTATGACATCATTATTAAAATAAAAAATCTTTGGGAAACTCGTCGGTAAAGTCTCACAATAACTGTTTTCATTTGCATCCATAGTGATTACACCAACTTTACTAATAAGGTAGAAAATTGTTTTTGATCTAGAAAGGTATAAGCAACCATCCCTTTCTCTCCAGAGTGCTCCAAATCTTTGCTAATTTGTATTAACGGATCACTTGAAAGGTAGGTGATTGAGTTCGAATGATCACGTTGATGGAGTAGAGTAATCTTGTGTTTAACAGTTCGATCATGACACTCTAGGGAATCTAAAATTCGCTCGATTGCCGCACTTGCGATTTTCTTGGCAACTGTAAGAGTATCATCACCGTGATATCCAAAATCACCACCCAGAATTTCGATGCTGTTCAATCCATCATGACTTGCGTCAAAACATGCGCAGGTTGAAAGTAGTACACCACTCGCGCCTTGGCCGATCGACACAGTATTCTTTATAACACCTGCAGAGTGGAGCGCTTCTTTATACTTGGCACTGGGAAGATCATAGGCTCCCGCAATCATCATTTGGGCATTGCCGTGCCGCACCTTCTGCGTGGCGAGAATGATGGATTGAATACCAGAAAGTATTCCTATCAAGCTTAAGTTATGGCCCATAAATTGATAATGGATGGCGACAATGGCTGCCATTGCGTTGGGCAACCCTACTGAATACACCGAGGGAATAATTTCGTTAACTCCTTCCTGCTCGGCGGTGACCATATTCGTTTCTATGGCATCCTGGGCGCCACATACTGTTCCCCATATAATGCCCTTATGTTGTGCGGGTGTGTCCAAAATAGAGGAAAGCATAGAATTATTGGTTATTGGATGAAGCAATTCACGAACCAACGTTAGCCCTATTCTCAACCGAGGATTTAAGGCCCCAATTCCAGGCAACCGTTTTTCAGGAATTAACTGGCTTTCATTGATCTCTTGCGCGGCCTGTGAAAGACAAAAAGAAAACCTGTTAAGGTAAACAGACCTACTCATACTGCACCTAATATGACACAAGCGTTTGTGCCCCCAAAACCACAAGCTGTTACCAGGGCGCTTGAAGTCATGTGCTCTCGCGTCTTCAAAACAATGTCCAAATCTGCAAATTCAGCCGCTACCTTAGTGGTATGAAGAACTGGTGGAATAATACCTCGGCTCAGAGACTCAAGAGCAGAGATAACAGAAAATATTCCGCTCGCCGCTTGTGAATGTCCAAGAGCACTCTTAACAGCGCTTAATGGAGGACTATTGGCAAATACGCTACGGATGGCTTCTGCTTCTGCCAGGTCGTTTGCTTTTGTGCCAGTGCCATGACAGAAAATCATTCCAATCTCCTGCTCACTGTAATTCTGCTTCATCTGACTGAAGGCTGAATTGATTGCTCTCTCGATACCGATACTATTTGGAGCGGCCACACCTTTGGCATCACAACTTTCGCCATATCCAAGAATTGCACCATGAATTGTCGCACCGCGTTTGAGTGCGGCATCAAGCGGCTCTACTACACAAATGGCAGCTCCCTCAGACAGAACGATGCCATCGCGATTTTCTGCAAAAGGTCGGCAGGTGGTTTGTGCTGTCAAACCTAAACGACTGAATCCGCCAATGGTGTATTCAAGGAGCACATCGACGCCACCCACGACGACAAAATCTGCCTGGTTTGCGTTTAGGAAATCACAGGCCAGTCCAAGAGCCATTAAAGACGAAGAGCAAGCATTGGATATCACTAATTGAGGCCCACAAAGGCCTGTTTGAGAGATTACCCTGGAAATAATATCATCTACTTGCGAAGAAATTAGTGCAACATGAGAATTGACATAGTAATGTTCTGTGCGCTCAATGCCAGCAGTGGTGGTGCCTATGAGCAATGCGCCACGCGCCGAACTCGCTGAGATGTTTATTAACGGCAATTTAGCGTCTAGCAGGGCGGATCTGACCGCATAACCAAGACTGCTCTCAGTAATACTCGTTGAAGGATAAGCCTGGTTGAGAATTTTCAGTACAACATTATCAAATTCAATGAGGGTGGGATTGCCATATTTTTCCAAAGCAAATCGCGAACTGGAATTTGAACAAGCTGTTTCCCCAAGTAATTTGTCAAATAACGAACCAGTCGTTAGCCCTCCGGGAAAGGCAACTCCAACGCCTGAAATGACTAATTGCTTGTGCATGTAACCTTTCCTATCCCATCGACTTTAATAAATTATCTGCCAGATTGTGACATGACATATGAGTGACATCATCGGCCTTAAACTTGGCTCCAAACTCTTTTTCAAGTTTAATAAAGATATCTATTAATTCTATTGAGGTAATGCCAAGGTCAGAGAATTGTGCTTCTTCCTGGACATCGCTGATATCCACGGACAATACTTTTGCGACCTGTGCCTTCACAGAGGCTAAAATATCTATTCTATTAGTTTCCATTGCCGTTGCTGTTATCTCTATTCAAGTGGATATCAATTAAAAAAACGGTGAAGCTTCTGTATGAGTTATTTAGCCATTGCACAACTATCTATTGCCGTGTTAGTAGTGTCAACATCAGACATGCTTGCCCATCAAATAAATTAGCCATCTTACATGCGCTCGAATGATAGCAATCAAAAAGAGAACATCTGAGTTTGACTCTTACAAGGATTGCCTTGACGGACATATAGGCATCCTTCATACGGATACATTACGACAGCACCCACAGTTTCTTCTCTACGTATATTGCCTTCGCTATGCACACAAATTCCTGCAGGATAAAGAGAATGGTCTGAAAAAATATCAAAAATAGATTCTGGATCTATATCATTCTGTTGAGCACAAAATAACTCTTTGGTTCGGTTTAGGCGACGCATTGAGGAGTGCTTGCTAAAAATATTCATCTGATCAATGCTGGCCAACTCTTCATTTAGAAAATGATTCGTATGAAATAATATCGTATTTTCTACCACTTTCAATTGAGAGGGCGTAAATTCGACGTTTACCATACGACTTTTGTCAGCAATAATAAATGACCTCGAACTCGCACGCCGTATCCTGCTTAATTCTCCCAAACAGCTGTCAATATCGGTAAAATTAAGTAAATGACGTACCAGGAGATAAGCCGGAACGCCTGGCACCCATTTTTCCGCAAGTACCAAATTAATCGCTATACTTAGCCCTGCCTCGTTAAATCCTACATAACCCAATAAGCCGCAAAAAGTAAACATCATGATGTTGGGCTTACCTAGAGTCTGAGAGCGGATTTTTATTACAGTTCCTAGGGAAGAAATATTGCCGTTAAGATCAACGGTTTGGGCTACTACATAGTCATTTTTACTGTTGGCCCTATTTATACCTATTGTAGTACAGTCTCCGACTGCAGGGATCTGAGTGTAACCAATGATTTCCCTACGCAACTGTAATAATGCAGCGTCTTCATAGGAAATATCTGCTCCTGCGGCAAGTCCTTCGATTTCCATCGCGATATGCGGAACATCATCTTCTATAATGCGAAGATGTGCTCTAACGTGGGAATAGATTTCACTCTGTGTTAAGGGCGAATAAAGTATACTATTTATTCTGCAAACATGATCCGTTAAAAAGTTTTGAATTTCAACTTTATGGTATTGACCATGTTGCATCCCGATCTCGTAAGGTGAGCCTTGAACGAGCACTTCTTTTAATGTGGCGTTTGTTATCTCGGGAATTAAAATAATGTGCTCCACAAATTTATATTCTCTTAGCTACTTATCCATTCAGTGCGTAATTCTCCATGAAACATTATTTTCAATGGAGCTATTGATTGCACATAATTATTTGCGGCCAAAAATGTCTGATTTTATTTTTGGCCATTCTGATTCGAGTACGCTGTAATAAATGGTATCTCGTCGACGATTGTGGGGCATTTGCGTGTGACTCCTAAGAATACCTTCCTCAGCCGCTCCAATCTTGACTAACCCCCTTCTGGCCTGTTGATTTAATACGTCTGTTTTAAACTCTACACGATGATAACTAAGCGTCTCAAAAGCATATTGCATCATGAGAAATTTGGCCTGCTGATTGATGCCTGTACCTTGAAATGTGCTACCCAACCAAGACCAACCAATTTCTAAACGTCGATCTTTGTGGCTAACATTACCGAACGACATACTGCCAACTATTTGATCGTAATGCTTTGAGATAATCGTAAAACATATTCGCTCACCGGTGCGTGAGGCCTTTATTCCGTCTTCAACAAACTCAACCACATCATTGTAGTTTTCAATGTTAAACACGAAGTATTTCCAGATCGCTTCGTCAATGGCGATGTCAGCGTAACCTGATAGGTCAGCAGCTGATATTGGTTTAAGAAGTACAGCATCATTTTCTAGAATAATTTTGTTATCCAACATACTCTAGCGATCCTTTTTCGGAAAATAGGGCAATAACGTCGAGCGGGCTGGCTAATGCAACTAGATCTGCCTCAGTTAAACTAAAAAGGTCGACCTTAAATTGCTCACATAAATTTGTCATCATCACTACCAAGTTTAATGAGGTTAAACCGAGATGATTGAAGAGATGGCTGCTGCTATCAATCCGTTCATCATGAGGACGTTGCAATATTTGATTGAGTTGTTTATGAACTTCGATTTCAATGTCTTGCATTATGACTCCAACCTATAATATTTTTTGAATTAGTACGCATCAAAGATATTTTTTCAAGGCTCTAATTAATTATACAAGCGTTCGATCTGTGTCGCGTAGCGTCGATAGATATCTTGTCTTTTGACCTTGTACTGCGATGTTAATAACCCATTTTCTCGGGAAAATTCCGTATCAGCGATAATATATTTTCGCAATTTCTCATCGTTGTAAAGACTGGTGTTGAGATTATCAAAACATGTTTGAATGGCCTGTTCAGTCACATTTTCATGAGCTGCGACAATTACTGCGACCAGGTAGGGTCTTCCGCTTCCAAATACCACAGCATGCTTTATACATGAAATCTGCGTCAGCTTTTCTTCGATGGACCGGGGATAAATATTCTTGCCATTAGCAAGACAAATTACTTCTTTAATCCGCCCTGAAATATATAAAAATCCATCGTCGTCGAGGTAGCCCACATCGCCCGTTGCTACAATTCCATCGTCTTGAAAAACAAACTGCTCATTCGGATCGGCACAATGTGCATAACGGTCGTTGATGGGGTGGCGACTTTTAACTAAGATCTGTTGATTAGCATCGAACAAAATCTGTTTACTGCCGATGACTTGTCCCGCACTGCCTGGCCTATGGGCATGAAAGCAGTTTTTAGCAACGATGCAGGTTTCATTCATTCCGTATCCCTCGAATAGTGGGGCACCCAGTGCGTTAAAGAAATCCAACATTGCTAACGAGGCAGGAGCCGAACCAGTCCAGAGATACCTGATATTCCCTCCCAATATATCTGCCAGTGGTTTAAAGCACTGTAACGGCAATGCTTTGCGTCCACTGTTTTGGTAGTGAAGAATTCGTTCTCTGCATTCATTTTCAAGCGCTGTATTTTGCTTTAACTGCTGGCTTAACGATGCCATTATTAAATCGAAAAAGCCCGGCACACCCATCACCACAGAAGGTTGGGTTAGTTTGAGAGCCAATAATGCGAATTCATAGTTAGTAATAATAACATTGTGTTGAAAATAAATAGCGGAGTAAATCCAGTATCGTTGTTGTAACAATGAGAGGGGTAGGAATACGAAAAGAGCTTCGGATGAACTATGGTTAAAAAGATCCTGAACATGGGAAATAGAATCATTGATGCTATTTACACGTGCACCCAGGCCTTTGGGTTTACCTGTACTGCCACTGGTAAATTTTAGCGTGCTCACTTCGTCCCCCCTGAATTGGTAGGGTTTAAAATGGGCATTCAAATTATTTTCCTGAGCTAGAGAAAATCTATCTATTTCGTGTTCAAAAGTATGTAGGTTATAAACATCTGTAACCGGTACTTGTAGATATCGATCAACATCTGTGAAGAGTAATCTTAATTGATATTCATCGATTAATTGAGCCGGGTCATAGGCAGCATTGATATCGAAGGCGGCGTTAATGACTCCGGTGGCGAGACAGGTTAAGTCAATAACAATCCATTCGATTGAATTCTTGGCTAAGATCCCCACTCTGTCACCTGGTCGCAAACCCAGTTTGTTGAAGTACAAAGCGGCTCGTACGACCCTAGGATACAGCTCCCTCAGCTGACAATGGGTTTTTCGTCCAAATTGAAAAACAGTGATATCGGACTCACAGTTTTGCAAACGGAATATAATTTGATTGACAATATCGTACATAGTGTTGAACGTCATACTCAATATTTAACGGCAATGGTGTGAATTTATCACGCCTCTTTTAAACCCGTTAACAAATAGCCATGATCGAAACTGGTATCATAATAGTTACCTGGTTCGAACCCTGTAAATTGGAATCCCTTCGTAGGGTCATCTAAGGACATCAAATGTTCTCGCCACGAATCCATAAACGCGCTCAACCATAGCGTGCGCCTTCTTACACGTAACATATCTTCAATATCATAGGGCTTGCCATCCATGCGCACTGTGCGTACATCATAAAAACCACGATAAGCAATGCCATTGACGATGAATGATGGTTTACTCATGTCTGGTCCAGGCGAGCGAATGGAGTATTTCACTGCAGCGCGGTGATGCGCTTCGCGATGGACATCTGAGTGTTCGGCAATATCAGGAATCAACGGCGGATAATACCAGTGGCGATCGGAGCGTATCTCGTGGCGTTGAAGATTGCCTGGAATAAAGTGCCATCGATTGAACATCATTCTTTTCTGGCAAGAGGAAGCAATGACATCAACGGTCTTTTCCGGTAGAACAGCCTGCATATTGTTAGCAACCCAGCAGGTAAAAAAATCCTTATTGGAGTAATCGCCAATTTTTTCTACGATTTCAGAACGGCATCCAACACAGAGTTGACCTAAATTTCGAATAGTACTCGTCATTCCATAATCTGAGTGAGATGCTTTGACTGCAGAGGTGACGATCATTTGTAAAAGATACTCAAACCAGTTGTTAGCCGCGTAGGTTTCGTAGGGTACCTTATCGCCCTTCAATGCTTTTTCAAGCGCGGCCTGAGATAGGTCTTTAAATACCGCATATTCATCAAATGGGAGAGACATTTTTTTGCCGACAAGCATTCGATAAACGCCGCCGAATTCTTTTAAAATGACTCGGGAGGATTCATGTGGTCTTGTGTTTTCAACGATATGTTCTGTTTTAAAAAAGTGTAAGCCATAAATCCAGCGATATCTTAACCAGCTTTGATTTGGCGACTGCAGAGTAAGCTGTCGAATCTGCTGAGCTAAAGTAAATATCTCATCGGACAATGGCTCATCCAATTTGTTGTTGACGTTATAGTACATTTCAACAAGATGGTTAAGTTTGCCGTACAATGACAGTGCTGAGAGCACCACTCCATTAAATTCTTCAAAGCGTACTGCGCGCCCTGAGAGGAACAGTGCATGCAATGCAGAAACAATTACGACAGCATTATCATCCCATGATGACAACGGACATTCTGCCAATTTATTAAGGTAACCTATTCGGCTTTTTTCTGTCACCAGGTTATTGTGACGGTCTATCAAGGTATAAAATTTATCAGAAACATAAAAGCAAACTGATTCGACATGTTTTACATGATCGATACATTGAGACAATGCATTGTCGAGTTGATTGGCCTCGTCGAGTTTGGAAAGTTCTAAACGCAGTTGCGCAACGGCACGCTCTTCTGCAGCAACAATTTCTTGAACATTTGTTTGCGCTTGTTCATAGAGGGATTGTGGCAGCTGTATATATCCAAGCATCGTGTTGTCATCAACATCGTCGTAGATGATTTCAGCAGCATGTTCCAGTCGAATATGCACCCTGCCAAGAGAGTTGTAATAAACTTTGAGTAGTTCGGTGTCCTGATTTCGCACCGCTAATCGAGATATTTCGATCTCATGATGTTGACTAAGCGCGTGATATATCTCGAGATCAAAGGCAGCAAGAGACAACTCCGCATATTGCTCTCTATGTGTGCCACCGTTGGTAATTAAATACGTCAACGCCTTATAAGCTGATTGTGCGTGGGGGCTAAAACTTTCTGTATAGTGCCTCAGATCTTTCCCAAAAAGACTTTTGCTTTCTTGCTTACTCATCACTAGTCCTCAGCAGGCAAAATTAGCCAATACTTTTGATAAAATTGCGATATATATCTAAATAATTAAAATACTTGAGGATTGAACTTCGTGAATACCTCAACGAAATCCATCGACGAA
>Ga0209515_10004967_pt1 | contig 17602 bp, 13 predicted proteins | sample Subgroupgradi54m_FD_187454 | JGI IMG/M metagenome (GOLD analysis project Ga0209515, IMG submission 187454) | Subsurface groundwater microbial communities from S. Glens Falls, New York, USA - GMW60B uncontaminated upgradient, 5.4 m (SPAdes)... ...
TTGCTGCAATTGGATCGAATGGAGAACTCGGAAAAGATAATAAACTCCTTTGGCATATACCCGAGGATTTAAAACGATTCAAACAATTAACGCAAAATCATGCGGTAATTATGGGAAGAAAGACGTTTGAGTCGATAGGAAAACCTCTGCCGAATAGAATCAATATTGTGGTAACCCGCGATATTGAGAAAGCTCGACGCCGTATTTTTTCGTCCGCTTCACCCCCTAAAGGGGGCGCCCCCAAGCGATTGACTCAAAAACAGGCGTCTTCGCTTTCCTCAGGTGGAAAAATTGCTTTTGCCTCACCATCTTTAATTATTTGTTCTTCGTTTGAGACTGCAATTGGATTAGCACAAAATTCTAGGATCTATCATCTATCATCTATAATCAACGACGAAATTTTTGTTATTGGTGGGGGACAGATTTATGAACAGGGTATTCAATATGCTGATAAATTATATTTGACGATTGTTGAAGGGATTTACGAGGCAGATACTTTTTTTCCTGACTACTCTGTTTTTAAAAATGTTGTGCATAAAGAAACAAGAAAAGCGGATGGGTATACATTTATTTTTCTTGATCTGGAGAAATAATTTGAACGGTTGACAAACTAGAACTCAGTCTGTACGATGGTAGTAATTACCAGTTCAGAATTTTATTATGGCAAAAAATACTGATGTAAAGTCAGCATTGGGCCAACTTGAGGACACGCTCGAAACCTATCTTGTTGACAGGGCCCCGTTTTCGATTCCTTCTGAATGGAAAGATTTAATCGTCAAATTTCTGCCATGGATTGTCATTGTGGGAACACTCGTTGCTATCCAGGGAGCTCTTTCATATCTTGGATTGAACTCTATGGTAAGTCAGTTTGGATACGGGCCGGGACTGCGATACGGATTGATGAATCCAGGTAATTCAATTCAGATTCTCATTTTGGGTTTGACTGCAGTTTTAGAAGCGCTTTCGATCCAGGGACTTTTTAGAAAACAAAAACGATCATGGAGGCTTCTTTACTATGTTGGATTGGTAAACGCGGTTCGGAGCCTTCTCATTTTTGACGTTATCGGATTTGCAATTGGGAGTCTTTTAACATTTTACGTTCTTTTCCAGATAAAAGAGTACTATTCATAATATGGCTCGTGTTGATGACGCGCGAAAAGCCTTTCTTGAGAGGGATGTTAGTAAAATAAAAAAAAGCCATACTATTAGGTCCATCCATCATTCACTTCATCATCAAGAGGCTCATCTAAAAAGCTTTAACCTCCCCGATATTATTCTTGGTGGTCAAGATGGACTTGTCAATGTATTAGGAGTAATTCTTGGAGTTGCAGCAGCTACTGCTTCGGCCAAAATCGTTATCGTTGCTGGTCTTGCAGCGACTTTCGCTGAATCGATCTCCATGGCTGCTGTTGCATACACATCACGACTCGCCGAAGCGGATTATTATCAATCCGAATACGAACGGGAAAAATGGGAGATAGAACACATTCCCGAAGGAGAGCGTGAAGAGATACGAGCTCTCTATGAAAACTTCGGATTCAGCGGCAAAATACTCGATGACGTCGTACAAAAAATAACTTCAAATAAAAACGTGTGGCTCAAAATCATGATGGAACAAGAACTAAAATTAGAAGAAGTTGATCGAAAACAAGCGATTCCAGCGGCAGTCATTGTTGGTGTTTCTGCACTGGTTGGTTCATTTATTCCGCTTGCACCCTTTTTTGTTTTACCGGTTCAACTCGCAATCTACACATCATTATTATTTACATCGATAACTCTTTTTACCATTGGGTACTATAAAGCGAAAGTGACCGTAGGAAGAAGTCTTATCAGAATGGGAATAGAAATGACTGTTATCGGCATGGTTTCTGCGTTTGTAGGGTATCTTGTGGGGAGTTTATTTAAGATTTAAAAGCAAAAGCTTGATACCGTTTTTTTCGACCGCCTCACCCTAAAGGGACCCAGGCGATTGTCTCAAAAAAGGTATCCGCGCTTTATTCAAAAACATTATATGCTTTATTAAATGTTTGAAAGTCAACTTCGTTTTTTCCTTCCAGCTGGACAGACTCAATTGTTACATTGTTATATTGCTTACCCGCCGAAGCCTTGGCGAAGGCGGGTTTCATTGTTAAACTGGTAATCTTCAAACGTTTTTTCACTCCGTTAATATCTATTAAGGTCCAAAGGCCGGGCCAGGGATAGAGACCTCGAAAATAGTCATAAACTATTTTAGGGGAATTTTCAATTTTCAATTCCCAATTTTCAATAAGTTGAGGATTATTATTTAGGTAATTCTTTATTAAAGTTGGAATTTCCTCAAAAATCAGTGGGTCATTTTTCAATGCTTTTTGTAAAGTAGGAAATGGAATAAAACCATCTTCTTTAGTGAGCATTCGGGTAAAAGTTGCCAGTTTATGGTTTTGTTCTATTGTTTTTAATTCAATCTCACGCGAAGTCAATAACTGAATAATCATTTTTTTAAATATTGTAAATGCAAGATTAGTTAACTTTATTTCAAGATCTGGTCGACGATCACTAGGTAATATAGTTATTTGTTCCTGTATGATGATTGGACCATGATCAATTTCCTCATCAAGTTTAATCAACGTTACCCCAGTTTTTTTATCACCAAAAATTAAAGGATATGTAATCGGAGAAGGGCCGCGATATTTTGAAAGAAGCGACGGATGTGTATTGAGGAAACCTAGTTTTGGTTTATTGAGCAGTCCTTTTTGAATGATTCCGCCATACGCATACAGATGAGCAAAATCGACTTCTTGTAACTTGTAACTTGAAACCGGTAACTTTTTTAAATCGTCGATAACTGGAATATTGTATTTTTCCGCCACTAGTTTTACCCGTGACTTAGTCATTATTTGTTTTCTACCAACTGGTTTATCCGGACGGGTAACAACAAATTTTACTTCAATTAACCGATTAATCGATGCATCAGTTATTATTTTTTCCAGAAATAGAGCGGAGAAATAAGGAGTACCAAAGTAAGCAATATTAAATCTTTTCATACCTTTAAAATCAATAAATTAAATATTAATCCCTAACGTAGTCCGCCTTAGGCGGACGAAGTGGGATCATGGTTCAAACAAAACCGCTGATTTTGTAGGGTCTTCTTTAATCTTTAGGTAAGATGGATAGGTATATTTAATTTTCCAGATTTTGCTTTCAGATGTTGCGTATTTAAAAGAAGTTGGGCTTGGTCCGCCAGCTGGCGGATTTGTAGGAGTAATACTTAAAAGGTAATTAATGACCTTGTTTGCCTTTTCGACTCTTTGTCCGTAGCGGACGCCGAGGATAAATGTGAGAACAAGAACAAGAAGAAAAAGCAGTAGATAAGACTTTAATTTCATAGTATCAGTGTACCAAAAAGAATGGGTATTGACAAATAGAGAAATGGTTTAGTATACTTGCTTTGGTCCTCCTAATGAGGAATAGCAATTTGATAACTTTTTCTCTACGCTATCAAAACTTAGGGTAAGTCCGATGTAACATCGGACAATGAGATGGATTTTTTTCCCGCCGTGGCGGGAAGAAACCGTTTCCCCATCACTGAGTAAGGGAAAAAGCCAAGATGAACCTCATAACGGGAGGATCACTTAGTACACTGTTTACAGTGTAAACCCCAAGAGTTAGAAGGAAAAAAGATTAACTTTCATCACTCAAACTTTCTAAAACAATGTTTATTTTTGTATTAAAGTAGACAAATATTTCTGTGAATTATTATCAATTTTAATTGATTTATGGGACCATTGAAAAAATCACCTTCTATAAAAAAGGTTGAGGGGGCGGATAAACCGCTTGACGTATCTTCATTAATCGAAAACTATGAGGAGAAGCCGATAATACCAGTTAACGAATCCTCCAAGCAAAAACCTATTGTTTCGGAAACAAGGCAACCTATGCAGGACGTTCCTTTAGAAGAGCGATTAAAGGAAGATCTAAAAATGAGTTACTCTGCAAAAGGGATTCTTGATATAACCTTTGGTGGATATGGATTTTTACGCCAAAATTATGTCTTAAGTCCTGATCACGATATTTATGTATCCACTTCGCAGATCCGGAGATTTTGGCTTCGACGCGGTGATGAAGTTGAAGGTTTGGCCCGTCCGCCCAAGCAAGGAGAACGATTTCATAGTTTACTTCTTATCAAAAAGATTAACGGCGTTGAGATGACCGAACAGCAAAGCTCGCAAAGAAAGAACTTTGAACAACTTACCTCGCTTCATCCGAATAGACAGGTAAGGCTGGAAACTGATAAAGATATAGTAGCGATGCGTATTATGGATCTTATTTCTCCAATCGGATTTGGTCAGAGAGCTTTGATTGTTTCTCAACCAAAGGCAGGAAAAACAACTTTTTTAAAAGAAATAGCTCAGGCAATTGCAAAGAATCATCCTGAAGTTTATTTAATGGCTGTTCTTATCGGTGAGCGTCCTGAAGAAGTGACGGAGATAAAACGATTCATAAAAGGTGAGGTAGCGGCTTCAAATTTTGATGAATCGCCGCGTCAACAGATCAAGGTAGCCAATTTAGCCCTTGATCGGGCACGACGCATGGTTGAAATGGGAAAAGACGTCATTATCCTTTTGGATTCGGTAACGAGATTAGCTCGCGCTTTAAACCTTTCAACCACGGGTACCGGACGAAGTCTGTCCGGTGGATTTGATCCATCTGCACTGTACCCTGCAAAGAAGTTCCTTGGAGCGGCCAGAAACTGTGAAGAAGGCGGAAGTTTGACAATTATTGGAACCGCCCTTGTTGGTACGGAATCACGTATGGACGATCTTATCTACGAAGAACTTAAAGGGACCGGAAACATGGAGATCCATCTTGAGAGAACATTAGCTGATAAGAGAATTTTTCCTGCTATTGATGTTGAAAAGTCAGGTACTCGACATGAGGAGCTATTATTTGATAAAGAAACGTTCAACAGAGTTGCAACGTTACGTCGGATGATGGCCTTATTTCACAACCCCGAAGAACGATTGACTGCGCTTGTTGATAAGCTGGTAAAGACGAAAACAAACAAAGAATTTCTTGATACGTTGAATAAGTAAAAAGCAATACTTCTATCCATAACTTATCCACATTCTATTCATATCTACTTGACACATACTCTATACTGGTATATAGTATAAGTAATTTCCAGTTATCAATTACCAATTTACAATCAATTTCCAATATTCAATGATCAATTGATCAATTGAAAATTCAATGAAAATTGAAAAATGTAAATTGAAAATTTTAAGATGGATATTTCTAACCGCATCAATAGGCTTATTGGTCAGCTTCGGGGAATAGAGAAGATGATTAAAGCAGAACGTGATTGTTCTGACGTTCTTCAGCAAGTCTCGGCAGTAAAAAAAGCCATTGACGGCTTGTCAAAAGAGCTTATTGTTTCAGGAATTTGTCGTTATGTTCCGAAAGAAGAAGCGGGAAAGATAGAAAAGATGGTGGAAAGAGCTATAAGTCTATGAATACTATCAATGAATAATAAAAATAAAAAAACAAATGATTCAATAATTCAATTATTTGTTTGTTAAAATATTTATTGGTCGGATTGGTGACATTGGTAGTATTGGTCGGATTAATATTAATATATGATAGAAAACGTCATTATAATAGGCGGTGGTCCAGCAGGACTTGCTGGGGCAACCTACAATGCTCGTGCGAACTTATCTCCACTACTCTTTGCAGGATCTCCTCCTGGTGGTCAGTTAACACTTACTTCTGAAGTAGAAAATTATCCTGGATTTGAATCTATTTTAGGTCCGGAACTTGTTGAAAAGATGCGAAACCAGTCAAAAAAATTTGGGACACGTATCCACGACGAAAACGTACTTAAAGTAAATTTTTCAAAACAACCTTTCCAAATTTCAACATATAACAAGTCATATCATGCAAAAACTATTCTTATTGCTACAGGAGCAAAAGCGTTATGGCTTGAGTTAGAATCAGAAACACGACTTCGGGGAAAAGGAGTTTCTGCATGCGCTACCTGTGATGGTTTTTTCTTTAAGAATAAAGTTGTTGGAGTGGTTGGGGGAGGAGATACAGCTATGGAAGAAACACTTACCTTGACAAAATTTGCAAGTAAAGTCTATTTGATACACCGTCGCAACGAATTTCGTGCCTCAAAAATTATGCAGGAAAGAGTACTTAATAATCCGAAGGTAGAAGTTATCTATAATACGGTCGTGGAGGAGATAATAGGAGAGAAGAAGGTGGAAGGAATTAGACTTAAAAATTTCCAATTTCCAATTTCTAATTTCCAATCAATTTCCAATAACTCAATAACCAATGAAAATTCAAACATTGAAAATTCAATGAAAATTGCAAAATTGCAAATTAAAAATTTAAAACTAGATGGCGTTTTTATCGCCATTGGTCACAAGCCTGATACGGATCTTTTCAAAGGCCAGATAGAGCTTGATAAAAAAGGATATATTATCACGTCAGATAGAGCTGCTAGAGAGAATTTTCAATTTACAATTTCTAATTTACAATCAAATCTAAATGACTTAAATATTAAAAATTCAAATATTGAAAATTCATTGAAAATTGAAAATTTAAAATTGATAATTCCGAAGTTTGATATAAATTATACATCCCAAACTTCGGTTTCAGGAGTGTTTGCGGCAGGGGACTGTGTTGACCATGTATATCGACAGGCCGCAACAGCAGTTGGAATGGGAGTAGCGGCAGCTTTGGAGGTAGAGAAATACTTAGAAATTTAAAAACTATGGACAATCAAGGTCAAAAAATGCTTGAAAGTGCACAATCAATTATCAACAAAACCGCTCGTAAATTAGGTTATAAACCCAGTATTGTTGATCGGCTTATTGAACCAGAGATGATTCATGAATTTACCTTTCGCGTCAGAATGGATAACGGGGAAGTCAAGCTTTTCAAAGGATGGAGAATCCAACATAATAATGCGTTAGGACCGTATAAAGGCGGAATTCGATTTCATCCTGATACTACACGTGAAGAGGTTCAGGCATTGGCGACCTTGATGACTATAAAATGTTCAGTCGCAGGTCTTCCGTATGGAGGCGCGAAAGGCGGAGTGATTGTTGACCCAAAAAAATTATCAGAGACAGAACTTGAACGATTATCAAAGAGATATGCTGAAAAAATAGCTCCTTTTATTGGTGAAGATGTTGATGTTCCTGCTCCTGACGTAAACACCAATCCTAAGATTATGTCATGGATGAATGACGAATATCAAAAGATTATCGGAAAAAAAAGTCCGGCTGCTTTTACCGGAAAGCCTTTTGATCAAGGAGGAAGTCTCGGAAGAACAGAAGCAACTGGTCGAGGAGGAGTGATAGTTTTGAAATCTTTGATTTCAAAACTAAATTCTCAATTCTCAATTCTCAATTTCCAATCAAATCCCAAATCTCAATTATCAAACAAAAAAAATGAAAATTTAAACATTGAAAATTCATTGAAAATTTCAAATTTCAAATTGAAAATTCCGCAGCATCCCACGATTGCGGTTCAGGGTTTTGGCAACGTGGGCTATTATTTTGCAAAAATAGCCCATGATGAGAGATTCAAGATAGTTGCAGTTTCCGATTCCAAAGGCGGCGTGTATGTCAAGGAAGGTTTAAGTCCTGAAAAAACATTGGAATGTAAAAAAGAAAAAGGAAGCGTTGCCGGGTGTTATTGCAAAGGGTCAGTCTGTGATGTTCGGTACGGGAAACCAGTAAGTAACGAAGCCCTTCTTGAATTGCCTGTTGATGTTTTGGTTCCGGCTGCGCTTGAAAATGTCATCAACGAGAAAAATATGGACAAAATCCAGGCAAAGGTTATTGTTGAGATGGCAAACGGACCAATTACGGAGGAAGCCTATGAATACCTTGTTAAAAAAGGAGTAGTAATTGTTCCCGATGTTTTAGCAAATAGTGGTGGAGTAACCGTTTCATACCTTGAATGGGTTCAAGGGAAACAGAGATATTGGTGGAGTGAAGAAGAGGTAAATAAAAAACTTGAAGAAATGATTTTAAAAGCGTTTGAAATAATATGGAATAGTTCGGTGAAGAAAAAAATTCCTCTTAAGCAAGCCGCATTCGAAGTTGCGGTGGAACGAATTGTAAAAGCGCTCTAATACTGGTATTCTAAAACACATGAGATCTTCGTTAGGAAAATATTTCAGAAATGTTTTCTTTCTATTAGGAATTTTTCTCCTTTTTCCATTCGTTACGTATGCTCAAACTTCCAATAACCCCGCGGCCGATACTCAAATTTGGGTGAAGTTAAATAGTCAACAGGTGACGCAAAACAGAAGAATCTTCATGAAACTCACCAGAGGAACTGTGGACAATCAACAAAATGCTCTCGTATATATTGTTGAATGTCTTGATACAACAGATGATCGAGTATGTACTACGGGAACAGTTCAAGGAGACAATGTTATTTACCAAAGCGATGCAAATCTAAAAAAAACGCAGACAGTCTATCGTTATCAATATCGTGGTTTATTTAGACTTGATGGCAAACCAGTGAAAAATCCCGTACAAACAAATCAGAATGGAGATATCCCAACGGTTTATTGGGAAAGTACCATACAAGGAGATGTCGTACGGAAGTTTTATGGAGTAAATCTTATAAAAGGGAATATTGACGTATCAAAACTTCCGGGACTTGAGAAAATTCATACAGGAAATATCGGAGGCCAACAACAAGCTGCGTTTGAAGTAAAAGTCCCTACTCCTGTGCCTACAAAAAAAATAGTAATTGGAACAGCTAGTCCTTCTCCTGCTCCACAAAAAGATTGCGAAAAAAATCCGGACTTCTGTGAAAAATCAAATTATTTATTCTCTTTAAAAGATCCCTACGGTCGAGTCTTTGATGCGGTTTCTCTTGAACCGATCCCGGATGCAAAAATAACGCTTTTGACTCAAAGGAATAACGGCGATTTTTCTTTCATGTCTCCAAAAGAAACAACGAATGCCATAATCAATCCGTGGACAACGCAAGAGGATGGTAAATTCCTCTTCTTAGCTCCATCAGGAACATATCAATTCGAAGTTATTCTTCCAAATTATTCATTTCCTTTTACTCCAAACTCGCTCAATCCCAATTATAAAAAAGCCTACTATGAACTCTATTACGGAAAAGGTTTTACTGACCAGAATATTGTTGAAATAAATACAGTTGAGCATAGAGATATTCCTGTTATCCCCAAAGGTGAGCCGTATCGGGCGCCGGTAAAACTTCTGGGGTATATGAGTGAACTCAATAAAAAAACAGAACAATACGAGGTTACCGGCCGCGTTTCGCATCCTCTCACTATTATCGAAGTTTTAGGAAAAAAAATTGATACCAATGAGTTAACGCGAACTTTAACAAAGGTAACCGCTGACAAATGGGGATTTTTTTCAGCAACGATTCGTACATCAATCCTCAAACAAAACGAAATGGTAGGAATGGCAAAGATGACCAAAGTTGACTTAACTCAAGCTGCCGTAGCTTCAGTATCTCAAAAAAAATCCCTTTCCTCTTTTCTCGTGAGTCTTCTTAAATTTCTTCCTTATTCTTCCTCTTTTGCAGAAAAAGAAAAACCAAAAATTCCAGAGTTTACTCTTGCCCGTATTAATCCACTTCTAAATTATTTGGAAGGATATGCGTATGACACAAATAGTAAACTAATTCCTCATGCAAAAGTAGGGATCTATCTCACCGGATCAAAAAAACCATATTATGTGGGGAAAGCTGACGAAAAAGGATATTTTACCATTACTTCTCAACACCTTCCTCAAATGAATTACTTTATTATGTATACGACACCAGAAGGAAAAAACTACTCAATTACTCAATCAAAATTCCTTATGCAAAACGTAAAGACGATTGCTGCAAAAAACATTAATGTCAATAAATATCTAACTCAGCTCAGTCCATTTAGTGTCGTTGCTAAAGAACCATCTCAAATTCATAATGAAAATAAAAATCCGTCCGTGAAAAATGAAAAAATAAATAATCCTTCACAAAATAATAATGCAGTTATTTTAACTGTTCTATTAGTTTTTATAATAATTAGTATCGTTATAGGAGTAATTCTCTATTTAAAAACAAAAAAGAACTCGGTAAAATAGAACTACGTTTTATGGAAGAGCTAAAGCTTTTTTTGTCCTTTGGAAAAGAGTATTTCAAATCAAGACTCATGAGTTTCGGCCGGAGCTTTGAAGGATTAAAGGACGTCATCGTTGCGTTTCTTATCGTGAAAAGGGGAAAATACTCTTCTTCTTTTTTGAATACTTCCTTTTTTATTTTAGTGGCTGCAGCACTAGTTGGCGGGCCCATTATTGCAGAAAACAACCCGTTTATTAGTCAACTTGATCAAAAACAGTCAAATTACCAAGCTTCTGTAGTATCTTATAACCCCTATGGGAATTCTCTCGGTACGGTTGTTTCAGTAAAACCAAGAGATAAAATAGAAAACTATCCAGTACGATCAGGCGATACCTTAGCTTCAATTGCACAAAAATTTGACATTTCGGTAGATACTATTAAATGGGTAAACGATCTCAAAAGCGATACGATAAAACCTGAACAAAATCTTAAAATACCCCCAATAACAGGAGTTGTTCATACGATAAAATCAGGAGACACTATTTACACGATCGCAAAAAAATATAAGACCAATGCGCAAACCATTGTGAACTTTCCGTTCAATGATTTTACCGATCTTGATACGTTTGCCCTTTCTGTTGGTCAAGTTTTGTATGTTCCGGATGGCGTTCCTCCTGAGGAACAACCTCCGATAGCTCCTTCAGGACAATTCTTTGCACAAATCCAGGCAGGAGTAAAAGGATCGTCAAGTTTTATCTGGCCAACGACCGGAATGATTACTCAATATCCGGTTTGGTATCATATGGCAGTTGATATCGCCAATAATGTCGCGCCACCGGTCTTAGCATCAGATACGGGAACCGTAACATTTGCAGGATGTATTCAATACGGATATGGATGTCATATTATTGTTGATCACGGAAACGGGTATCAATCATTGTATGGGCATCTTTCAGTAATTGGAGTTTCTCCAGGACAAGCGGTAAATAAGGGACAACAAATTGGATTCATGGGATCGACTGGAAGATCATCAGGTACTCATCTGCATTTTGAGATTCGGTCAGGAGGAACACCTCTTAACCCACTCAATTTCTTAAAGTAAAAATTGCTACAACAATCTGTTCTGAGATATTTGTAGCATATAATCCATTGACAATAAAACAATACTTCATCATACTAATTTTCAATTTTCAGTTTTCAATTTTCATTCAATTCACAATTTCCAATGAGTCAATTTTCAAATAAATATAACCTAGAAGAACGAACAGAAAAATTTGGAGAAAACATTATTCATTTCTGTAAGTTAATAAAGGAAACAAACATTAATAAATCAATTATTAATCAACTTATCAGATCAGGAACAAGTATTGGTGCGAATTATATGGAGGCCAATGGAGCAAGCTCAAAGAATGATTTTAGGAATAAAATATATATTTGTAAAAAGGAGTCTCAAGAAACAAAACATTGGTTACGAATGATCTCTATTTGTAATCCAGAATGTAAAGAAAAAGCAAAAATTTTATGGAAAGAAGCGCAAGAACTTACTCTAATATTTCAAAAAATAACCAATACATTGCGTTATTGAAAATTGGTTATTGAAAATTCATTGAGAAATGAAAATTGTAAATTGAAAAATTATCTCGCCTCCGGCGAGGCTTCTTTCGGCAGCTTTAACTTAGGATTAATAGTATTAGCCGGTGGCGTTGGCAATGATAAACTTGGTTGTTTTTGAGCGCTTGGGCTTGCTTGTTCTTCTATCTTTGGCAACTTTTTCTTGAATTCTTCAAGATCTTTTTGGACTTTTTCATAATCAGCCTTATCTTTCTTTGGATCAAGAAGATTTAAAATATTCTGCATTTCAGAAGCAGCTCTTTGGTAATCAGCATTCTGATAATCAGCCCAGGCCAAATTATAATGAGCATTTGGCCAATCAGGTTTCAAACCAACTGATTGTTCAAAAAGACTCATAGCATCTTTGTAATTTCCCATAGAATAATATACGCCTCCCAGATTAAGGCGATAGATTGGATTTTGCGGATCGAGGACAATTGCCCGTTGATACGATGAGATGGTCCACGTATCAGCGTCTTTGGCAACATTGATAATATTTCGATAGATTACGGCAAGATTTTCCCAGTTGGTAGCTCTTTGTGGATTGAGATTTACCGCTGCTTTTGCCTCAGAAATAGCCGCTTCAATTGCTTGACTGATCGTTTGTTTGTCTTGATCAGAAAGCTGCGGTTGCTGACTGCCTTCTCCGCCAGCTGGCCTATTCTGGCGAGCCGAAGCAATATTATTCGCAATTAAAAAATTAGTTTGAGAAAAATTGGTTCGATAATATTCAGTATACGGATTCAGAATAATTGCCTGGCGTTGATTGTCATAAATCAGTTTCAGATTTTTATTGGTGATTCCGTCAATGGATTTTTTAAAATAATATTCTGCCATATATCCATGAAATCCTAAAAAATATACGACCGCACCAATGGCAACGAATGCAATTACGGGAAGTCCTATATAAAGGGGAATTACATGAGAAAGGTCTAATTCATGTTCATGATGTGGATCTTTTTCATTCTTTACCCCGTAACCAGAATGCCCCGAGTTTAAGCTCGGGGTTACGGGGTTTGCGATTAATGCGGCTAAAACGAATAGTAAGAAAAATACTATGAATGACGGAGGAAATAACAGCATAACGACAAGTAGATACACTGCTGCAGGAAATGTACTCGATTTCTCAGCAATTATTTTTTTAAAAAGAGAAATAAGTACTATTCCCAGTCCAATAAATCCAAGAATACCTGATTCGGTAAAGACATGAAGTAATAATGAACGGCTTATAGCAAATGAATTAATCTGCCATAAGACCGTTTGATTGTACGTAAAATCTTTAGCTCTGGTAAACATTGAAGAAAAATTATCAATTCCGACTCCAAATAAGGCCGTCGGGAGATTTTTAAGAGTTTCTACCGCTGCGTACCATGAGATATTAAACGGAGGTAAAAAAACAGATGGTTGTTTTCCAAAAAACGATTGAAAGAGAGAATACGCTGTTAAAAGAAAAGCGAGTGAAATAACGGTTAAGTAAACAGTATTAAGTATTAAAGCTTTTTTAGCAGCGTGTATCCGTTGTTCTTTAATAATCCGTGTTAATCCAAGGAGGACAAAAAATCCAAGAAAAATAGCCAGATCAAGAGGATTCCCTAAAGGCGTGAAATTAGCATTCTTAAAAAATGCAAAATGTTGAGGTAGGGTTGTGTTTTTAAACGGTTGGAAAAAAAAGAATATTGTCAAAATAGACAATATCACCGATGACACCGATAAAATCCGTAGGACCCCTACATTTCGCGATACATAAAAATACAAAAGAGCAAAGGATACGATTCCAACAAGGCCAAAATTAGGATTGAGCAGAGCCTGTATTTTGTTTGGAGAAGAAATAAGAATTGATAAAACAATACCACTGATAAAAAGCAGGATCACATTATCAAATGGTTTTGTGTTCCACTTGATTTTTTTTGTGACCAGGAGTTCAACAGTTGATACGAGAATCAGGAGCAGTCCGCCAAATGCTAAAAGATACAATTTGTTGGTAAGAAAAAATTCTTGGGTGGTGGTAAGGAAAAAAAGCGGGAAGAGAAAGAGTAGCGCTGAAAGAATGACTGTTTTTGCGAGAGGAAAATACTGTTTCATACTAATTTATATTATAAATAATAAAAAAAATCAAGGACAAATTTTATAATCAAGAATAATAATATCTTTTTAATCTTTTATACATGGTATTGTGCAATCGGGAAAACCTGGTTTTATTATGTAATATGTTTTTCCTGGATAATTAGTTTTGCAGTCACTATAAGATCCGCACGTATTGCAGATCTCTGGAGGACCGGCTCTCAAATTACCCATTAAACTGCACAGATAAGGATTTGACTCTGCGCTCGTGTTAGGACTTCCAACAAAATAATTATATGTATAGGTTTCATATGGTCCGCAACCGTATTGACACCCAACAGCTATGCTGTCAAAATCAGGTACATTTGAAAGAACCGAATATATTTTATACAACTTTGGACAGGCAGTTTGGTCAACTTGATAAAGATATTTTTTCGTCGCATGTTGAGGATCACACGGAAGTTTAGGCATATACGGTAAGAGATTGGCAAACGAAGGTGGCACTGTTTCATTACCGCAGATGTTACAGACATAGGTTCCATCCCCAATAGGAATTGCGGAGGGATTATAACAGACTTCATTGGGCTGTGGATAGCATTGTTTGTCATTGTAGTAATCCTCGAAAATTTTGCGAAAAGTTCCCAGCTCACCTTTCCGTTTCCCGTCCCAGGATTTTTGGATTTGTTTTAGGGGATTGAGGAGAACCAACATAGCTGCACCGACAATAGCTAACAATCCGATAACAATGAGAAGTTCCATTAAGGTAAACCCCACTTCGCTACCTCCTTCGCTAAAGCTACGAAGGTCAAGAAAGCTTCGAGGGGCAAGTCCTTTTTTCATACTATTATTTTAATAATACATTAATGATTTTTTCTATACTCAACTCGTTTTTTATATAATTCTTCTGTTAATCCGCCCTCGCGCATATGTTTTTCTTTTAAAGAGATAATGAGTTTGTCAATAAGGTAGTTAGCTTGTTTAATAAGGGTAATCATCAGGTTAATAGATAGATCGGGGGAAGAAGGGAGAGAGGGGAAAGAGGGGGAGTTGGGGAGGGTTGGATTTTTTCGGATTATCTCCCATATCACCCTTATCTCCCTTATTTCCCTTTTGCTTTTCTCCTTGTCCCATATCTGTATTTTGTGTTGCCGGGCGTAGGCGAAATAATCTTTTAGGAGTTCCTCGAGTGAGCCGCGAGCGACGCCGCTTAATTTAATGTACCCTTTTAATCCTTGTAGTTGATTACCTTCGCTGATATTCTGCATACCGCTTCTGGCCGCTTGCTCCATCTGATCCTTGGTGCGTGATCTGTAATCAATCCAACGCTTACAAAACTCTATCGTGTAGTCATATATAGGGACAGTGATTTTATACGCTAACAAATATTCATAACCTGCCTTATACCCTTGATCGTATTGTTTCATATCAATTAATAATCAGCCAGTTAAATTGTAATGGAATGGGTGTTGGTTGGCTAGTAGCGACTTTGAAATAGGGCTTACATTGCTGAATTGTTACATTGTTAAATTGTTGTGAACATGATTCTTTTTTCACAACTGTTAAATCTGAAATAGGAGTAGAAGATGTTGGTGTCAGATAGACAAGGGAATTGTTTTTGATGCTATCATTATAAATCACTATTTCTGATGAGTTATTGGGCAATATTCCAATACCTGCTGTTTGCGCTTTTGTTTCAATTGCCGGAGCAAATAGGCCGTTTTTGGCAAAGTTGTCTGCTGCTGCTATGATTGCCCCCGATTGGGTTGCATCAAGATATTTATTGTCAATGGTTAAATTGTTGATTGCTACATTATTGAATCGAGCTGAGCCAGAAGCGTCGATACTGGCAACTTCGTCACCGAGTGGATTTTTAATTTTTAATCCTTGCGCAATTAACGTTCCTTGAGTCGTAATGTTGCCATTTTTGGCGATGACCACCTGTCCGTCAAACAAAGTGATGGTTCCAAGGGAAGAAAATTTAAGATCTGAGGCGAGAGAAAGAATAGTATTGTTTTGAATCATGGTAGTACCGATGAGAAGGGATCCGGAGACTGAGAGGTTGTAAAGATTAGAATTACCGGAAACTACTAATGTCTCTAATATGTCATTGCGAGGAGCCGAAGGCGACGTGGCAATCCCATCGGAGATTGCTTCGCTACCGCTCGCAATGACAGAGGAAGGAATATTCTGATAATACTTCGGATCAGGTAATGGCTGGGATTTAATCTGAGCCAGGAGTTTTTGGACGTCGTTAATATTAGATGATAGATTTTGGATGCTAGATGATTGGCTTGCAACATTTCCCTCAAGTTGATTAATATTTTCTGATTCAACATTGCCGGCGATTAATGTTCCTGAAACAGAAGCGTCGTTAGATGTTAGATGATTGATGTTAGATGATAGAAAAGATGATGATGAAGCAACTACTGATTCAGCTGCGAGTGTTCCGCTGAAAGTGGCGTTGCCTTCGGCATCTATTACGGCCGCGGTTTTTCCTTCGAGGCCTTTGATTATGAGGCGAGCCAAAGCCCCTTTGTCAGCAGAATTGGGGGAATTAGGGATAGTAGGGGCGATTGGGGAAAGATCGATAGTAAGATCTCCGTTTTTCGGTTTTATTTCGTTGGTTGCAATTGTGTTGAGTTTGGCTTCCCCGCTTGCCGTAATATTAGTCGTTTCAACAATTGGAGAGACGATTTTATTGTTAATTGTTAAATTGTTAAATTGTCCAATTGTTGCAGAAACATTTTCAGCAATTAGCAATTTAGCAATCAGCAATTGTTTGACTATAATGTTTTCAGCCTGAATGAAACCAGCACGCAGGTTGGCGATGGCTGCTTCGGAGAATGCGCCGACTCTTGTAATGGTTTCGCCAGCACTATTTTGAAGTTTGAAAATTTGATCATTGAAAATTGAATGAAAATTGAAAATTGAAAATTGAAAATTATCAGAAAGATTGCCGGAGTAGACAAAGTTTGTGCTGTCGGTTGCAGATACAATGTGCAGATCTCCTGTATTAGTCAGATATATATCCGGGTCCTGCCAACTTAAATTTACAAAAACCAAAATCTTATCTTTTCCGGAACCTGGAGTCCAGCTTTCCAATGCTTTCCCAATGACCTGCCCGGCCTGAGTAGCTTTCATGGCTTTGCCAGGTTCACCGGAAGAAGTCAGATAATCTCCAGCACTGATAGCCATAGAGGTAGAACTAATCTTCACAGGAACTCTTCCGGCAAGAGCAACTGGTTTTGGATTAACAAGTGGACTGCGTTTATCAGCCTCACTGATATCAGTCATCTTAAATCCTGGGCTGGTTGATATAACACCCACCAGTTGGGAAAGGAAATGGTTATCTGCTTTAGATACGGCTAAGGGAGTTGTCGAAGATTCTACCATACGAACTACATCTCCCTCTTCTGAATCATCGATGACTGAATAATTTTCTGCAATGTCTGTTGAAGTAGCATTAAACGCCTGGGCATAGTAATTGAGCTGATTTGATCCATTTGGAATACAAAGATGGCCCACCTGCGTACCCGATGTATCTTTTATCAGTAATCCTTCCGAATTGCCACTAGCACAATTTGGCGCATCAGCTGCTCGCTTAGGAATTTTCATTGTAAAGATATTCGCTTGGGTGGCGCTTGCAAAGTCGATTGTGTTATTAGTTGTAGTAAATTTCAGTCCTCCGCTGGTAATCTCTAGTTTATCGCCCGGTCCCGCCGTCCCGATGCCGACGTTGCCGGCTATATAACTCTGTGCCGCTGCGCTACTATAGATAGCCCAATTATTTGCTCCTGCCGCTGGAGCGCCAATCTCAATACCTTTGTTTGTTGTTGCC
>Ga0209515_10004968_pt1 | contig 17595 bp, 13 predicted proteins | sample Subgroupgradi54m_FD_187454 | JGI IMG/M metagenome (GOLD analysis project Ga0209515, IMG submission 187454) | Subsurface groundwater microbial communities from S. Glens Falls, New York, USA - GMW60B uncontaminated upgradient, 5.4 m (SPAdes)... ...
AAGGAGACAACTTTTATCTCAGTTCCATCGGTGGGGGTCAGGCTCTCACCTCCCCTAGGCGTCATAGCCTTGGTAGGCTTTTACCCTACCAACTAGCTGATACCGAGCAGGCCGAGCTGGAAGCGATAAATCTTTACTGGTCACTCCTCGCTACACTCGTCGCGACCCGCAGACTTTCGCAGACTTGACGCAGACCAACGCAGAAAAAAGAAAAAGAAACTGACTCTTATTCTTAAAATTCTGCGAAAGTCCGTGTACAGTCCGCGTTTGTCCGCGGGTCATTCCGAATCCAGTGAGGAATGACCAGACCATCAAGTATTACTCCGCCTTTCGGCGGACTATTCCTGACTTCCAGGTTCGTACCTACTTATTACTACCTCGTCTGCCGCTTGCCAATACGAAGCATTGGCCGCAGAACTACGCAGAACGGACGCAGAATAACGCAGAAAAGAAAAAGATTTCTCTTAGTCTTTGTCAGCGACCTTCCGCGTCAAGTCTGCGAGTGTCCGCGGTCAGTGCTTCGCACTGACACGCTTGACTTGCATGCCTTATCCACGCCGCCAGCGTTCATCCTGAGCTAGGATCAAACTCTTAATATAAATGAACGGAACAAAATGGAAAATAGTATTAGCGCCTTACGCGCGGATTCAAGAATTTTGATTCAAGATTCAAGAATAGAGACTACTTCAAAATTGTCCTAGAGTTAATCCCGCTCCTAAGTATCCAGACAGTGCTTTGCTAAACACTGCCGAGACGAAATTATTTTGGAATAAATTTTTGTGTTGACTTGCACTCCGTCCGATGTCCATGATTTCCATCTAGACGGATTACATTCTCAATATTTCAATTGTCAAACAGCTCACCCTGCCTTTCAGAGCGTGAGAACTATTATATACACATAAAAAGACTTGTCAAATCAAAAAATGGTTTACTCGATATACCGAGTAAACCATGAATTCTTGCCGCAACCTCATTTCCTCTTGCTGAAAATTTCAAGCGGCACCTCCACGAACATCACACAATCAAGACCTATGCCAGCTCGAGCGAGAAGCCCGCAAGCGTCCTTTTTGTCGAATCGAAAAAAGCACACGTAGGGCGGCACCGGAGGCTCATCGGGGCTTTTCGGAATGGTAACCACGAGCACATTGACTGCCCCGAAATGAACCGCCGCAAGCTCTCTCGCGGCAAGACAGAGCCGACAAAGTAATTCAATATCGGTGTCTTGACGACAAGAAAAAGTAACACACCAGCTATCTATTTCAGCAATCATAGAATTGTAAAGAACCAAAACTCTTCCATCCCCTTCAGACTGATTTTGTAATTCCTCACGCGAGGTATCCTAAACAAAAAGCGAGCCTTCGGGGTGAAGAGCTCGCTTGTGTTCGTTTCGTTTGAGTTTAGTTAGAAGCGCGCACGAGCAAAATCTCCACCGGTGATGCCGGTAATAATGCTAATAATTGTAATTACCCACGCACTTGAAGTCATACAAATAGATTATTCCAACCACTTTGCAAAGTCAAGGTAATAAAAAACCGCCGGAATTAACCAGCGGCTTATGAAACAACCAATATGATGTAGACGTAAAACCTCAATCGAGAGAATCGCTGAATGGATCGTTGAGGGCCGCGAGAACTGCCTCGACTGAAGCACGTTCAATGCTTGTGTCTACTGCCGCTCCCCAATGTATTCCGCCATCCTCCATTTTAATCTGAATGTAGGCAATAGCAGAAGAATCCTCCCCGCTTTGAAGAGCGTGCTCGCTATAATGTATAATCTCAAAACACGGTTGCCCAATAGTGGTCAACCCATGAACTAGCGCCGCAAGGGGTCCGTTACCCTCCCCTTTCACCTCTACGTTCCCCCCATGATGACACAATTGAGCGCAGCATTTCACAACCCCCGAAGGAGTAGTCTCTGTTTTGAAATCCAGGAGAAACCATGGATACATGCTTTTAATGTATCTTTTCCAGAACATCTCTTTGAGTTCAACGGCACTGACTTCACGTCCAAGTAAGTCTATTTGATGTCCTGCGATTGCCCCGAACTCACGTTGTAAGTCTTTAGGCAAATTCATACCACATTCAGTCTCGAGGAGGTAGCTAATGCCCCCTTTCCCAGACTGGCCATTGACCCGAATGACAGTCTCCCGATATTCCCGACCTATGTCGCTGGGGTTAATCGTGAGATAAGGCACATCCCAGTATGACCGCCCTCCCCGTTCCCATTCTTCCAGTCCTTTTTTAATAGCGTCTTGATGCGACCCGCTAAATGCGGTAAACACCAGTTCACCAGAATAAGGATGACGCTGAGGAACAACCATTCCGGTGCACTCCTCATACACCGCACGCAAAGCATTGAGATTTGAAAAATCTAGTTCAGGATCGATGCCGTGTGTGTAGAGATTTAGAGCGACAGTGACAATATCGAGGTTTCCCGTACGCTCGCCATTACCAAACAAAGTTCCTTCGACTCGTTCGGCGCCAGCAAGCATGGCGAGCTCCGTTGCCGCCGTTCCAGTCCCTCGATCATTGTGCGTGTGAACGCTTATGATCGCAGACTCACGGTTTTTCAAATTACGGATGAACCACTCGATTTGATCGGCATAAACATTGGGCATAACCACTTCGACAGTGTCAGGAAGGTTGAGAATGACTTTCTTCTCTGGAGTCGCGCCCCACGCTTCCATTACCGCCTCGCATACCTCAAGCGCAAAATCTGTCTCTGTTGCCGAAAAACTTTCGGGTGAATACTGAAGGGTTACTTCGGTACCGGTGAGTTGAGACAAATTCTCCTTGATCCAACGGACACCATCGAGAGCCATCGTCTTTATCTCCTCTTTGGATTTCTTGAAGACAACGCGGCGTTGCGCAGGAGATGTCGAATTATAGAGGTGAATGATAGCCTTTTTCGCTCCTGCCAGAGACTCGACAGTTCGCTTGATCAAATCCTCTCGGGCTTGGACGAGCACTTGAATCGTCACATGTTCTGGAATGAGGTTTTTCTCGAAGAGCTCGCGGGTAAACACAAACTCAGTGTTCGACGCAGATGGGAAACCGACCTCGATTTCCTTGAGTCCGCAATCAACAAGAGCGCAAAAGAACTTGAGCTTACGACTCACATTCATGGGTACAGGCAAAGCCTGATTACCATCACGCAAATCAACGCTACCCCAACGTGGTGCTTTGGTAAGTACTCGGTTAGGCCACTCTCGATCAGGTAAAGATACCGCCTGAGGAAACGGATGATAGTTTTTTAGCAATTCTGCTTTCATTAACTGCTCCAATCTTTGGGTTATAGGTTTACGTCAAAGAACACTCGTCCTTCCATCCATTGGGCGTCCGCAACAGGCGGATTAGCCCGAACTGTCTTTATTCTTTCCCAAGAAAGATAAAAGCCAGTTCGGTGAAGAACTGGCTTTTATCTACATTATTTAGTTTCTCCTTAGATTCTAATATAGACACGAGCAAGGTCTCCACCGGTTACGGCGTAAAGTAGTAGACCTAGGAGATTCAAGTTGCTCGATTTCATATAGTTATATACTAAAGCTGGTTTAAAAATTTGTCAACTCTCCCTGTGGATTAGACTTTTCGGTTCTGCCACTGTTCAACGGTTACTAATAATGGACTTCCTAGAAAGATGGACGAGTAGGTACCGGCGGTAATGCCAACCAAAAGCGCGAGAGAAAAATGTTTGGTGATTTCGGGACCGATGGCGTAAAGGACGGCGAGGGCGAGCAAGGTTGTGAGTGAGGTGTTGATGGAACGGACAAAAGTCTGATTGATGCTTTCTCCCACGATTGTTTCAAATGTTTTTTTATTGCGGTCAATGTGCGCCAATTTTAGATTTTCCCGCACGCGGTCAAACACCACGATTGTATCGTGCACCGAAAAACCGAGGATGACCAGAAGCGCGGTGACGAAGAGCGTGTCAACTTCAAAACCTTTGAAATGACCGAGGGCAACGAAGACGCCAGTGGGCACCAACACATCATGGAACAGGGCAAAAACCGTAATCAGACCGTATTTCCAAGAAGCGACAGGCTCGGAAACCTTCCTGAAGGCGAAGGTGATAAAAATAACGATAGCTAGAAGCACAAGCACTATAGAAACGATTGATTTAGACAAAGCTTCGCGGCCGAGAAGCGGACCTATAGAATCAAAGCGCTTCACTTCCGGCGCCGTCTTCACGTCGGGCGACAAAGCTTTCATTAAAGAGACTCGTTCCGCTTCGGTGATGCTCTTAAGCCGAATGATGTAACCCATATCTCCCGTCGGACGGATAGACTGGTCAAGTGAAAGCGTCGAAAGCTCTTTATTCAAAACTGAAATATCCGGCCACGCCGTTGCGTAACTGATTTCTAGAATTGAACCGCCTTTAAAATCAATCCCGGGGTTGAAGCCCCAAACCAAAACGGCGGAGAGTGACGCTATCATAAGAAACCCGGATATAGCGTAAAATATTTTTCTGTGGAGTACGATAAACATGTGGGTAGTTTTTAGTTTTTAGTTTTTAGAAAACCGGAGCGGAAAAGAAACTTGCTCAAGCGGCCCTCGCCTTTCACACCCAACGCAGTCAAAAGCGTCCGTGACGCGACAATGGCGGTCAGCATGCTTGTGATGACACCAATGAAAAAGACCAGCGCGAAGCCTTTGATAAGGGACGTTGAAGCGAACCAATAAAGAATAATGGCGGTAATGATACTGGAAAGGTTGCTGTCGCGAATGGAAGTCCAGGCCCGGGCGAAACCTTCCTTGATGGCATCTGGGAGAGCGCGGCCGCGGGCAAGCTCTTCTTTCATGCGTTCAAAAATCAAAATGTTGGCGTCCACCGCCATGCCGATAGAGAGAATGAAACCGGCGATGCCAGCGGCCGTGAGCGTCACCAAAAACTTGAAAATAACGAGGTTTAAAAAGATATAGATAAGGAGGGAAACGACCGCCACAAGCCCGGGCAGACGATACCAGAGAAGCAAAAAGAAGCCGATTATAATATAAGCGATAACGCCCGCCCGAACGCCGGCCCGAAGAGCGTCTTCACCGAGGGACGCCCCGATAGTCTGGGTTGAAATAAGTTTAATCTCAACGGGCAGAGCGCCGTAGTTTAAATTGCGGGCAAGCTGTTTTGCTTCGTCAACTTTAAAACCGCCGGAAATGACCGCATCGCCTGAAGTAATTTCCTCCCGAATGACCGGATTTGAAATTGGCTGGCGGTCGAGGAAAATGGCAAGCATCCGACCGATGTTTTCTTTGGTAATCTTCGCAAACAGTTTCTGGCCATCGCTGTTGAAAGTCAAAACTACCTTGGGCTCGCCGGTGCGCTGGTCAAAATCAAGCCTGGCTTTAGTGAGAAAGCGACCGGTCAATGCCGTCGGCAGGAAAAGCTCCGCAGGTTTCAATTTTTTAATCGCTTCTTCCGACAAACCTTTTGTGTCCTTCACCAGTTTGAATTCCAAAACGGGCGTGGCCCCGATAAGGGCAACGGCCTTGTTGACATCCGTCACACCCGGCAATTCAACAATCAGCCGGTCCTCGCCTCCCCCAACCACGCCGCCTTTTTCAGTTTGGACGATGGGCTCAGAAACGCCAAACAGATTGACCCGTCTCTCAATGACATCACGGAGCGCGGTCATAGCGTCACCTACATCACTGCCAGCGAGCTTTGAGGTGTCGGCTTTATAAACAAGATGCGTGCCGCCGTTTAAGTCAAGCCCGAGCTTGTAGTTTTGGTGCGTGACTGACAGCTTGAAAAAGTGGGGATTGTTTTTCCCAACCGAAACTCGGACGTCCGCGCAAAAAGCTAGAACTCCGGCGGCAAGAATTAGAACAATGGCTGCTAGCCTCTTTTCCCACATAACAAAGAGAGTATAGAGTATTAGGTATTAAGTATCAAGTATTTATAAATCAATGCTTAAACGGGTTTATAATTTATACTAAATACTTTATACAACTTCTTAAGCTCCGCTATTCCCTCCTCCAAACTAACCTCCGGCTTCCAACCCAAAAGTTTTCTGGCGAGCGAATTGTCCGCCAAAGTGTCATGAGGCTCAATGCGAGGCGGCTCATGGACAATTGGCCCACCGATGATTTTCGCCAAGTCGTTGACTGAAAAATTCTTCCTGGCCCCGATATTGATGACTTCGCCCTTCCCCACATTCTCGCTTTCCGAGGCCATTAGATTCGCTCGCACCACATCTCGCACATGAGTAAAATCTCGTGTCTGCGTGCCGTCGCCGGTAATGGTCAAGTGCTTGCCTTCCTTGCGCTGTTTCAAAAACTTGCCGATAACAAGCGCGTAAGCACCCTCGGGATTGAGCCGCGGCCCGTAGACGTTGAAATACCGGAGGGATACGGTTTCAAGGCCGTAGACCGCGCTCCACACTTTGCAGTAGAGCTCGCCGACATACTTCTGAAGGCCGTAGGGACTTTTCGGATTGGCTGGCATATCCTCACGCAAAGGCATCTCTTTTTGGTCGCCATAAGCCGAGCTTGAAGCTGAATAAATTACCCGCTTCACACCGCCTTCCTTGGCGGCAATCAAAATGTTTTGCGTCCCCGTAACATTGACCTCCTGCGTCTCCGCCGGATGTTCAATTGAATACTGCACGCGCGGCAGAGCCGCCAGATGAAAAACATACTGCGCGCCTTTTATAATCGGCTTTATAGCTGATAGGTCACGGATATCCGCCTTGTGAAAAATCGCTTCTGCATTAACATTCTCTCGCTTGCCACCGGACAGATTATCAATCACATGCACCTCAAAGCCGCGCTCAATAAGGGCATCTGCCACATGACTGCCGATAAACCCAGCGCCACCAACTACTACAGCTTTAATTGATTTAGGTTTTTGTTTATTCATATATAACCGTTTAATTATTTATTCCTAATGTAATGTTATAAAAACACAAAGCGCAGAACACAAAAACCAAACAAATCACGAAACATTTTCAAACTTGCACAAACATTCAATTTGTGTTTTGGGAATTGTGTTTTGTTTGGATTTTGGACATTGTGTTTTGTGATTTCCGCCTCGGCTACACCCCACTCCTCGACAAAAGAGTTTTCAAAGTTTTAAGCGCGATTTTGAGGTCAAGAAAGAATGAGCGGTTTTTGATGTAATAGAGGTCATAGGAAAGTTTAATTCTGGTTTCTTCCACATTGGCTTGGTGATGCGGATGCTTGTCGTGATAGAGCTGGGCCCAACCGGAGAGTCCCGGCTTGATGAGATGGCGGACGCTGTAATACGGCACTGCCCGCTCGTAAATCGCCACCAAGCTCGGCAATTCTGGACGCGGGCCAATAAGCGAAAGGTCGCCCTTAAGCACATTCCAAAATTGCGGCAGTTCATCAAGCCGAGATTTCCGCAAAAATGGTCCCACTCTAGTAGGCTTATTGCGGACGGCGTCACAGACAACGCCGGCGTCGTCTCTAGTCATAGTTCTAAACTTGATGGTCCTGATGGTAATGCCTTTCGTGCCAACTCTCTCTTGAAAAATAAAAATCGGGCCACCGTCATCGAGCTTGATGAAAAGGATAATGAACGGGTACAACAAAAGAGACGCCAGGCCCAAGACAGCCGAGAGAGTGATGTCCATCAATCGCTTCAGTGCGTCATAACCAACAGAAGGTGAAATGGAAACGTGTTCAAGAAACCAGTCATAAGTAATGAGGGAAAGCGGGATGCGGTCAAAAATTTCCTCATAGAGCTGATGGATGTCAACGAATTGAATATTTTTAAATATCAGATTGTACAAATACGGCAATATCGGTTCAATTTTCTTATTTTGCAGGTCAACTGCGATGAGAGTTACCTCGTTTGCTTCAAGCCGACTTAAAACGTTTTGCCTGAAATCCGTCGGGTTAAGATTATTGATTTCCACTGAAGCGATGAAGCGGATGTTGTACCGCTCGTTTTGATTGACTTCAAGGGCCAGCTCGGCCAGTTCGGTGCCGGTGCCGATACTGATGGCATTTTGTTTTTTCTTGGCATACAAAAGACGGTAACCGTACATTCGCCAAGAAAGAATCAGAACGGATGAGAGAAGAAGATACAGAAAGAGATTAACTTTGGGGGCAATGCCGAAGTAAGGAATGAAATAAAAAAAGATGACAGCCAGGAAACTGTTCGCCAGGGCCGCTTTGAATACAACGGTAGGTAAACGACTCCGCAAGAGGAGCGTGTGTTTTTCATACAAACCGGCAATAAAGAAAACGACAACCCAGACAATAAAAAGCAAGGAAAAGGGCGCCAAGTGAGCGTAAAAAATCTGCTGGTCTAAAAGAGAGCCGTAGCGAAGGATGAGCGTAAGCCACAAGGCAAACAAAAACAGCAACACATCGCCAAGTCCGAGAATCAGGGATTCTTTCTTGTTGAGAATTGACATAACAGAGCCAGTATACCCCCGCACTAACCTTGTTTCAAGGTTAGTGCGGGGGTATAGCAAAAAATCCTTAAATTAACAGCCTGCAAATAGGTAACACCCGCAACGGTGACCGTGTTATATAAACACTGTTTCAGGTTATAATTGAATCTAATATGCCGCCGTTAAAAAAGAAAATTCTCTACATCATCACGAAAAGTAATTTTGGCGGCGCACAAAGATATGTCTTTGACCTAGCCACTCACCTGCCTCAAGACCAATTTGAAACCGTCGTCGCGCTCGGCGGAGAGGGGCCGCTCAAAGAAAAACTTGAAGCCGCCGGCATTCAAACTTTTCCCTTACCCGACCTCGAGCGCGATGTCAGTGTGCTCAAAGAGGCGCGAGCATTCCTAAACATTTTCAGAATAATAAAAGAAATTAAACCTGACATTGTACACCTAAACAGCTCCAAGGCTGGCGCTCTTGGCGCTCTAGCCGCCCGTCTCGTAAACATAGTTATTAGTTTAGAGTTTATAGTTTTCAGGTTTAAATCCCTAATTTCAAATTCCCCACTAACAACTAAAAACTATAAACTAAAAACTGTCTTCACCTCCCACGGCTGGGCTTTCAAAGAAAAGAGAAGGCCGTTCATCAAGAAAATAATTGAGTATATTTCTTGGCTAACGGTTTTTTTAAGCCACCATACTATCGTGGTTTCAAGTGATGACCGGGAAAAAGCGCGGCGTTTCATTTTCGTTCAACAAAAAATCAGCGTTGTTCACAACGGCATAACCAAACCGGTTTTCAAAGACAGAAGCGAGGCCCGCAAGATATTGAGCGAAAAAATCAATCATGAAATTTCGGCTGACACCATACTCGTAGGCACCGTCGCCGAATTAACCAAAAACAAAGGCCTTGAATACGCCATCAGCGCCCGCGCCCTACTCAAACAGGAAGCAAGCGGCCGAAATATAGCGTTTGACAAAATGGTCTGCGTCATTATCGGCGGCGGCGAAGCACGAAACAATTTGACACTTTTTATTGAACGCGAAGGGCTTAAAAATATGGTTTTCCTTGCGGGAGAATATCCCGGCGCCGCGGAGCTTCTCAAGGCTTTCGATATCTTTCTCTTGCCTTCTCTTAAGGAGGGCCTCCCCTACGCTCTCCTTGAAGCGGGCTACGCGGGCTTGCCCATAATCGCCACAAATGTCGGAGGAGTTTCCGAAGTGATTGATGATATGAAGTCAGGCATTATCGTCAAAGAAAAACGTCCCAAGGAAATTGCCGACGCCCTTACTTTTCTCATTGAACACAAAGAAAAAAGAAAAGAATTCAGTGAGCAAATACTGAAAACAATTGAAACGAAATACACTCTAGAGCGAATGCTCAAAGAAACCATTGCAATCTACAAAAAACTTCGCTAATTTTTTATGTAAAATAAAGACCATGGTTTTTATTTTAAAATAGCCAAATGGCTAACCCATCATTGTTCCCGTCGACATACCGAATAGACATAAAGACCGCGACCGAAGGTGGTCGCGGTGCTCAAAATCTCTTATTAAATTAGGTGCCAGTGCCATGGCGAGGGGCCGGCAGAGACTGAATCTCTGCGGCAAAGTGCTTCTGAAGGTGTGCCACAATGATTGGCACATCATTGGGAGGATTAGTTTGGCATTGTCCAGCTTCGGATGACCACGCGAACTGCATGGCCCATCCATCCAGATTTTCCGCAACAAACCTAGATATTGCATCCGAGTTGTCTCTCAGGGCAAGTAAAAGGTTTCGCCTATTCTCTCCAACAGTCTCGCCACACGAGCTGGTAATAAGAGCAAGTAGACTCGATGTATTCGCCATAATTTCCTTTGTCCACAGATTGTTCACTAACTGTAAGCTAAATTAACACTTATGAATTTGGATGTCAAACTTTCCCGGCCCCCAAAATTTTTCTGAAAAATTCGGATGGGGCTTCTTGATTCCTAATTCCTTATCCCTAATTCGTCTTTTAGACTCCGGGCAGTTCATTCTTAGACAAATCTTTGTGCGCCGCACGCTGATAGCGGCTCATGCCCATCAAAATTCCGAGGCCAACAAATTCGGTCAAAAGGTGGGTGCCGCCGTAGCTCATAAACGGCAAGGTGATGCCGGTCACCGGCAAGAGGCCGATATTCATGCCTATATTGACAAGTAAGTGACTCATGAAAAGAATTGAAATGCCTAGACCGAAAAGCATTTCAAAGTTAGTCGAGCCGCGCATGGCATGGAGCAATATCCGCCAAATTAAGATAGCGTAGAAAAATAAGAGCAGGAGTACACCGACAAAACCCCACTCTTCCGCGAAAGAAGCGAAAATAAAATCGGTTTCATATTCCGGCAAAAATTTTAGCCTTGATTGCGTGCCAAAGCCAACGCCTTTGCCAAAAATTTCTCCGGAACCCACGGCAATGGTTGATTGATAGGCGTTGTAGCCCGTGCCGCGGATGTCGGCTAGGGGGTGGATAAAATTGACGATACGCTGTTTCTGATAATCTTTAAACGCATAGAACCAAAGACCGGCAAAGGCCAGGGCGCCGACGCAGAAAACCAGAGCTAAATGTTTTTTAGAAATACCGGATACCAACACCATGCCAAACCACACCAAAAAAATAATGACGGCGGAACCGAAATCCGGTTGCAATAAAACCAAAAAGAAAAAAACTAGGGCGTAGAAACCTGAGACTAAAATATGACGAATATGGGCAATTTCAATATGCCGCCGAGAAAAATATTTCGCTAGAATGGCAATCAAAACCAGTTTGACCGGGTCCGCCGGTTCCAAGGAAAAAGCGCCGAAGTTAAACCAGCTCTGCGCGCCCTTTGTGGTCCGCACAAACGCTAGAAGAATTACGAGCGTTACTATTGAAAGAAGAAAAAGCCAAACTAGCACTGGAGTACGGCGGAGAAATCTAAAATCAAAAAAACTCAACAGAAAAAAAAGTATAAAACCGATACTAATCCATGCTACTTGTTTATCAAACAGAGCGCTCGCGCCGACAAAAGAATTCATGGTCACCAGCCCCGCCCCGAGTATGGGCAAAAGAGAGACGACCATGACCCAATCTAAGGCCCAAAAGCTTTTACGGATGCCTAGGGTGTTGCGGGTCATAAATGTACCGATGCGAATATACTAATATTACTAATGATACGAATGATGGCGCGCTGTTTTATTAGTATAATTAGTATGAATTCGCCCGCCTGCCATCGTCCAAAGCACTTTCAGTGCCAGTTTTCCATTATTAATTCTGTTAGCATGACTTTATTCGCATTACCACTATCATAACTCTGGCTTTGGCGGGCAGGTATATTAGCATCGCTACCAATACACGAATGAAAACATCAAAGAAATAAAACACACCCAACTAACGGAGCACTCTGTAGAGTAGCTCAACCCGCGTCGCGGGCACAGCAAAGGCTTCGGGCCAGGTAAAAACAAGCGGTTGAGAAGCGCCTTTGCCGACACTGTCAACGATGGTGCGAGAGGCCGCGATGGCGTTGTCATCTTCATCATAGACTATGGCCACCACTTCAATATTGTATAACGCATCAATATCGTGATTCTCGAGTGAAGCAGTCAAGCGGGGCAAATCGCCTTCGCTTGAGAGGAGCCGGTTGGTCACGGCGAGCGCCGCTTCTCTATTGTACTCTTTTCTCCAAACCGGCGTTTGGGAAAATTCAAAAAAAGTTCTGGCCGGAACGCGGGTGCCTGTAATAATGTTACTCTCGAAAATGCCGAAAATTTTCTTGGCCGGCACAAAAGTTTTTCCGCGCCGCTCGTATATTAAAAGATTGTCCTTGTCGTAGAGTTTGAAAAGATAAGAGATGGAATCGATGCCAGAATCGAGGTTGGGATTCTCCACGTAGGCAAGCGCGTTATAGACGCCGTCTTTGACCTTAAAAGCCCTCTGCCAGTGAACAATGAGGTCAAGGGCGGTGGCTTTGCAGAGCACAGAGCAGGGCCCGCCGCAATCAATCCCGAGTTCGCCCTGGTTTTTGACGCCGTCACTGCAACTCGGCGCTTTGTAGGTCACAAAAAACGTCGGCAAAGCAAGAGTAAAGAGGAATACGCAAATTGCCGCGCCGATATAAAAAACTTGTCGTCGTGTAGACCAAGAGACCATGAGAATAGTATATAGTATTTAGCAGTTAGTATCTAGACAAGGAAAAATGTCGGGGGAATTTGAAATTAAAAACTCTAGCCCGGCGACTACCTACTTTCCCGCAATAAAGCGGTATCACCCGCCTGCCAACGCCTTTTTGCCTTTTTGTTAAATCTAACAATAATCAAACCAACAACCTAACTCCAAAATTTAGAAACACTTATTGATTCAGGCATTGGCGGGCAGGTCAGCACTACGGCGTTTCACTTCTCTGTTCGGAATGTTCCCGATTTGTCTGCGAGTACGCGAGCAGTTACAAATCGCAATCCCGCAGAAGTCTTCTGACGCGGGAGGAAGAGGTAAAATGTAACTTTTAAATTAAATTTTATGAACTGGCGGCTACCTACTTTCCCTCGCAAGCGAGGTATCATCAGCACTACGGCGTTTCACTTCTCTGTTCGGAATGGGAAGAGGTGTTTCCACCGCGTCAAACCACCAGATCACAAAATTCAATTTTAAAATTTTATCTATTATTGAAGACTGAAATGTGAGCCTCGATTCGTTGTGGAACAAATCGAGGTTGGCTTACCCTAAAACATTTTGCGGAGCAAAATGTTCGGGCGACCGTATTGTCTTAGAATCGGTTTAGCCGAAAGAACAAATGGGTTTTGGTTTGGTCGAGGGGGATGGAATTGAACCATCGACCTCCCGCACTTCATGCGGGCGCGCTTTCTCTACGCCACCCCTCGACAACCAACCAACAGGAGAGGCAGGAACAAGTCCTGCATCTCATGCGCGTGAATCTATGGACGCAATCTGACAAATTTGCGGAATCCAGATGCAAACACGAAGTGATAAGCCTAGAACCCGATCTGAGATTCTGGTTGACTTATCAGCGACCGCACGAAACCCCTTGCGTACAGATTCTATTCCGTTAAGGGCATCTCCTTTTTCCTCCAACTTTTACATATCGGTTAGGAAATTCAGGACTCCCTGCTCAGACCCCCAAGCAGGGAGCTTTGCGGGCAAAATCTCCGGGTTCCCTTTGAATAGGGAGTTGCCGTGAATATGTACCGGAGACTGGCCCAAATCTGAAACACGCCCGACAAAACGGCTCAGGGAAAGTAATGGACCTGCAAAGGTCACCATCCACCGTTTGTATGGCGTGACGGCAATCACTTTCCCCTCGCCGAAAAACCCACATTTCAATCTTCAATCAACCGCGCGAAGCGCATAAGTCGGAAAGTTAAAAAGTGCGCAAGTGCGCAAGTAAAAAGTCAAAAACATTCTGACTCTCTTAGCTTGCGTACTTTCAAACTTTCTACTTTCTAAACTGCGCGTTTCGCGTCGTCTTTTCAAGCAACAGATAACTCATGGATTTAATTCCATGGAACAGGATTAAACTGCCACTGCAAAGCAGTGGCCGCGGACTTACGCAGACTGGACGCGGACTTACGCGGAAACCTTTTTCCTAACCACTGTGGCTAAGAATTAGGATTCTGCGTTGTTCCGCGTTCGTTCTGCGACGTTCTGCGGTCAATGCTTCGCATTGACATGGAATACAAATTTCCTAATAAGATTCGACGAATTAGGACTTCTCGGCTCAACACCTTGCGGTGCGTACACCTAAAGCCTATATACGTAGTAATCTTCTACGGGTCTGTTCGTTCGCATCGCGCTGCGCGCGATGCTCACTAAAATCAAAATTGAAAAATCAAAGTGCAAAATTGTCGAATCCGCCGAGGCGGACAAATCCTATGAAATCGTGAGTTTTTGCTTCGCAAAAACTCACGCCGCAATTTTTAATTTTGAGATTTGCATTTTACATTTGAGTGAGCATCACATGCAATGTGATGCGAACGATCGATTCCTAATCTTGAAGTGGGCTTCATTCTTAGATGCTTTCAGAATTTATCCCTTCCCGACATAGCTACTCTGCGTTCCACCTGGCGGTAGAGCAGATACACCAGAGGTCAGTTCAACTCGGTCCTCTCGTCGTTTATTCCCCCCTCTCACGAGGAGCACAGACTATATCTTCACCCTTTCCGCCGCGGCGGATGAGGGGATGGCGTATTACAAGCATAAGCTGTCGTTTTCAAAGAAACGATTCCTCAATATGCAAGTCTCTCCGATGTGACATCGGAGAAGTCGTTACGGGGTCAAATCTAATTTAAAATTTGCGAAATACTTGGAGGAGATATATCCATATTACGAATAGATACCTTCATCCAGTTAATCGCAGATAATGAAAGAAAGAAAAATATAATCAGAATACCTAACTTAAACCAGTTTTCCTTTATCCAATTCTTCATTATTTTTTAATTTTAGATCGACTTCCCACGGTATTGTCTTAAATTATTTCTGGTCCTCAAGTTTGTTACAACCATTGTACTCTCTTGCTTTGGACTAATGCAAGAGAGTTATCAACAGAACAAAAACATTTAAGATTCCACCGTTATTAGCCATGTTATCATCACAGATTTCTCCGTGAAGTAGCAACAATTTACTAGAGTTAAATCTTCTCAAGAATCAACGCCTGCAGCAGATAGGAGACCAACCTGTCTCACGCATGTTTTGATTACAAAACCGCAGACAGTCGCAGACTTAACGTAGACCATCGCAGAATTTGTAATACCCCTCTATTACTAGAGGCATTGGACTATAGCATTATCCAATTACTTGGATAGTTAACGTTTAGTCTCTACGGGTGTTTGCAAACTGAAAGAAGGAGACGAATAAGATTACTCGTCTAAAGGGATTTGGAAATGACGGAACTAGGCCAGTCCGCATATACACAAAAACATTATATGTCTAGCTGGGTTCCACATTAAAGGGATTGCCAACCAAATCGCTACAATGTTCTGGTACCACTTGTATCACTACAAATGAAGGCGTGCCAGATTTTACCTCTCACATTTCCAAATCCTTCTTTCAGTTCACAAACTTCCCTCGGTATTATCCCTCTTGATTACACTCGGGATTCCACCGAAATAAGTTAACTTGACCCTCGTGTATTGCTACACGAGACCGCCGTGATTTGATTAATCTCTCTTTACTTTATTTCATAGACGAAAAATAATACACTCGATTTGTGACACCGGATTCAAACGGTCCATGCGCCGACTTCATTCGTATCATTCGCATGAATTCGTAGATTAGCATCGCAATGCGCTTCAGCGCATAAACGGTTTGAACCCAGCTCACGTAAGATTTTAATTGGCGAACAGCCAACATGTTTTTTTACACCCGCTATTCCTAGCGGCATAGACTATACCTTTGCCCTCACATTTCGAATGAGGACACCAACGTGTTATAGAAAGCGCTATGTCTTTCTATCTCGTGCTCGATCCAATCGAGCAAACGAAGTCGTTACGGGGTTAAATGACAACTTGTAATGCATTGAGGGCAATATGTGAGGATATACAAGAGTGCAAAATTTTTGAGCTTCCGCGCTCGGAATATAAATTCTAAAACCGTCTTGTATCCAATGCATCCGACAATCAAGAGAAAAATTTTCCTTGAGAACTTTAATAAGAACTCTGTGTTCATTTTTAGTGAACGAAAGAGTATTCAGAAATAAACCATAACTGTCATTCCTTCTTCCGCCATCGTCCATGAACCATACGGCAAGACTTAATGGTGAAATGAGAAACGACCCGATGTTTTTCGGTATAATTTTCTTTCCTTTCTTATAAAACAACTGATGAAATTCCGTAAGTTCCGGATGAACCTTAGTGGAAAATCTCCATTGTTTATAAGTCTTATTGTATCTCTCATCGGCAATGTGAATCTCGTGAGGTTTCGCGCCGACCATATTCCTGAACTCGTTATATTTCCAGAGAACATAATCCTTCTGCTTTTCAGAATGATTCACTTCCAATCGGGCATGAGTTTTGAGCGATGCAATGTGAGCATCACCTAAAATTGTGCCGATAACAATCTCTTTTTCTCTCGACGAAAAATTATTTTTTGTCATCAACTTCCCACGGTATTACCCATTATTCCAAAATTATACCATAATTTTGAAGCATTGGGGCTCCACCGTTATGAGTTGGTTTGCTTTGAAGATTCTCTTCAAAGGGGCAAACGCTGTTACCCTTCCCAGCTTCTCCACCGGGAGGATATCTTGAGCCGACCACTATCAATTCCTCTATTACTAGAGGGGTAGACTATACCTTTATTTTAGATTACCTCCAAAATACCAGCGTGTTATAGTAGCAAATTGCATCCGTGTAAGGGAAACTACTATCTTCACCCCGCATTGCGGGGATCCAGTCGTTACGGGGTCATGAAAGCCCTATCTTATATCGCATCGTCTTAATGATATAAGGGTAGATAAGGTCTGAGAGTTTTCGAGTTTCTTTCGTAGTGCAATACATTCTATATCCAATATCTCTATCGTTAAAATAGGACATGGTAATAGAAAATTTCTCTTGCATCACCTTTTTCAGTAACTCAATTTCTCGCAAAGTAAAGGAATAGGTACTGATATCAATTTTGCCTTTTGAATATGAACTGTCGTCCATTACCCAAACCGCTATACCCAGCGGATCAAGCAAGCTGATAATTCGTTCCGGAACAATTTTCTTACCGCACCGATAAGAATCGGTTTTATAAAATTCGCGGTAGATGTCTGTGAGAATCGGGTGTCGTATGGTTCGAAACCACCAAGATTTTTTGTACCGCGCGCCTTTTTGCGTCGAGCGATAACTTAGTTTCGGTTCAGTTGGCACGAAATCTTTTAAAATTTCGTACTTCCACATAACATACTCTTTCTGTTTAAGGCAATGATCAACTTTGAAATTTGCGTTGATCGCTCCCTTACCCATTCTCATTGTTCCATCTCCAAGCATCGATCCTGTAATAAAAGACCGTTGCAGAGGAGTAAGTCGCATTCCGCTTTTTAGGGAACGCCACTTTGTATGCCAATATTTACTTCCACAACTTCCCACGGTGTTGACCATGATTATAACGTGATTATACCATGGCTTTCTCCGTTATGAGCTGATTTATTGCCTCGACATCGGCTATGTTTATCGAGGTGCCGAACTCCGCCGTCGATTTGGACTCTTAGGCGGAACTAGCCTGTTATCCCTAGAGTAGCTT
>Ga0209515_10004970_pt1 | contig 17591 bp, 14 predicted proteins | sample Subgroupgradi54m_FD_187454 | JGI IMG/M metagenome (GOLD analysis project Ga0209515, IMG submission 187454) | Subsurface groundwater microbial communities from S. Glens Falls, New York, USA - GMW60B uncontaminated upgradient, 5.4 m (SPAdes)... ...
CAACCACAGGTTCCTCGCTCATGGCAAACCTCCCTTCCGGCTCCGGTATATACCATCGATTCGGATAAACGACAACCGGCAGGGAGCTCTTCGCAAACGCACAACGGCCCTATATACTTGAGGTGAGGCGGTGTGGGGAAACTTCTTCTGAAGACGCATACGTATACATATAATAGGGTGTGGTAGATTCATCTATGGTCCTTCAAGATCTTCCTGTAACCCCCTTTCCTTCCTTCTCTCCTTGTCACCTTCCTCTCTCCTCCATAATCCCTTTAAGCTGAGTGGTGACTTTGAGCTCTGAAAATATGGTATGCTCCGGCTGGTTGGAGACAGCGCAGGAGACAGCCACATGATCAGGGACCTTACGGTGGAGCGTGAGGCGCAGCAGATCAGCCTGGTGATCTGGCAGCGCCTGGTCACCAGGAAACAGATGCCGCGTATCTCCTCCAAGCTGGGCGGGTCGTCGGCCGCATATTATCCAGGCGAACACACCATCCGGGTGCGGACCGGAACATGGAAAAAGCTCACCCTGGCAGGCAGAAGGCTGCTGATGATTCACGAACTCTGGCATGCAGCCGGCAACCCCCACTCAGGACTCTACCTGCACAGCTTTGATGTGCTGTCACTGGTGGTGTACGAACGGATTTACGGGCGGGATGCTGAACTGGAACGGATGTACCAGGAAGTACAGAGCGTGGTCAACAAGACAATGAAGTCAACTGTGACCGACAGGCCGGACAGATTGAGCAGCACCGACAGGCTCCACAAGCCGTGAAAGCAGACCCCGCGTCTTAATGGGGAGCGGAATACTTTGGCTACCTTGACGATCAAGTTTTTCTAGGGACCGCAGCGCAACTTTGTAGGAAATCTCCGTCCTCAAATCTTGCAGTATAGCAAGGTGACAGGACCTCAAGGGCTTACCGTTCCCGCAGTAGCATCTCCAGTGGCCCTTCAGTTCCTTCTTGGCCAAATACTCGATGCATGTCCGTATAACAACTCTATCATCAGTTCCCAAAAGTTCAGCGTAATATTCACATATGCCGTCGGCCCCGTGCGACCACTGCCCACTCAGCCACTTCCCGGTCTTGTCGTAGTATGTTTGTGCGAGGAAGAAGTTCTCGACCGACCCCCTAATAAAATCCATGAGGGACGCACCGCTCGGGAAGTGCCTGTCTCGCTCATCAGGTAGCAGGATGCAGGCCTCGCCGTTTTCCGGATTGAAGTGGCGGTCGCGGACCTTGGGCAATTTCCCGCCAACCTCACGGACTATGGGCAGGTCTTCAGGGAAACACTCGGGAACTTCGATCTCAACCTGGTAGTGGTCAATCTCGATCCCATCATTGCGGAGGAGCAGCGTGCCTCTCACGAACACGCGACCACGCTCTACACCCACGTGCAGAGTCGGATGCTCAACCACGAGTGCCTGTTGGAAGTCCTCAAACAAGGCTGGATTCGCACGGTGCCACGGTTTCATGCATCATGGGCACCATAACTTTGGTGCCGCTGGACGACGGGAAGTGAGAACCTCAATCGCAGCTACTTTCTCTTGATCACTGACCTCTTTGGCCGGGCCAAATACCGATTCCCAACCCTGCTGCTCAATTGAGTTGAGTGTTCGGCTAGCTAGGGAGGACAAGGTGCGTTTCATCTTCTCATTCAAGATTTCAGACAGATCGTTCCCGGTTGGGTTTGCGGGATCCTCCACGCTGAGGTCATTGGCGTTATCCTTTAACTGTTCCCACAGATTCACCAACCGATCGGCAAGCCCCTTTGCTCGCGCCCCCTTCAATAGTTTGATCACGAGGAGTTCCAGTATGAACGTCTTGAGGCCCAAGCCCCACCTGATGTTCCAGAGCTTGACCAGCTTGACTTCATCGATCAAACCACTGTTCCGAATGTGATCAATATGCACCTGTAGGTTAGTTTTCAGCCGCTTTTCAGGACCCGCTGCCTGATACAGAAATGCGTCCCCCCCGTCCCCATCAACGAATCGACCTGGAACCACATCAATGTGAAAGTCCGTCCGGTCGTCACGTTTCTGCAGTCGCAGCGCAGACGTTTTTGGTTGAACGGCGTATTTAGACTCCAAGCACTTCCGAACGTCGTTATAGATCGCCTCCAGTGAGTCTCCGGCGTCGTTATCCTCGTGTCCGAAGTAGCAGATGATGTCCAGATCGTAGCTCTCCCGTACCATTGTGCCCTTGGCTCTGGAGCCACCGTACCGTATTTTCGGGCTGTCCCCGTACCTATCACGCAACAGTGTCTCTACCGCGTGGCGTTCGCGGGCCATGGCGAGGACTTCGGGACTATCGTTTCCAAGAGATTGTTTACCCAAAATGGTCTTCAGGTACTCATTTGGTTCCATCGCGTTGTTCTCCTTCACGTTGGGAAGCTAGCCGCATGCTGGCCCGGTAGTGAGGCCGTATTGCCCTGTTAAACTCGTACAACTGAACCGGTGGCGACATCGTCGGATTGAGCTGTTGCCCTAGAGCTACAGCCACGGGGGCGGGTACAGCGCAAAATAGGTGCCATGCGTCTGCTCTTGGAAACAGGTTGCTGCATTTCTCAAATACCTGCCGAGCAACCGCCGTGACATCGAGCAACTGTTGCTCTCGACGGAGCCAGGTGGTCCCTGGTCGCCTCAGCACAACGTCAATTTTTCCGAGAAAGTTCTGCTTCAGTTCTGCGATCTGGTGGTCATGGATGCGTGCAGAAATGTGGAAGCAAATAGCTACGTCACCACTGGTCAACACTGGCGAGCGCGGGAATCCTGAAACTGAAAAACGCGCTTTGCTCGTGACATCCAACTGCCAACGCCATGTCTGTGCATCCCGATGGTACTGGAACAGTCTCGTTCTTGGGCGATTGGTCAACAGGTATCCAAGGGCTAGACACGATGAGACAGGTGCAAGCGGGAAAACCGCAATGCGGCAGTCAAAGGGGTCTCGTTGTCGCAGCAATTGGTTAACTCGCCCCGCGAGTTTCCCGTAAATCGAATTCCACGCCTGTGTTGACGTTTTCATGGCAGCAATCGAACGGGCCGACGATACGAAGTCGGGAGCCAGGGCAGCTACGGCCTCTTCTTTATCAAGAGGATGCGATCCTTCCAGGAAGACTGCCGTCCATCCGAGCTTGCTCGCTCCGCGTTCTGGAAGATTGGCGCGGACCCAGGCTTCGTGCTCCTTGCGCAGCTGGCGAATTCGTTCAACGGTGTTCGCCCGTTTCTGCTGATCAAGGCGCGCATGGCACGTCTTGCATAACAGGATGAGGTTGTCGTATGCATCCCTGGCCCTTATTCCTTTGCGGACGTTGGCTCGCGGCCCACGGTTGCTTGCCGCTTCGATATGCGCGATATCTCCGATCACTACGATTGGATCGTGGTCTGTGTGTTCCACAAACAATTCGATCCGGCACGTAGGAACGGCGCAACGCCCTGCGGCGCGCCCCCACAGGATCTTTAGCGTCCGAGCGCTGTAGGAACGCCCCATCGGTTTCGCCTTCAGTCGGTCACGGACTTGCTGCATTGCTTTGACGCACGCGCAGTATATGTCTCATCCGCTTATTAGCGTATGTTAAGGCAGAAAAAAAATACTGTCAAGCCCTTTGTGATGTCGATACACCGACACGCGGTAGCAGCCCGAGTTGCTTAAGTCGAACGGTCGCAGCTTCCGTTGAGACCTCATAGCGCTGAGCAACCCTCGCAACGACATCTCCAGCCTGAATCGTCAAGTCCGTGGGGCGTGAGAGCCCAACTGAAAGCTCATTCCACTCCGCGAACAGGTTGGTTCTTGGCAACAAAAACGCCCCTGCGCCGTAGGCGGCTTGCCACTCGAGCCAATCCGTCCTTTGCGCATTGATGATGGTGTCTCTATGACAAGCCGCTCCCTTTGTTTTGGATGCGGTCCGTCGCTTCCCCGCCCACAATAACTGCCACAATGCCTGATGGAACTTTACATGGAACAGTTCGTGCGCTAGAGTGCTCCGTAGACGATTGATCCTGCGGTTGTCGCTGGACAGTGTTTGTTCTATTTTGACCAGAGGCTCTTGCCCAGGTTTAAACTCCGTGACTCCTTCAACTCCAGGACCCTCGGCGTGTTCGAGGTCTGCGTACAAGTCCAAGTCTCCCGCGTCTGCCTCGATCAGCCGCGTTAGCTCATTTGTAGGAATCGGCAGGATGAGACCGGCGTTTCCCCTTGAGTTGTTGAAGTATTCGCTGAGAATTTTTTCACACTCAAAATCAATTTCTTCTTCGGTAAAGAATGGCCGCTTTGGAAAGCGCTTGGTCGGATCCGCAATCCACTTCATGTCGTCCCTTGTTTCTGTCTTGCGGCATCGAGGGCTCGCCGGAACGCCTTCGCTACCACGTCTGCCGCCCGTGGATGCTTTTCAAGGTAGGCCTTCACGTCTTTTGGTTGTTGTCCTGCGAGTAAACGTAACATATCAACGTCTAGACCAAGCACTCTAGCTAATGCGTCTATCACCTCTTCTGACGGAATTCGTCTATTATGCTCAATGTCATTGAGATACTGAGGCGTTATCGAAGACCCGTCCTTCTTTTTCACCTTCTCCGCTAACTCTTGCAGAGTCAAGTTTCGGCTAGGGTCTTTTCTCGCTTTTGCAACGATCGCTCCAAAAGGGCGCTTTTCGTCGCTCATTGCATCATCTCCGTCCGTCTTTGTTTGGATTTAGCTCATCCGCTGATAAGCATAATATACAATGTGCTACTCTACGTCAAGGTTCAAGTGCAAGTGACCTTTTGACCTTATCCAGAAAACTCGGCCATTTCTACGGGAAGCTACGGAGGTACTCCGAATGTGCCAGCCCAGATCAGCTGGACCAGGTTCTCCAGGCTGCCTCCGATTTTCCGATACGCTGTCTTACTTAAACCGCAGCCACGCTCTCCGGCCTTGGTAATGGTGTCTTCTTCTGGACTAGAATTTCCTCTGCTGTGTCCCAAAGGTTTCTGCCGTCCTCTAGTGCCCAGTGCCAGTTGCCGTTTACGCCCCCAGGATCTCTCTTCTCAGGATGGAGGTCGCGGAAAATGCGCCATGTCAACGTTGAGATGGCATATTCCTTTTGGTCCTTATCCCACCGCACCTTACAGCCCTGTCCCGGAGTCGCTACAAGGACGCCAGTGAAGGTTGAATCGCCTTCCTTATATTTCACATGGGATGGGAGATAAGACTTGAGATAGACACGCTCACCGCCCTTTATCACGCTATTTTCGAGAAGGATTTGTAACGTAGGTCGCCTCTTGCGCTTTCCGCTCTCTCTAGCTCGTTCTTCCTGCTTTCGTTGGATATCCACTTGGTATTTTTCGGCCGTCTGAAGCGGGATGACTTTGGTCGGTACGATGACAATTTTTTCTCCAACTCGGTACGGAGTGAAGCGGACACAGGAGATGTCTACCTCAAATTGCCGAAGCCAAAGTACCGTTGTCGTGACTTCAAGCGAGAAGTCTTCCGAACAAAGAATGATCCTCGGCTTGGTTGTCAGCTCCTCGAAGTCCTCAGCTTCCACAAATTCCATGATCTGATTTCTTGCCGTCTCAACGGTTGCCTTTCCGTCACACACATACTTTTGGAGGTAGGCAAGGTAGTGGGGAGCCAGCTTTTCCACCGTCATGGCGGACACCATCGCAGCATACCGGATCGCCTGAAGATCAGCATACCCCGCGTAGGGGTCACGTTTAATCTCCACAACCACCAAGTTGCCCTGTCGGTCCACCGCAAGAATGTCTAGTCGGTCCTGGGAACCGCTGAAACGGTCAAACTCAGCACTGACGACCAGCAGGTCTTCTCCCAAGATGTCGGGGGCCTTTCGTATCCATTCTTCAATGTGTTTCCGCTCCCAGAGGTTCAGACCGGTGAGGCTTTCTTCTGTCGTCTTCTCAACCGAGCGCAAGTCACGGGAAACCACAAAAATCATCTCAGTCCACCCCCCCCTCCTAGCAGAGAAAAACAAGACGTTCCAACCGTACCAACCCAGACCAGCGAGGCGGGACTATTCTGGCCGCTTCCGCTTTCCGTTGTTATATTTCCAAAAGACCCCACTTGGAGAAATCATTAAGCACTAGATCAGCACCCTTGTTTGTATACACCATCCATCTTCCGCGAAAGTTATCTGCATCGGTATTTGCAGCAATTCCACCAAAAAAAGACCTCCCCTTCCTTGCTTCCTCTCTGAGGTACTGCTGCAAGCCGTCGCTCTTTTCTTTCGCGTCTTCAATGGTACGTCCGCTTTTTGTGTCAAAAAGCCCCAGTCGGCCGTCGTTCATCATCACCACAAAGTCGACATAGAATGGTAGTCGCTTTCCATGTTTCTCATACGGCACTGCAAAGTACGTTGCCTCCTGGTCGCCGTTTTTAAACCACCACAACACGCTACTGCGCCGGTCGTCGAGGAATTTAATAAACGCCTTTTCCGTTTGCCAGCGCGCATCATAGTAAAAGGGCTGCATTGCAGACTTCTCTATATCAAGGCGGACATAACTACTTCCAAAAGTCAGTTGTTCAGGTACCTCCCACGTCTCTGCTTCCTCCAGCTCCGCTTCCTGTCGCTGAGTTTCTGCAATGTAGCGTTCTTTCGCAGCATCCAATACGGTCAGAAAATGTCGATGGTTTTCCTCGCTTAGGACAAGGTTGGTAATCTCCTCAAACTGCTCCGTGTATTGCAGCCCAAGACACACCCGAAAAAAGTGGTAGATCGCCTCCTTCACACGTCCAACCGAGCGGTCTTCAGGATAGAATGGAGAGAGATTTTTCTGGATGAAAAAATCAAAGAGCCGTTGCAGATCCATCGCGCTTGCTAGATCAAGTCGTGCCGTTGCCCCAACATGCACCCCAACGAGTGTATCAACGTTTTCTGATTCCCAGTCAGCAATGAACGCTGGCTGGACCCGCTGGTTTTTCATATTGATTCGTTTTTCAAGTCCATACTTTTGCGCTTCGTCTAAGAACATGTTGATGAACAACGGGCTCAAACGTGTCTTCTCCCGCTGCCGCTTGCGATAGACGGAAGGCAGCTTCACCTGTCTATACGCCGCGATTCTCCGACTTGTGTAAATGGTCACGTAATCCCTCCCGATATCCTCCTTGATCTCAATATCATCAAGATTCGTATAGACGTAAGCGTGGTTCAGGAGGTCGTTTTCATAGTGCCCCTTGTCCGGCTCAGGCATACGCATGATGCGCCCGAGGGTCTGGATAGAAAATACCGGACTAGCCCACTCGCGGAAAAGCGCAAGCACTTGTGCCCGCGGGCAATCCCACCCGAGCGCGATTGCCTGCTTAAACATAAGCACCTGGGCCTCGTTATCATTGCGCGTCAAATTTTCAAGGTTTTCTTTGTTTTCAGAAAGATAGATACCTAGCTTCCCGTTCGCAACGCTCACACCATGCTTATCCTTCAAAATTCGCTCGATCCGAGCTTGTAAATCATCATCCGCTTGGCCTCGACGATCTGGAAGCTGAATTAACAGTAACGGATTGACCGCGCCACCAGACTCCCGATACGCTCGGACCAGCTCATCGCGCTTTTTCACCGCCTCGCGCAGTACGATTTCGTCCGTACTTGACGCCAGCTCGCTTGTGAGCTTCTCTCCCCGCAACACGTTTTCAAAGTCAGGATTGAGCAGCGCCGATTTCTTAATCATTCCCTCCGCTTTCACTTCTTCAAGCGGGACCGAGACCAGCTCGTCCGGGTTCTGCATCACCGGAGTTGCAGATACCTCAATCGTGAGCTTGGGCGCAATGACACTCATGAGGTGTTGGGAGGTCTCCGCCTGTGCGTGGTAGTGGCTCTCGTCAATCACGAGCACGATCTCACACCCTGCATCTCGCGTCCGCTCAAGCACGGCTGAGAGGTTGTTATCCTGCTCGTTGTCGCGGATATACACGTTACTTTCCTGCCGAATACTCTCCCAGTTAAAGAAAAGGATCTCGTTCTCCTGTATCTGCCGGTCAGTCAAGTTCTCAAAGTACGAGCATTCAAACGCCCGAGAGTGTTCAAAGTACCGTTCGAGTTTGTCCTTGCTCTGCTCATGGAGCTTTCGCGGTGCAGCCCAGATGAACGCCAGCAGTGTCCGTCCATCCGTGTCGTCCGCAAGCCGCTTTAAAAACTCAGCCATCACGATGGTTTTACCCGATCCGGTCGGCGCCTTAAAGATGAGTTTCTTGGGCCCTGCTTGTCTGAGGAGCTTTTTAGAATCCCCCAGCAACGCCTGTACCGCACGCTGTTGATAGTCTTTTAACTGCATGACGTTATTTGAAAATCCTCCGATACACCCGCACGATTGCCTCTGGGATTGGGGACAGCGTTACTTTGCCTTTTAGGTCCTCGAATTCCTCATCGAAGGTATCATCGCTGAGAGAAAAGATATACACACTAAACTTCCCTGCGATCTTGGCGATTGCTCGCTTGAACTCCGGGATGGCGAGTTGATCAAACACGATGCCGGTGTAATGCGTTTGGTTGCGGAATATTTTGAACAAGTCGGTATCTTTCACTCGCTCAAACGTATTCTCTCGGATACACAGCATGTCTGTTGCCTTCTTCGTCAATTTCTCTTTATTCCTGTCCGTTGGTTCTGCGCTGACAAACGCGGTACGGAAATATTTCAGGTTTCCACCAAGCCTTGCATGCTTGTGCCCCCTTGGATCAGAATACCCGTAAATCACGTTTTTAATCCTCGGGTAGCAGATCTTCCGGGCGATCCCTTCTTTCTCGTACTCTGCATTCCCGCGCTTAGTTCCTTTCGTGCCTAACAACTTCTCAGCTTTCTCATCCACTTCATTATTCGTGCAAATAATGAACTGTCTTACGCCACCACATTGGCGGTTGTAATCTAGAACCGCGTGGGCAGTGCTACCTGATCCAGCAAAATAATCCAAAATGATTGCTTTCGGTTTACTTAAACAGTTCGCAATTTCTAACATCTTCTGGATAAAGATGACTGGCTTTTTCCCATTCCTAAAATCTACACCGCCTTCGTATCCGACATTATTAAAATCCTCCTCGAAATCACAGAAATTCGGGAAGGGGAATTCTATAACATCCTCTCTGGCAACAGGAACACCCTGAAAATAATCACCGTTCCGTCTATTCTTGGAGACAGGCGTCAAGAAGTAACGGTGATTGAATTGATCCCCGCCCATATCGGGGACTTTGATCAAGCAGCCGTTTTTGTTGTTGAAGACAGGGGCAATAAACTTGACGTAGAACCTTCCACTGCTGTTGCCTTCCTTGATCGACCCTCGGATGCTTATCTTTTTAAGTTTCGTTTCTCCTGGATCGCCTTTCACCATGGCGTATTCACCCGGCTTGAAAACGTCCACGCTTTTATTGCCCAATCGCATTTTGTGATGTTTTGAGAGCTCTTTTATCTCATAGACGTAATCATCAATTGAGGTGTTATCCCTTTTCCGCTTCAGGGGTTTGAACGCTTCGGTTCTACGATACAGAAGTAGATATTCAACTACTTCGTGAAAATCTTTGTCACCCTTTAGAATTCTGTCTTCATGTCTGACCTTAATAGTAAATGTGGTGAGATAATTGGCCTCTCCGAACACCTCATCGCATAAGAGTTTGAGTTGCGCCAATTCTTCCTCATTGATAGAAATAAATACTGCTCCGTCATCCTTGAGTAGTGACTTAGCAAGACGTAACCGTCTGTTCATGAAGGAAACCCATTTACTATGCCTGTAGGCGTCGTTTTTATCCACCCAGCAATCGTTATATTTGAAATCCTTGTTCTCTGTGTTATACGGTGGATCGATATAAATGACATCGATCTTTCCTTTATGCGTATAGTTGAGAACCGAAAGAGCGTGGTAGTTGTCACCCTCGATGAACAGATTCATCGGCTTGGTTGGGTCGGTGATGATTTCTTTTTCTTTCAATTCTTCAAGCACCGGTAATTCCTTTTTGCACTGCTCGACGACACCCTCTGGCTTGTCTTCCCACACCAACCCATATTTTTTGCGCTTTCTGAGCCGCTCAATCTCTCGCACAAGCTCCTCTTTGCTCCAAATCTGATAATCTTGTTCCTTAGCTGGGGGCATTTGTCGTGTATCTCGTGGCATGGAAATGACTGATTTCATTTCGCCTGATTTAAAGCAGTGTTTTTCTAACACGACCCTGAGACTTTTTGGCCGGTCTGCCTGTTCTTTCTTCAACCCACTGTTCAAACTGATCCTTGCGGAAACGCCAGACGCCGCCAACTTTAAAGCCCGATAGCTTGCCTTCTCGGGCTAGACGGGTGACGGTGAAGGGGTGGAGCTTGAGAATATGGGACAGCTCGTTTGGGGTTAGGAGTTCCATGGGTTACACCTCCTCGGGTAGAGCGTCATAAATCATAACAAAACCAACGAATTATGGGAAGACAATACTGCCTACGCGCCGAGAAGATAGGAGAGCCTTGTGAAAAATGGGCTGGATTACGAGAGGGCGATTTTAACGATGCGGGTGCGAATCGAGGGAGCTTCAAGACCCAAGAGGATCTTCATCTTGGCGACTGCTGCGGATGCGCTGAAGAGCTTGGTAAGAAAACTGAACCCTCCCAGCTTGACGCAGGCCACCTGAAAGTCGTAATCAAACTCCCCCGCCACCAGGAGGATTTTCAGATCAGGCTGCGCTGTCCGCAGACTCCTCACGAGAGCCAATGGTTCTGCATCCTGGCCATCCAGGTCGAGAATGAGCAGATCGGTTTGCTGTTGCGCCAAGCTGGTGAAGCAATCATCGGCTCTGGAAAGAACACTCACCGCGGCCCATCCGTCCAGCATCAGGCCAAACGCCTCACGCAGTCCTTCGTCAGCTTCACAAACCACGATGTGAGGCTTTGTTTGTAGCCGCGTCATGGCATTAGCGGGACACCGGGATCGTAAAGTGCCCAATTACTTTCCATCTTGGAGATATCCGGGACGAGATCGTCGTATATGTCGTCATAGCGCAGGCGGTTGGTCAACTGGTCCACACAATCTGCCTCGGAGACCCATGGCGTCACCTGCACAAGCGTCAGCACGCTTTCGGTTAATGAGGCCACGTGCTGAACAACACGCCTGGCAATATCATTGTAGACGTGATAGAGCGTTTCCTCAACCGCCAGGTGAAAGAACTGATTGAACTGACCCGACTTGGGTTGACTGGAAGCGAAGGGATTTTCAACGCTGATGAAGAGATTCGGGGGTATCTCTTCTCGGCTGCATATCTCCAGGTCAGGTGCCCAGATTTCCGTGTACCGAAACGTCCAACAGCGGCTCTTTTCTTGATTCAGCGGGGAACCATGCGTCCACTTTAGGTGGCCCTTTGCATCCCAGTCTAACTGACCGAAACAGACCCTCTGGTCGATCCCCTCAAAGTCCTGAACGGAATCCACGCCCACAGTGGTCTGGCAGGCTGTCACCAAGGGCGTTAAGATCGGGACGATTTGCCGCCACGTCTCCCAGTGCCAGAGCCGCTGTGCTGACTTTCCCACAATCACGATGGAATGATATTGAGGAACGTTTCCCTCCGACATAAAAGCAGATTCTCTCATCCTGTCTCTGGGATCCATAGGAACTTCTCGGCCGAACGCACGGCGGGCTGACCGCGTTTACGGTCGTAGTAATGTGCCGCCCCGCAGTCCGTGCATTTTAGTCGGTGGACTTCCGTGCCTTCCCCCACCACCCCAAGCAGCTGATCCTCGACATGTTTGCCTGAGCATGTGCGACACTGCCAACGGCCGGTTTCTCTTGGTTGCTGTTGTTCCATGATCTGTTGTTCTAGCTGAGTTGTCTCCATGACCCTCGATCACCTTTGGGCTGCGGAGCAAAGGGACAAACTACAATGCATACCGTCGGACTTGAGGATCAATGTGCGTTGATGGGGGCACACGTTCGAGGATCGCACGGATGAGTTGGTCTGCGTTTTTAACGTTATCGGTAGAAATACTGATATAAGGCGCAAACTTCCTCGGCGGTGGAGGATTTGTTTTTAGCGTATAACTTATCGATGCGGGAAAAAATGGAAGAGGTGAAAACGGTCTGATGCGCGTGCAAGTGACGCTGGTGATTTCCTCCCAACGGAATCGCGTGGTTGGGATGAGTTTACCCACCACAGCGATGCCGGCGTCGTCAACGACATATTTTGTAGTAAACATCATGATTACGAATACTGCAGTACATGGGATACTGAGGACGCAAAGCCAAAATCCAAATGTTTTTCCAGCGTAGAAACAATACCAAGCCGCTGGCCAAACCACTAAGGCCAAACTGAGAGCGAATAGTTTAGGGAACGTTCTGTACTCAAAAACAGCTTTCATCATATAGAATCTATTGCAAGTTGAGGTTATTGGCTTTGATCGCCGCTTCCTTTAGGAGGTCAAGCACAAAACCAGCTCCTGCTGCCGACCCGATTGCTAGAGCAGTATAGCCGAATATGACAGGAAGTGTCGCCGCAGCTGGCGCAGCCAATGCGCCTCCAATGAGGATACCTGCACCGATGGCTCCAACTGTTGCGGCTGTCTGAATCCCACCTCTGAGTAGTTTCTTTCCCAAGGGCAGTGAAGATTGGGAAGTTAAATTGAGATCAAAGGCCAACAAGCTCACTGCCAGAGCTTTTGTCGCATGTTTGAAGATGGCGAACGGCTGCGTGATTTTCGTTGTTTCAATAACACCGGCGAATGCACTGCTCTGTGAGGCACCAGCAAACAAAATGGTCTGCGTGGTCACTCGGTTGACCTCGCTCAGCATGGAGATACCTTTTGAGGCAATCGCATTCCAGGAATTCTTTTGTACGGATGGCATGTAGGGTTCGGCATACGAAGCCATCGCTTGAAGGGCCCCGACATTCATCTGTGCTGTTTGAATGGCTGCGACTGTCGCCGACTGGCCAAACTCAACCAGCCCCTGAATCGCTGCAGCTTCTAGCTGAATGACCTGCGTCGACAACGCTTGCGCTCCTTGGGCGATACTCGTGGCCGCCTGCGAGAACTGCTGCGTAATCGATGGGGGGATGATGGGCGGCGTGAATGGCTGCAGGAAGCGGATACCGGTATCCTGCAGAATCGACGGATCAAACCCTTCCTTATACGGCCAGGTGTTGTAGAGATACGCTCCCTCCGCTGCAAAGATGGCCGCCCAGATGAGCCAGTAGATCAAATCATCCCAGCCCGCGATGTACCCGCTTGGATCGACCAGATTCAAGGGGTTGTTGCGCACGTAGCTGTACCGGTTGAGCATCTGTGGATCCGCGGGATCCTGGACAAACGGATCGGGTTGGAGAAACCGCCCGAGTTGCGGATCATACACGCGGCCCGGAAAGACCACGAGTCCGTTCACATCGTCCTGCCGCTGCCCGGTGAACTTATGCGCGACATCAACGCTGCCCTGGTTCTGGATAACTGAGCCATAGGGGCTGTATTCCAGGAGTTGCACGAGCTGGCCGGTGCTGTTGGTGATGACATTGGAGCTGCCCAGGTGATCCTTGTGGTAGAACTGCAGCCCATTGGTCGCATCCCACGAAGCAACTCTGAGTGATCCCGCGAACACATAGTTGGTTGTCGTCCCATCCGGGGCAATCTCCACATGCTCCCCAAGATAGGTGGTGGTTCCTGCCGCGGTAATTCGCTTGGCTTTGCCCCCTTCCGCATCATAGATAAACGTGGTGGTCTGGTCTCGGGGTAGTGGCGGGTTGAACAGGCTGGTGGAGACCACATGGACAAAGTACGACTCGCCAGGGAGAACTTGATTGGGGGTTTCCAGCTGTTGGGTACTCGGATTCCAGCGCTTGATCTGATCGTAGTTGACCCCTTGAAGGAGCCAGCTCACCGGCTGCGGGCCATCGACGACGACGGCCGGTAGCAGGTGCCATTCGGGTAAGACGTTAAGGGCATATTGGCTGGTAGGAAGCTTGCCGGTGATCTGGACGGTGAACCCGTTAGGGTTCTTGCAGTACAGTTGATAGCCCTTGCCGTACTCTAGGGCGGTGAAGTCATCGAAGGTGGGATGCCCGACATAGAACTGAAAGTCTCCGACATAGGGATCGTTGTAGTCGGCATTGAAATGCCCGATCCACTCCAGGTCTTGCGCAAAGGCTGGAAAGAGGGCGGCGATCGAAGCATCATCCGGCATGACCGGCAGGCTGAAGAAGTTATGGCCCGGCTCAAAGTGCAGCTCTACCGTGACCTCTTGGGCGGTCTTGATCTCCATCAGGTGGTTTTCGGTGTCATACCGCATGATCTGCGAAATCATGGAGGAAACGGTAGGCGTCTTTTGGATCACATTCCCATTAGCATCGTAAGTCATCGTCCAACCATCGGATGTCGAGGTCACCGCATGAGGTCCGGCTGCGCCTTCCCCGTAAGTCATGGTGACGCCTTCCTTGAGCGTGATGTTGCCGATGGGATCATAGGTGTAGGTGTGGTTGCCGTAGCTGCCGGAGGCGGAAGTCAAGCGATTAAGATCGTCATAGCCAAACGTCTGACTGCCGGTATGCACCACATCAACGACACTCTCGACATTGCCCACCGGATCAAAGTCGTAGGTGAAGTCCTGTAGGGTGCCGCCTGGCCCGTTCGTCACCAGCCGATCCAGCCGCAGCGTCTGGGGATTCAGGGTGTAGTCCGACACGACGCCGTTACCGTAGACCACCTTGGTGATCTGGCCGGCGGCGTTATAGTCCATGTTCGTCACGATGGACTGCACCGGCTGGCCTTGGGGTTGGAGCGTAACGGTCTCGAGTCCGGCCTGGCTATTGTAGGTATAGGTGGCGATATCCCCGTTGGCATACGTCAGCGTGAGCAGGCGGCCAAGCAGGTCATACGTCCGACTGATCGTTCTCGGGGTGCCACTGATGGTTTTAGTCTCCCCCGTCATCCTCCCGAGGTTGTCATACACGAATGTCGCGGAGGCGGCAGCTTCAGTGACGCTCGTGAGCCGGCCTTTGGTGTAGGATTGCTGCGGGTCGTCGTAGGCGTAGGTCACAGCACCGGGGTTGATGATGTCCGCCCCGGGTGGAATCTGAGAGCTTTTGTTCGTGACACGGTTGAGGGCGTCGTATTGGAGCGTGGTCACCACTCCCCGTGCGTCAGTCTGTGTCAGGAGCTTGTCGACATCGTCATAGGTGTACGCGGAGTGTCCGGTGTCAGGCTCATCCATCGAGAGTTTGCGGGAGAGGCTGTCATAGCTGACCTGGGTGATGTGGCTCTGGTGGTCCGTGGTCCTCGTCAGGTTGTTGAGCACATCATACTGGTGGGTTGTGGTGTAGACCTGGCTGGTATTGAACTCTTCAATCTGGATCAAGCGGCCGTAGGCGTCATTGGTGTGTTGGGTTTGGTGCCCCTTCGCATCGGTGGTCGTCACGGCCCAGTCGTCATACGCGGTCGTCGTCGTGGCACCGTCGGGATCGATGACGCTGAGGGGACGCCGTGTTGGATCATGCGTGTAGGCGACTTTGGCGAGCGTCTCCCAACCTGGCTCGCTGGTCACGGGCACGTAGCTCGTGGAGAAGTTGGAGAAATACGGCGTCCACTGCTTGACAGCCAGGCCACGGTTGTTGAACTCAACGGAGCCAGTCACCACCTGCTTGCCGGGATCCTCAGTTGGCGAACGAGTTTGAATGCTTCGCCCCAGGCCATCGGTGAACGTGTAGGCGGTGAGGACCGACGGTTGGCCGCTTTGGATACGACTGTGCGTGGTGGTCTTGTTGGGCACGCTTGCAACATCGTACTCATAGCTGATGGTCGGCAACGCTTCGGTGTCGGTGGGGCCAATGAGTTTGCTCACCCGGCCGAGTACATCATAGATCGTGGTGGCCGTAACGTTGTTCTGGTCCGTTGTGGTGAGGACCTGCCCCAAGCGCGGATCATAGGTCTGGCTTCTGGTGTGCCCCAGGTGATTGGTGATGACTTCCAGAGAGGTGTGGGTGGCCGTGTCATAGGTGTTGGTGGTGATATGCTGCAGAGCATCCGTGACCGTGGCCACATTGCCGTAGGCGTCATAGGTGGTCGTCGTGCCCAGCCACCGCTCGGTCGGCAGGTTCAGCCACTCCTCCAGCTTGGTGAGGCGACCGGTTGTGGGAGGCGTCTCGATGCTGGAGGCGCCGTCATAGTAAAAGCGGCGCTGGGCCACGACGGTCTGGGCATTATCAAGCGTCTGCGTCAGCTTGGGCTTATTAACAATCCACGCTGGGGCGTTGTAGACGAACTCGGTGACTGCGCTGCGTTCATCGCCTGACACGGTGACATCCCCGTCTTCATCGATACGGCTGACGTTCCCGTAGCTGTCGTACTGGACGTGAGCGCGGGTTTGTTTGAAGTCGGTATCCCCGTCGTAGGTGTAGCTATCAGTCTGATCCAGCTTGGCAAAGTGGACGCCGGGATAGGGCTCGGTACAAGACCAGGTCTGTTCGGTCTTGGCCCAGAGATTCTCGTACTGGTCACGGAACTCGGTGAGAAACGGACGGCCTTTTTTATGCTCATCCTGGTGGAATTTGGTGAAGGACTTGTTCCCATCCACATCAAACACCGTGGCCTCTTCAAAGCCTCGGAACTCTTTCGTTGGTGCATCGTACAAGCCACCATGAAAGAGATAGGTGGTGGTGTAACTATTCCCGAGGCCGTCTTCTTGTTTGGCTTGCTGCACGACATGGACGATAAACGGCAGCAGGGGGTCCTGGCCACAACCACATAATGTTGAGGGCTGGTAGTTGATCGTCGTGGTGCCGCCCACGCCGTTCTGGATCGTCCGCAGGACATCTGTCGCCGTCCCATTGGAGCCATCGGCATTGGTGAGGCTGGAAAGGGCCAGCTGGGAACTGCCGGAAATGATATTGAAGACCGCGGGATCAGCAATGCTATCACCATTAAAATCCCCTACCTGGATGTTGTCCTGCGGGGAAGTCAGGAGGAAGGTCAGGGGCAGCGTCACGGACGATCCAAAGCTGCTGCCGGTGGAGGGCGCATAGATCACCTGCCCTGCCGAGCGATTGTAGTACACGGCATCTGTTAAGCCATCGCCATTGAAGTCGGCCGAGGTGTGGGGGTTCGAGCCTCCGAAGCTGCCAATCCAGTTCGTCGAACCCGCCCAAGCGCTTCCCGTGGATAGGCGCACGTCAATCGAACCGGTGGACTCGTTGACGATGCCAATGTCGGTGAGGCCATCCCCGTTGAAATCACCAGTGAGCGCCTCGTAGCCGGAATCGCCCCAGCTTAAGGAAAAGCCGCCGCTTGAAGAAAACCCGTTGCCGTTCCATAACGCGATGGACCAGGAGCCGTTGTTGTAGGTGCCAATATCGGTCTTGCCGTCTCCGTTGAAATCGCCGGTCAAGGGCGTATCCCCGCTGCCAAACGACAGATTCCAGGAGCCCTGCGTGACAAACCCTGGCGGATTTGCACCGGCAGAGCTCGCAAACTGCCAGCTGCCACTGGTATAGATCGCAATATCGGTCCATCCGTCCCCATTCCAGTCACCCAAGAGCGGAATTGAGGAGCTGTTGCCAAACCCCGTCAGCCACGACCCGCTTGGGGGAAAGGTGCAGGAAGTCGCACAGGACACGTCCCAGGTGCCGGAACTGGGCGTGAACTTGATTAGGTCGGTCTTGGCATCCCCGTTGAC
>Ga0209515_10004972_pt1 | contig 17589 bp, 19 predicted proteins | sample Subgroupgradi54m_FD_187454 | JGI IMG/M metagenome (GOLD analysis project Ga0209515, IMG submission 187454) | Subsurface groundwater microbial communities from S. Glens Falls, New York, USA - GMW60B uncontaminated upgradient, 5.4 m (SPAdes)... ...
GGCGAGCAACGCCCAGGACGCTTGCCGCCGCGTAGGCATTGCTCGCCGGGAAGAACGTCGTCAGCACCTCGAAGCCGCGGCCCGCCGTGCCAAGGACGTTCTCGTCCGGGACGAAGCAGTCATCGAACAGAAGCTCCGCGTTGTTGGCAAGCCGCTCGCCCATCTTGTCGTGCACGCGGCCGATCGTGAACCCGGGTGCGTTGCGCTCGATGAGGAAGCACGTGCTCCCCTCGACGAGGCTCTTGCCGGCATCGGTCTGCGCGAACAGCATATAGAGCGACGCGCGGTTGCCGTTCGAGATGAAATGTTTCTTGCCGTTGATGATCCAGCCGTTCCCCTTGCGCACGGCCGTGGTGACGAAGCGCGTGTCGGGCTGATTGTGCGGAATGATGTAGTTCGACGAGGTCTGCGGCTCGGTGATGCCGATCGCCAGCAGATACCGCGGGTCGTCGCGCAGCGCCGGCAGGAACCGCGCGCGCTGCGCGTCGGTCGCGCAAGCCTGCAGCGCCTGAATGAGCTTGAGATTCTGCGCGAACACCACCGAGACGCCCATGTCTCCCCTGGCGAGCTCCTCGACGACCATGGCGGTCGTCAACGAATCCGCGCCGGCGCCGTGGTAGTCCCGCATGAGCGTCAGCGTGCGCAGCCCGCGCTCGCTTCCCTTCTCGACGATCTCCCACGAAAAGCAGTCCTCGGGGTTCGGCCGGCCATCGAGCTCCGCCGCCACGGGCGCCACGACATCGGCGGCGAACTGGCGGGCGATCTCGACGGCAGAGTCGATTGGACCGTACCGGTGTGCGCTCATTCACTCAATGCTCCAGGATGATTTTCATCCGTCCGTCGACGTCGCTCTCGAGCATCTCCAGCGCCTCCGCCAGCTTCTCGACCGGCAGGACCTGGGTGATCAACGGCGGAAGGTTGATCACCCCCCGCGCGACGAGGTCGATCGATTCGGGGAAATCCTCGCTCTTCGCCGCACGGGCGCTTTGCACGGTCGGCTCCTTGTAATACAGCTGATAGAACGGCAGCGCGCCTTCAGTGGCGGTATAGATCCCGAAGAGCAGCACGGTACCGCCCGGGCGCACCATCGCCACCGATTCCGCGATCGAGCGCACGACCCCGGTTGACTCGATGACGACGTCGGCGCCATGGCCGCCGGTTGCAGCGGCGACCTGCTGCACCGCATCGTCACCGGACAGTGTGATGTCAGCGCCGAGATTCTCCGCGACGCCCCGCTTCCAGCGGCTTCGGCTGATGCCGATCACGGGATGGGCCCCGCGGGCCTTCGCGAGCTGGACGTGCAGCTGGCCGGAGACACCCAGCCCGATCACCGCAACCGATTGTCCGGCGGAAATGCCTGCGCGGCGTTGCGCGTGAAGACAGGTGGTCAAGACCTGGATGAGCGGCGCCGTTCGATGATCGATCGATGCCGGGAGCGGGAACACGTGGGTGCGAGGCGCGACGACGAAGTCGGCGAAGCCGCCGTTCACCTCGCGGCCGATGACGCCGCCGTTCGCACACAGGTTGGTGCGTCCCGCGCGGCAGTCGAAGCAGGTGCCGCAGTACAGAACGGGATCGACGAGGACGCGGTCGCCCTTTCTCACCCGCCCGTCCTCGTCGCCCGCGACCACCTCGCCGCTCATCTCGTGGCCCATGATCAACGGGTACCGGACCGGCACCGCGCCGGTGAAGATTTTCAGATCGGTTCCGCAGATGCCGCTGTTGGCGACCCGAATGAGCACCTCGCCGGCTGCCGGCGCCGGCGTCTCGACGTCCGCGACGTCAAGATGGCCTGCGCTCCGGAGGACGACTGCCCGCACCTTGGGCGCAATTGGAACACAAAAAAAGCCGGGATGACTCCCGGCTTCGCTCGACGAATGAGCGCGACCCCGTTCAGGCGCGGTTGCGCCGATCGCGGCCGGCACGGCGCTCAGCCTTGCGCCGCTCGACGCTCATCGGCGGACCGAGATTCACCCGCCGCCGCTCGGCCGACCGGCGATCGCTCCCGGCTCGCTTCTCGCGCAGCCGCACCGACTCCCGCGCCGCCTCGCTCAGCTCCCGCTGCTGGCGAATGGTCCGGCGCGATGGTTCGAGCACTTCCAGCAAGCCCTGATACACGGACTGCGCCTTGGCGTCGTCGGGCGAACGCGACACGATATCGCGGAGGTATTGCGCCGCGGCAAGCACGTTGGCGCGCTGCCAACCGGCCATCGGCGTGGGAGAACCAACACTCATCGCTCGTCGCCCTCCTTGGGCGCAGGATTGCGGGAACCCCAACCAGACTGACTCTATCGTTCGGGAAGGGACACTGACTCTATCGGTCGGTAAGGGACAGGAATTTAGCGGGACCAGGGACCGAATCCGTAATCGCTATTTCTGAGCAGTAGTGGTCACCGGCTGGTGAGTTACGGGCTGCGGGGCTGCCGGGCGGCTGACACCTCGAGGCGTGAGCGACGCCACGTACGCAGTGATCGCGACGATGTCCTCTTCGGTCAAGTCGGCGACGACCGGCTTCATCAACTGCGATCAGATTCTGGCCGTCGCGGATGTCCACGAGCGAAAACGCGGCACTGCTCCCGGGGATGCGCCTGGTCCTGGTCTGCTCGACAGGATCTTCGTTCGGGCGCAGGCCCCTGCGGGCCGGCGGGTTCTGACGGACGGTTTTCTCTGCGGGGGCCGGCGGGGTCAGGAAGCCGTACGCCCACAACGGTTCGTGGGCGCCGTTCCCCCCAGCGTGGACGAGCGAGGCCCCGAGCGCGATGCCGCCGAGACCGATCATGACCGCCGCGACGCGCTTCTTCACGTTCGCCTCCCGCGGCCCCGTTATAGGACCGACGTAATGCGAAGCGCAATACGTCCAAGGTGTTGTGCTAGGGTAGTTCCCGCTTTCTGAAGATTCGGAGGACATCATGAAACGAACAATCGTGCTCGGGGTGATTGTCGCGGTCGGCGGGCTGTCCATTGCGGCCGCCGCGTTCCAGGGTGCGCCTCCCGCCGGCCGGCAGGGCGGCGCGCGCGGGCCCAACGTCGCGGGGATTGAGAAGGTCAAAGACAACCTTTACATGATCACCGGCGGCGGCGGGAACACCGCCGCGTTCATCACCGACGGCGGCGTCGTCATCGTCGACACGAAGCTCGCGGGATGGGGGCAGGCGATCCTGGACAAGGTGCGCACCGTCAGCGACAAGCCGGTCACGATGATCATCAACACCCACACGCATCCCGATCACACCGGCAGCAACGAGTTCTTCGGGCCGATGGTCGACGTCGTCGCGCAGGAGAACACGAAGGCGTACATGCAGAAAATGGACGCCTTCAAAGACGCGGGCGCGCGATTCCTGCCGAAGCGCACGTTCAAGGACACGATGACGATCGGCAAGGGGAAGGACGAGATCGACCTGTACTACTTCGGCCGCGCGCATACCGGCGGCGACGCGTGGGTGCAGTTCAAGACGCTGCGCGTCGTGCATGCAGGGGATGCCTTCGCTGGCAAGAACGTCCCGCTCGTCGACACGATGAACGGCGGCAGCGTCGTCGACTTCGGCAAGACAATCGCGAAGGCCTCGTCGACGCTGAAGGACTACGACACGATCATCACCGGCCACAGCACGTTGATGACGCCGGCGGATCTGAAGGAGTACGCCGACTTCAACAACGACTTCGTGGCGTTTGTCCAGTCGGAGATGAAGGCGGGCAAGACTGCGGAGCAGGCGGGCGCCGAGTACAAGATTCCTGACAAGTACAAGGGCTACGGGCTGGGCGGCGCTCTGTTCGGCGGCTACAAGGGCAACGTGCAGACGGCGTACAACGAGCTCGCCAAAAAGTAGCGACCGACTCTCGTCAGAGGTACAGTAGCTTCATGACGAGTGCCTCACGCATCGCATCCCGCGATCTCGATCCGGTTATCGAGGCGTACAAGAAGGACGTCGACCGTACGCTGATACGTGAGAACCTGAAGCTGACCCCGGACCAGCGCCTTCGAAAGCTTCAGGACTTCATGCGGTCGGTCGAGTCCATTCGTGGTGCTGCGCTCCGGCGCTCATGACCGACTTCGGCGCGCTGCTCCACGCGCTGGCCGACCGCGACGTTAAATACATCATCGTTGGAGGCGTGGCCGCGGCCATCCACGGCGGCGCCCGCGCCACGTATGACCTCGACATTGTGTACTCGAGGACGCCTGACAACATGGGGCGATTGGTAGATGCGCTCGCACCCTACCACCCGTATCTGCGCGGCGCCCCGCCAGGGTTGCCTTTTCAGTGGGATACTGCAACGCTCGCGCGCGGGCTGAATTTCACGCTGACGACGTCGCTCGGCGACATCGACCTTTTCGGTGAAATCACGGGGGGCGGATCGTACGATGCGTTACTCCCGCATTCGATCCCGGTCCCCGTCTTCGGCATTCAAAGCCGCTGTTTGACGCTTGAGCGTCTCATCGCAGTCAAACGGGCTGCCGGCCGGCCTAAAGATCTCGACGCGATCGCCGAGCTCGAAGCGATTGCCGAAGAAATGCTGCGTTCACAAAAGAAACTCTGAATCCCGCGCCTGATACGTGCAAGGACGCAGCCCTCGCCGGTGCGGGCATCACCCTCGAGGGTGGCGCTGCTGCCCGATAGGATTCCCAGAAATCCGCGTCAAGCGCCGCCCATTTTCTCTTCGAGCAATAGCTCTTTGCACGAGAGCGTGATTGTGCCCCCTGGCGAGGTGTGGATCACGACGTCGTATGCGTCCGACACCTTACTGATGTCAATTCCATAGATATGCCGTTGATCCGTAGCGGGATCTACGAGCACGCTGAATGCCGTGACTTGATCGAACACAAGATCGGCCGGCATCAACCCCCTGTATTCGGGCAATCCCTCAAAGTTGCTATTTAGATCGTCGAGCCCAATCGACACGCGGTGTTGGGACACATCCCATTCAACTCGCAGTATCTCCGAATCGTGGAGTTCACCCGTGTCGTGAATAAATGTCTCCGGATGATCAATTCTTCTTAGCATGGAGGCTTTCATGTTGATGGGCGCCCACCAGCTTCGGCATCATCGAGGGAATGGAATCCAGTGTAGCGGAGGCGCGAATCCCGCGAACACGCCTAGGCGTTCATCGGTTGTGTCGGTCTACCATCGGACCTAGTACCCTAGTAGCCATGCAGGGCGTCAACGGGCTTCATCACATCACCGCGATCGCCGGGCCCGCGCAGGAGAATCTCGACTTCTACGCGGGCATCCTCGGCATGCGGCTCGTCAAGAAGTCGGTCAACCAGGACGATCCGGGCACTTATCACCTGTTCTACGCGGACGCCGAAGGCCATCCTGGCGCGGACCTCACGTTCTTTCCATGGGCCGAGATGTCGCCGCCGCGCATCGGTCATGGACTCGCGGTCGAAGTCGCGCTCGAAGTGCCGGCAGGAAGCCTCGAGTACTGGGGTTCGCGCCTCGACAAGTACAAAGTTCCCCTCGGCGTAATCGTGCAGCGCTTCGGCGACAGGGTGCTGCCCGTCATCGACCCGCACGGGCTCAAGGTCGCGCTCGTGGAACCGGGTGCCGTGCCGCCGCGGGCGTTTTCGCCATGGGACGGCGGCACCGTTCCGGCGGAACGCCAGATCCGCGGGCTGTACGGCGCGGAGATCTGGGAGCTCGGGGCGGAACAGACGGAGGCATTCCTCACGACGGTCCTCGGATTCGAGCGCCTCGGCCAGGAGAGCGGCCTCACGCGCTATGGCTTTCCCGCCTCCGCCGGCGTCGTCGACGTCCGCGAAACGCCGCAAGGACGCCGCGGCGCGTGGGGTGTCGGCTGCGTCCACCACCTCGCGTGGCGCGTGGATGATGAAGCGCATCAGGCAGAGGTGCGCGCGCGCGTCGACGCGGCGGGCCGGCACCCGACGCCGGTGATCGATCGCTTCTGGTTCAAGTCGGTCTACTTCAAGGAGCCGGGCGGCGTGCTGTTCGAGCTGGCGACCGATGGTCCGGGCTTCGCCGTCGACGAGGACGCCGCGCACCTGGGCGAGACGCTCGTGCTCCCGCCGTGGCTCGAGCCGGCGCGGCCGCGCATCGAGCAGGTGCTGCCGCCGCTGACGATGCATCCGGCCTTCGCGGCGCGGGACTAGAGAGCCGCAGTCGCACCATCGCACCATCGCACCATCGCACCTCATGACCGTCGAGTTTGTCCATGTCTTCCATCCACCGGCGACGCCTGATGCGCCGGTGCTGCTGCTGCTCCACGGCACCGGCGGCAACGAGCACGACCTGCTTCCGCTCGCGGAGAGGCTCGTGCCTGGCGCCGGCGTCCTCAGCCCGCGCGGCAAGGTGCTCGAGCGCGGCATGCCGCGCTTCTTCCGGCGCCTTGCCGAAGGCGTGTTCGACATCGAGGATCTGACACAACGGACGCAGGAGCTGGCGGCGTTCGTCGCCGAATCGGCGACGGTCCACAAGTTTTCGACCGATAAGGTGATCGCGGTGGGCTTCTCGAACGGCGCGAACATCGCGGGAGCGCTGCTGCTCCTACGCCCCGATGTGGTCGGCGGCGCGATCCTGTTTCGCGCGATGGTGCCGCTCACGCCCGAGACGCTGCCGCAGATCGAGCAGACGCCGGTGCTGATCTCGAATGGAAGGGTCGATCCGCTCGTATCGGCCGAGGAGACCGGGCATCTCGCGGCGCTGCTGCGATCCGCCGGCGCCGAGGTGACCGTCGCGTGGCAGGCCGCGGGCCACGAGCTGACCGAAAGCGATATCACGAGCGCGCGGGAATGGCTGGCGCGGCAACCGTTCCGCGCGCGCTGACGTTCCCGAGCCACCGCCGCCGCATCGGCTTCAACGCCAGCCCCGCCAGCAGCGCCGTCGCGAAGTTCATCGCGATGATGATCGCGAAGACCGGCGTCCACGATCCGTAGGCGTCGTGCACCAGCGCGGCCACGGGTCCACCGAGGACCGACCCGATGCCCTGCGCCATGTAGAGAAATCCATAGTTGGTCGTCGCGTGCCTGGTGCCGAAGGTGTCGGTCAACGTCGAGGGGAACAGCGAGAAGATCTCGCCCCAGCCGAAGAACACGACGCCGGACATCAGGACGAACACGGTGGGATTGGACCGTGTGAACAGCCACATCGTCATCGCGGCGCCTTCGAGCGCGAATGCAATCACCATCGTGTTCTCCCGGCCGATCCGATCGGACAGCCAGCCGAAGAACGGACGCGTGAGGCCGTTCGTGATGCGATCGAGCGACAGCGCGAGCGGCAGCAGCGGCAGCCCGAACACGATGACGCCGGCCATCCCGAAGTCGCGCGTGAACGCCGCCATCTGCGAGATCACCATCAACCCCGCGGTCGACATCATCGTCATCATGACGAACATCAGCCAGAAGATGGGCGTCCGCAGCATCTCCAGCGGTGTGTAATCGTTCGCGGACCTCATAAGGTCCGCGCCGCCCGACCGAGCTCCCGCAGTGCCCGACCGAGCTCCCGCTGTGTAGGGCGGCCCTTTACGGGCCGCCGGTTTCAGCCCCTGCGCCGCAAGCACGCCGACGGCGATGAAGATCACACCAAATCGGACGAGCGCCTGCTGATAGCTCGCGTCCTTCATCGACTCGGAAATCGGAAATGTGGTGAGGATCGCACCGATGCCGTAGCCGGCGGCGACGATTCCGGTCGCGAAGCCCCGCCGGTCCGGAAACCACTGCACCATGTGGCCGATCACGCCGACGTAGACGATCCCGGTCCCGATCCCGCCGAGGAGACCGTATGTCAGGTACAAGCCGGTGAGACTGGCTGCGCGCGCGGCAAGCACCCAGCTCAGGCCGGTGAGCGCGCCGCCGAGCGACAGCAGCAGCCGCGGGCCGAACCTGTCGACGAGAAATCCCTGGCACGGCGCCAGAAACGTCTGCACGACGATGAGGATTGAAAAGGTGATCTGGATTTCCGCGAGGCTCGCGTGCAGCGACGCCATGAGCGGCTGCGTGAACAGCGTCCAGACGTACTGCGGGCTCGAGATGACAATCATGCACACGAGCCCTAGCAACAGTTGAATCCACCGGGTACCGCTTGTGTTCGACATGAGTGTCTTCCGAATCCCCAATCCCTAATCCCTAATCCCTAATCCCTAATCCCTAGTCGGTTACAGAATCGGCTCTGGAATCGCCGCGCCGTCCTTCCGTGGATCGGACGCGCCGTAGTTCACCTTCGCGCGGTCATCGCGCATCACGGCCTGGCCGCCGCCGACCATGTTCGAGAACTCACCCTGCAGGTCGATCTCGTGCCCGCGGCGCGCAAGGTTGTCGCGCACGCTGTCCGGGAATCGCGACTCCATCATCACGTCGGTCCCCGCGAACGTCAGCTTGACGAAGCGCGGCGCCTCGAGCGCCTGCTGGATGTTCAATCCGTGGTCGACGATGTTCGAGATGACCTGGACGTGCGCCTGCGGCTGATTCCATCCGCCCATCACGCCGAAGCCGACGCGGAGGTGATCGCGCTTCATGAACGCCGGGATGACGGTCTGCAGCGGCCGCTTGCGTGGCGCGAGCACGTTCGGATGCGTGCGATCGAAGGTGAACAGTCCGCCGCGGTTCTGCAGCACGAACCCCGCGCCGTCCGGGACGACGCCGGAGCCGAACGTTGCGAAGTTGCTCTGGATGAGCGACACGACGTTGCCGGCGGCGTCGACCGCGCAGAGATACGTCGTGTCGCCGCCGTGCATCGGCAGCGTCCCCGCCGTGGCGTCGTGCGCGGCGCGCCGCGGATCGATGAGCCCCGCGCGCTCGCGCGCATATGCCTTCGACAGCAGCGCCTCGACCGGAACCTTCGAGAAGCGAGGATCCGCGACGTGGCGCCGCATGTCCGCATACGCCAGCTTCTTCGCCTCGATCAGCGTGTGCAGGGTCTCCGCCGTGCCGCGGCCGTAGTCGCCGATCGGGAACCCCTCGAGGATGTTGAGCATGACGAGCGCCGCGATGCCCTGGCTGTTCGGCGGGATCTCGTAGACGTCCCACCCGCGATAGTTCGTCGTCAGCGGCGTCACCCACTCGGCCTTGTACTCGGCGAGATCCGCGGCGCTGAAGGCGCCACCGTAATCCTCCGAGCATTTCAGGATGCGCGTCGCGATGTCTCCTCGATAGAAGGCGTCGCCGCCATCGCGGGCGATCGCGCGGAGGGCCCGCGCGAGGTCCGGGTTGCGGAAGATCTCGCCCGCCGCGGGAGATCGGCCGTTCGGCAGGTACGTCGCCGCGGTGTTCGCTTCCACGCTCAGCAACGGCACGCTGCCCAGCCACTCCAGCGCGGTGATCTCGGAGACAGGAAATCCGCTTTCCGCGTGCGCGATGGCCGCCGAAAGAATCGTCTCGAGCGACGCGCGGCCGAATTTCTCGTGGAGCGCGATCCACCCCGACACCGCGCCGGGCACGGTCACCGCATGAATGCCCCTCTGGGGCATCTTCTCCAGACCGCGAGCCATGAGGAATTCGATGGATGCGCCGGCCGGCGACCATCCGCTCGCGTTGAGGCCGTGCACCGTGTCGGTCGCCGCGTCATGGACGATCGCAAACAGGTCGCCGCCGATGCCGTTCATCATCGGCGCGACGAGGCCCATCACCGCGTTGGCGGCAATTGCCGCATCGACGGCGTGCCCGCCGCGCGCGAGCACGACGGCGCCCGCCTGCGCGGCGAGTGGACTTTCCGCGGCCACGATCCCGCGCGTGGAGATCGCCATCGACCGCGCCTGCCCGCGGCTGATCTGGGTCCGGACGTAATCGGCATTCAGGCTCGCTTTTGACATGTCGCTCCTGGCGGGTCCGCCTTCGGCGGCACCCGCCCTACTCTTCAATCCTGCGGACTCTGATCCGACCGTCTTTCGATCGAGTCGCGATTCCGCCTGCCAGCGCCCGCTCGACGACGGCGTCCCAGTCCTTCGCGAACGGCGCGCGCAGGTGCTCGGGAACGCGAAGAATCGCCGCGTCGTTGGCGACGCGATAGGCCGATCGCCGGCGCGACCGCTCGCTGTCTCCCATGCGCTCCCAGTCGTCGCCGGGCGAGTCGACCGCCTGCGCGAGCGCCAGGAACAGATCGTCGCGCACGGTGCAGAAGATCACCTGGAAGCCATTGGCCTCGAGCGCGCGGACCGCCGACGCCTGGTTGAACGTCTGCAGGTGAAACGGGTTCAGCGTGTTGAACATCGACTTGCCCCGATCGAGGAACTCGCCTTCCATCGGCTCCTGGTACAGATAGACGTGCCCCCCCGGCGTCAGCCGGTTGCGCACCGAGGCGAGAAACTCCTTCGGCCGCACCGAGTGCGTCAGCATGTGATTGCTGATGATCAGATCGAAGCGCCCGTCGAACGGGATGCTGAAGTCGTCGAAGTCGATCGGACACGCCGCGGGAAACCCGTAGACTTCTTCGATCAGAAACCGCTGGTTCTCGAAGATCGTCATCGCCGAGCAGGTGGCGCCATACAGCCGCCGCAGCATCGCCGAGATCGAGCCGAGCCGCGATCGGATCTCGAGGACCGTCGGCGCCTTCAGCGTCAGCAGCGATCCGAGAATCTCGACATGCATGCTGCTGGCGAGTCGATCGTTCATCAGCGACGGCAGGTAGTCCTTGCGTGTGATCCCGCTGTGCCCGGAAACGAACACGCCGTTTGCCACCATCCGGCGAAGCTCCTCCCGCGCGTCGTCGGTCAGCGAGGACGAGCTCAGCGCGAACTTGCCCGGTCGCGGCGCGCCGATCTCGGTTCGCCCGAGCGTTTCCTCGAAGCGCTCGAGCAGCCATCGATAGCGCCCGGCCGCCGGGCGGCGCTCGGCGTAGACCACACCGCAGGCGTGACACAGCGCGTAGTTGTAGATGGCGGATGCCTTGTCGGGCGTGCGATCGAAGAGGACGAACCGGTTGTAGCGGCTCACGCGCGTCGACTCGGCGCCGCCGCAGACCGGGCACTGCTCGAGCGTGAGGATGGGCCCCGGCGGACAGGGCGAATCGCTCGAGGCGTCGTACGTCAGCACCTCCTCGTCGCCCGATGGGCGCTCAGCTGTCGCGGGCTTCGCCACCGCCTCACCGGTGGGCCCGCCATCGCGCAGAAACGCGCGCACACCGTTCTTGATTCGGGACAACATTTTCTGGAGGGTTGGAATCTTATCAGGCGTGAGGTCCGGCCAAAGGAGGTCCGGCTAAAGCCGGACGCTACCGATGATCATCGACGCCAAAAACGTCCCTGAAGGCGAATGGTACGGATGATCATCGGTAGTGTCCGCCTTCAGGCGGACGTATAGAGGAGCAGGTTCGTATACCGCCGCCGGCCGGATTCGACGTGAGCGAGCGCGTCGCGCAGCTCGGACGTGGGACGGACGCGCGCCCCCGAGTCGCCGCGCAGGTCGATGAAATGGGTGAAGTGCGCCTGCATCGACTCGTACGCCTCGGCCATCGAGACGCCGGCGCGCTGCAGCATCGCCGGGCTGAACTCAATCTGCCACGCGATGTGCTTGTGCGCGAGCACACCCGGCGCACCGGCCAGCACGCGCACGTCCCACCCCTGCGTGTCCGACTTGATGAAGCCGACCTCCGACAGGTCGATGCCGATGCGCTCGACCCACGTGTCGAGCGTGAGGCATGCGACCGTCACGCGCTCGCTCTCCTCGACATCCGAGGAGCGGGTGACGAGATGGTGCGTCCCGCTCTGCAGCATCCGCAGCGTCATCTCGCCGTTGGCGTCGCCGATCGCCACGCGATCCGGCAGCACGAGCCCCCGGACGCGATTGGTGACGATGTTCCTCACGAGGCAGGCGTAGTTGCCGGGGTCAGGCTCGGCGGCATAGACGCAGTTGAAGTCGCCAAGCAGCGCGCGCGTGATGGAGGTCGTCCCGACGTTCGCGCCGATGTCGATCATCACGCGCCCCACCGCCAGCTCGCGCGTCTCGAGGATCTCGCGCAGCGGGAGACGTCCCTTCCCCTCGAGGCGCCCGGTGATCCCTCCGCCTTCGCCCTGTTGGGCTTCGGCGAGACGAGCATCCTGGTCGCCGGCACGCTTCGGGATCCACCATGAAAGACCGGCGATGACGACGCATGCGGATCCGGCGGGTGGGTTCGCGGCGCCATCCGCGGCACTGTCGGCGTCTCTATTGGCGACCGCGTCACGGTACGCGGCGCAGCGCGCGGCAAACGCCGACTCGCGTTCGGCCCGCCCGTCATGATTCGACGCGAGCATCGCCGCATGACGGAGCGGCAGCACGTGCGCCAGGACCACCTCGTCGGGCTGTGCCGCGATCGCGCGAAGCCGCCGTGTCTCGAGGCGCCGGCGCAGCACCTCGCGCAGCCGCTCGGATCGATCGAGCCGCTGCCGCAGCAGATCGCGCTGCCGCCGGCTCTGCGCCAGTTCGGCGTTGAGCCGCCGCCCGCCGGGCAGCCGGGCGACGATGTCCCGGAGGAAGAGCGAGAGCCTCACTGGGCGATAATAGCCTCGCCGTGACCATCCCGCGCGAGGGCCGCATCGCCACGCTGTGGCATCTCACCTGGAACGAGGACCTCGTGAGCTGCGTGGTCTACCAGGGCGCCGAGGGCATGCAGCTGCGCCTCGAATCTGCCGCGGGCGTCCTCATGACCGAGCCGTTCGATATGCAGCCGCGCGCGTTCGCCCGCACGCGGGCGCTGCGCGAGTCGTTGAAACGGCGGGGATGGCGCGAAGGAACGCCTCGTGGGAGTGTCTAGCGGCGCTCGGAGCGATGCTCGTTCACGTGATTGTGGACCGCCAGGTAGACGCGGAACGCCGTCATCGTCCACAGTCCGGCCGCCGCGATCCGATCGTGCTTCCCGCCGATCGCCAGGTTCCAGGCACTGATGCCGGCGACGTCCATGATCCCGCCAATCGACACCATGCGGCCCGGGCTCGACTGAAGCGGCCTCAACAACAGATTCTGTTCCTGGACCTTGTAGAACTTGAGCGCGTGGTAGGTCGTGATCCAGTCGGCGGTGGACGCAGTGCCGGCCGCGATCGTGGGCCAGTAGAGACGCCCGCGCCCCTGCTCCTGCTGCGCGAATGCAGTCGAAGGAACGAGCGTCGCGACAAGCAGAGCTGCCGCAAGAACGCGAAGCCTTCGCTTGAGGGGCATGACCCGCCTATCGGCAAACAGCTAGCTGAGCTTTAGAGCTGGGATAATACACCAGCTTGCCCGTTCGCCTTGGCTCTGATGTGCTCCTGTCCTCCCGCCGCCTGAAAGGCTCCCGGGTGGGCGTCGTCTGCAACCACGCCTCAATCGATCAGGGGTTTGTTCACCTCATCGACAAGGTGGCGGCGGCCGAGGGTGTGACGCTGGCCGCGATTTTCGGCCCGCAGCATGGGTTCCGGTCCGATGTGCAGGACAACATGGTGGAGACGCCGCATGGCGATGACACGCGGCGGCGTGTGCCGATCTACTCGCTCTATAGCGAGACCCGCGAGCCGACGGCCGACATGCTGCGCGGCATCGAGGCACTGATCGTCGATCTGCAGGACATCGGCGCCCGGATCTACACCTACATCTACACGATGGCCAACTGCATGCGGGCGGCCGCGCGTCACGGCGTGCAGGTGATCGTGTGCGACCGGCCAAACCCGATTGGGGGAACAGACATCGAAGGCGCGCGGCTCGAGCCGGGATGGGAATCGTTCGTCGGGCAGTTTCCAATTCCCTTGCGGCACGGGATGACGATCGGCGAGCTGGCGAGGCTCTTCAACGACGCGTTCGGCATCGGCGCACCGCTGGATGTTGTCCGGATGGAGGGATGGAGCCGCAACATGTATGCGGACGTCACCGGTCTCCCGTGGGTGATGCCTTCGCCCAACATGCCGACGCTCGACACGGCGATTGTCTATCCGGGCACGGTGTTGTTCGAGGGAACGATTCTTTCGGAAGGGCGCGGCACGACGCGGCCCTTCGAGCTGGCCGGCGCCCCGTGGATTGACGCCGAGCGTTTTGCCGCGGCGATGAACGGCCTCGGCCTGCCGGGCGTGCATTTCCGCCCCGCCGGCTTCGAGCCGACCTTCCAGAAGCACGCGAAGCAGCCGTGCGGCGGCTGCCAGATCCACGTGACCGATCGCAATGCGTTTCGGCCCGTCATCACCGGCGTCGCGCTCATAGACATGTTCCGCCGGCTCGATCCGGGCCGCTTCGCGTGGCGACAGCCGCCGTACGAGTACGAGCACGACAAGATGCCGATCGACATCCTGGCCGGATCGGATGCGCTGCGGAAGCAGATCGAAGCAGGCGTGCCGATCGGAGAAATCGCCGCGAGCTGGTCGGATGATGAAGCGACGTTCGGGCGCCTCCGGCAAACTTTCCTTATGTATTAGGCGGCCCGTCCTACCCTTTCGTCTCGGTGTGCGATCGCGTTTTCGCGATGCCGGGCGCCTTCTTCTCCTGGGCGATCGGCGGCGTCAGGTGATACTTCGTCAGGTGTGCCTGGAGCAGATCGAAGGCCGCCTGCGGCGTGTCGGCGCGCGTGAGCAGGTCGATGTCCTTGTCGCCGATGGCGCCCCAGTCCGCGAGCGGATCCAGCTGCAGGATCGGATCCCAGTATTCGCTGCCGTACAGGATGATCTGAATCTGCTTCGCCAGCTTTTGTGTCTGCATCAGCGTGAGGATCTCGAACATCTCGTCGAGCGTCCCGAATCCGCCGGGGAAAATCACGAGCGCCTTTGCCAGGTACGCAAACCAGAACTTACGCATGAAGAAGTAGTGGAACTCGAAATGAAGGCCGTCGGTGATGTACGGGTTCGGCCCCTGCTCGTTCGGCAGGCTGATGTTGAGGCCGATCGTCTTGCCGCCCGCTTCGTGCGCGCCGCGGTTGGCTGCCTCCATGATGCCGGGACCGCCACCAGAGGTGACGACGAAGCGGTGATGCGAGCTGTCGAGGGCCCCGGCCCAGTCGGTCAGGAGATGTGCCAGCGCGCGCGCCTCCTCGTAGTAGCGCGACCACTCGACGGCGCGGCGGCCGCGCCGCAGGATCTCGTCGATGGTGGCGTCGGCGTCCCCTGGGTGCTTGAGCATCAACTGCTCGAGCGCGCGCTGCGCGTCCTCGCGGCTGTGGATGCGCGCGGAGCCGAAGAAGACGACGGTGTCCTGGATGTTCTGCGCCTTGAAGCGGCGGAGCGGTTCGAGGTATTCCGCGAGGATGCGGATCGGACGGGCGTCCTCGCTCTTGAGAAACTCAGGGTCGAGGTAGGCCTTCTGCTGCGAGCTCATGCTCCGATTATCAATGCACACGCCGGGCGGCGAAAGCACACAATGAGAGCGAGTGCCACGGAGGAGGTAGCCGTTGCTCGAGTTCACCACCGACCTGGTCGTCGTCGCGCCGCCCACCAAGGTGCTCGACGCGTTCTTCGATGCGAAGGCGCTGGCCGCCTGGTGGCAGGCGAAGCACTCGGTGTGCGTGCCCCGGCCGCTCGGCAGCTACGCGATCGAGTGGGAGCCGACCGAGTGGCGCGACGAGATTCTCGGCCGGCTGGGCGGCGCGCTCCACGCGACGGTGATGGAATTCAAGCCGGGACGCGAGTTCTTCCTGGCCGATACCTACTGGCTTCCGCCCGACGGCGACCCGATCGGCCCGATGGCGCTCGAGGTGACGTGCAGCCGCCACACGTGGGGGACGCAGCTGCACCTCCGTCAATCCGGGTACGAGGAAGGCGCCCGCTGGCGCCGCTACTACGAGGTGATTGGGCCCGGCTGGTACAGGGCGCTCGAATCGCTGAAGAAGTTCGCCGAGCGCGGACGGCTGGACTAACCACGAAGCACATAAAGATTTTTTAACCACGAAGTTCACGAAGTTCACGAAGTAAATTATTTTCTTCTTCGTGTTCTTCGTGTTCTTCGTGACCTTCGTGGTTGAAATTCCTTCGTGGTCTAGATTCGTTGCAGCTTCAGGAAATTCGATGGCCCGTGCGCAAGATCGGGTGAGATGCTGACGATGACGATCACGGAAGACGCGGCGATCACGCCGCGCGCGACAAGCTGCTCTCCAATTCCCACCACGGCGGCGTCGACGTTCGAGCCAAGATCGCAGACGATCGGCACGACGCCCCAGACAAGCGCCAGCCTCCGTCCGATCTCCGAACTGCTGGTCGCGGCGTAGATCGGCGCGCGCGGCCTGAGCGCCGACAACACCCGCGCGGTCTTCCCTCCGCGCGTGACCGCGACAATCGCCGCGGCGTCGCTGTGGCCGGCCAGCGTCACGGCCGCCTCGCACAGCGCGCGGCTCGGCCCTGTCAGCGGATGCACGGCCTCGAGCGGGGACGTGCCGATCGGCGGCATCAGCTCGGCGTCGCGAATCACGAGGTCAAGTGTCTCCACGGCTTTCACCGGGAACTTCCCCGCTGCTGTTTCGCCCGCCAGCATGATCGCGTCGACGCCGTCGTCGACGGCATTGGCGGCGTCGCTCACCTCCGCGCGCGTCGGCCGTGGCTCGGTCCGCATCGATTCGAGCACCTGGGTCGCGACGATGACCGGTACGCCGAGCGAGCGCGCCCTGCGGGTGATCTCCTTCTGCACGCGCGGCACGCGCTCGAGCGGCAGCTCGAGCCCGAGATCGCCGCGCGCCACCATCACGGCGTCGCACGCGTCGAGGATTTCATCGATCCTCGCGACGCCTTCAGGACGTTCGAGCTTCGCGATGAGCGCGATCTGCGGCGAGCCCGCCTTGGCCAGCGCCTCGCGCGCCTGCCGAAGAACGGCGGCGCCCTGGACAAAGCTGAGCGCGATATAGTCGACGCCCATCTCGACGCCGAACTCGAGATCCTCGGCATCTTTCGGCGTGAGACCCGCCGGTGGCAGCTCGACGCCCGGGATGTTGATGCCCTTGTGCTCGCCGAGCGTGCCGCCATCCACCACGGTCGTCCGCACGGTGTTGCCGTCCACGGCGTTCACCCGCAACTGGATGTGACCATCATCCAGCAGCAACGTGCTGCCCGCGACGACCGCTTTCGTCAGGTCGTAGGTGGTCGAGACCCGTGCTTGGTCTCCCACGAAATCGCCGACGACGATCGTCAGCGCATCGCCGGGCCGCAGCTCGATGGGCCGGTGATCCTTCAGCTCGCCGGTCCGGATCTTGGGGCCGCTGAGATCCTGCATCAGCGCCACGCAGCGTCCGGACCGATCCGCCGCGGCGCGAATGCGCCTGATGGCTTCGCCATGAGTCTCGTGCGTCCCGTGCGAGAAGTTCAGGCGGAACACGTCGGTGCCGGCCGCGATCAGCGCGCGGATCGTCTCCTCGCTGTCGCTCGCGGGACCAATCGTCGAAATGATTTTGGTGTGCCTCACGCTGGCAAGAAGGTTAATCCACTTTTTTGGGATACGCTTTATTCGAAATGACGATTGACGCGTGGCTGGAGGCCGCCGTTCGCGATGCAGAACGTCGAGGCCTGATCGAGTTGAAACCGATGCTCGAGATGCTCGCCCGCGCGACAGCCGCGCTGCGGGCCGCCGAGTGGAATGCCGATGCCAGCGGCCAGTTCGACCCGCCGCCGGATCCGAATCCCGGATCCCGGATCCCGGATCCCGGTAATGGCCGCTGAGGCACAGACCATTGCGGAGCTTGCGCGCGCGCTGAAGGCGCGCGAGACCACCGCGGAAGCCGTCCTCGATCGCTG